>Ga0157369_10000949_pt1 | contig 36829 bp, 28 predicted proteins | sample C25metaG_FD_113461 | JGI IMG/M metagenome (GOLD analysis project Ga0157369, IMG submission 113461) | Corn rhizosphere microbial communities from Kellogg Biological Station, Michigan, USA - C2-5 metaG | ecosystem: Host-associated > Plants > Roots > Rhizosphere > Soil | place: USA: Michigan... | reverse complement strand
GTGCCAGATTATCGTTGGCAACTTTGTTTTTGCAGGCGATTACGGGTGCCCACACCCCGACATGCCTCCCATGCCGCAATCGATCCCGTCGAAACCGTGACGCCCCCAAATCCACCCCAACGATCAAATCGTCGTTGGGAACTCCGGGCTGTTCCCCAGAATCCTGATCGGCTCTTCATTCGATGAGCCAATCCTCGTTTTCGGTGCGAGCCGGAACGGCTGGCTCGTGCTGCAGGTTCTATTGTAAGCCCATTGTCGGTGATGACGGTGCGCCGGCCATTCGGGTTCAGGCTCCTGGTATCTGCCCAATCCGTGGCGTCTCTTCCGTTCGAGTACCTGGTTTGCAGGGCATTTGAAAGAAACAGGTATCCTGAATCCAGAGCGGGCGCATGTTTCCGCTGCGGAGCACCGAATCGGTTGTCATAGGCCTAACTCTTTTGTCTGAGGGTATTTAGATTTTAAGTATATTAAAATCAATGGCTTGTGGAGCTACCTGGCCGTAACCTGCTGATTCCATTATTTGCGGGGGGGGGAGGGGGTACCCCAAGTCAGCCAGCACGTTTTGGGACATCAGAGCAGATCCAAATCCTCGGCGCTGCGCATGATCTCCAGACGGCCAGCGTGGCGAGCTGGGCGGCAGAGGGTCACTCCGTCTTTAGGGCAGAGATCCATGCAAGGGACATTGATGACATGCAGCGGCCGGTCAGGATGTTGTCTGTTATGTCGCTTGATGGTTTTCTTCAGCTTCGCAAGCGCACGCAAATCTGGAGATCGCTTCAGCTTCTTCTGGCACTTTCGACAGGCAAGAATGAGTTCGCCCTTCCAGGACACTGGATATGTTTTCAGGACGATTGCCATGCTTGGAGGTTAGATGCAGGGCAAAGAAGCCGGCTGTGCCGGTGCTGATGTACTCCAGCATTGGGCACGCCGGGTAAGCCAGGACGTGTACGAGTTATCGCGTGTTTAACCGTCGAACTCGGGTCTACTGCTGCTCGAGGTTGATCTGCTCGTAGGCGTGCCGAGCGATACCAGCGCGGATTTCAGCGGGGGTCTTGCCTGCCTTGGTCATCGCATAGGCGTAGAACGCCTCCTGCGCGCACGTGGAGCACTCGGTGCCGTGGTAGCCCTCGTAGCAACTGCGCAGGCTGGTATGGCCAAGGGCGCGGTCGCAACGGCAGTTGCACGGAAGCTGGTATATGACGTTGCCGATCTTGGCGGCCTGTTGATAGACGTGGACCTGCCAGGGATATTGGAAGTGCTCGCCGCTGAGCTTTGCGCCAGAGAGGATTGGCGGCAGCGCGGAGACCTTCAATGGAGCCGCGGGGTGGTAGGCAGGAACTTCATCGGCCGGATTGGACCACTGCGCGTAGCTAACGGCGGTGAAGGCGGCGACGGCGATGCCAAGAATCAGTTTGCGATTGAAGGTCATTTGCGGATGTGCTCTCTTGCTCATTTTAGACCGCGCTGGAAACGAAACGAAACCGTCGGTGTGTGTTGATGTTTTCTCTTGAGGAAGAGCGAGAACGATTGCGCAAATCTGCAATTCAGCTGGGAACTGTTTCGAAGACAAAAAAGACGGCACGAACGTTTTGCTGTTCGTGCCGGGAGGCCAGTGACGCAAACTACTTCCGACTTTGGCGCGATCCGGAGGACCGCTCTCCATCACCGGAATATCTACACGATACTATAGATTCCGTTTGAAGCAAATACAAAAATCGAAATTTTCCCGCCATGCGGTATATCCGACCTTTTGCAAGTTGGAGCTTATAACCGGTGCTTTGGTTGCCCATGATCCGGGTAGAATCGAAATGATTGGATTTGGGGCAGATGACAACTAGCGTGGAATCATCCGGTTTAGAACCGGACGCCACCCCTTCGGGCGAGGCGGCGACCCTTTCTGAGAGGGCCGGAGTGCCCCTGGGTTGGGCGAGAGTGGGAGCGATTGCAGCCGCTTCGGCCATTTTGGGCGGGCTGGCGGCTGCATGGTTCTACCGGAAAACTCTTTCACAGCTTCAGGAAGCCGGCCATGAAATTTCGGATTCTGCCCCGAAAACTATAGAGAACGGGACGGAAGAGGATTTCTGAGTCCGATGCCGTTTTTGCCTGCAACGGCCTGTCCCTGAGTCAGTTCCAGTTCCAGAATCTCGCAAAGAATATGCCCGGCCAGGATGTGCGCCTCCTGGATCCGCGGGGTGTCGTTGGAAGGGACCTCGAGCAGGAAGTCCGCGGCTTTGGCGATCAGTCCCCCGCCCTTTCCGGTAAAGGCGACGGTGACTGCTCCGATTTTGCGAGCGGCTTCAAGGGCGAGGAATACGTTGCGACTGTTGCCGGAGGTAGTCACGGCGACAACGACGTCTCCTTTGCCAGCCAGGGTTTCCACCTGGCGCTGGAAGATGTGCTCATAACCGTAATTGTTGCTGGCTGCGGTGAGGATGGATGTGTCAGTGGAGAGAGCGATGGAAGGAATCCCGGCACGATCGTGACGGAAACGTACGACAAGCTGCCCGTTCAGATGTTGGGCGTCGGCCGCGCTGCCGCCATTGCCGCACCAGAGGATTTTGCCGCCCATGCGAACGGCAAGGACCATCTCTGAGGCGATCTGGTCGAGTACGCGCTGTTGGTCGTTGAGGGCTTGAATAACCTGAAGGTGCTCGGCCAGCGCTGCCTGGAAGATTCTGGCCCTTTCGGGGGTGGTTTCTGCCATGTGTTCCGTTCCTGAAGGCGATGAGCCTTTGAATCTGTCCGCCCCGCGAGAGGGCGTTCCAGCATCTTAGAGCGGCGCTCCGATTCCTGTCGAGTTGCTATCGGGCGGAGGTTGGAGCTTGCGAAAGAAGGTTATAGAACGGGGGGGGAGTGAATCGGCAGCCCGATGGATCGAAGCCGCCGATTCTTTCTCTGAATGGTCAAGTTGTCTAGTGATTGATCATGAACTGGAGCTGACCGATGTAGACACCGAAGGGTCCCAGGTTGATGTGCTTCAGCGAGGCCGGATCGGGAGCGCCCGGCGTTTTGAGCAACGTGGTGACAGCTCCATCGGGAAGGCCGGGGCCTACGAGGTTGACATCTTGTGGCTCTGCCGAGAAGTTGACGGCAATCACGACGGGTGGTGCGCCGGCGGACTGGCGCTTCCAGCTCAGAACCCTGGTGTTGTTGCGGTCGAGCATGGTGTCTTCGCCCTCAGAAAATGCCGTGTTGGTCTTTTTGAGGTGAATCAGCGAGTGATACCAGCTGTAGAGCGACTTGGGGTCGGACTTCTCGGCCTCCACGTTGATGGTAGAGTTATTTGACGGAACAGGTAGCCACGGCTTGGCGGTGGGGCTATCAAAGCCGGCATTCGGAGCGGAGGTCCACTGCATCGGCGTGCGCTCGCCATCGCGACCTTTGTACATGGGCCAGAAGCGCAGACCGACGGGATCTTTCACGTCTTCTTTGCGAGTGGGCGGCGTGGTCTTCATCCCGATCTCATCGCCCTGGTAAAAGAGCGCTGCGCCTTTGTTGGCGAAGAGCACAGTCGAGAGAACGCGCTGGATGTCGGTGTCGTGCACGCCGTCTCCGTAACGTGCATCGAGCCGTGGGTTATCGTGGTTGTCGAAGACGAGCAGAGGAACGTTGGTGCCCAGTTCGCTCTCGGCGTCTTCGAGCTTGGAGCGGAACGCTTCGGCATCCATTTTGTTGATGAGCAGGATCTGCGTATCCATCGGCAGATGAAATTCGGGCTTTTCGGGCGTGCCGTACTGCTTGAGAAGTTCGGCAATATTGGGCAGGTAGGTTTCGCCAATGAAGACGCGCGTTCCCGGGTACTTCTCAGTTGAGAATTTGTCGGCGTCTGCGCGCATCTCTGCCATGACGTCATGTACGGCAGGTAGATTGTCGGTTTTGGTGTTGTCGAGAACCGGCTCGCCGCCCCTCATCTCCGGGTTGCCGTTCTTGTCTTTCACAACGCCCTCATCTGCGAAACTCGGATCTTCGAAGAGAGTTGTGATGGCGTCGAAGCGGAATCCGCCGACACCTTTTTTCAACCAGAAGTCGATGATGTCCTTGAAGGCCTGGTGGACCTTCGGATTATTCCAATTGAGATCGGGTTGCTGGATGTAGAACTTGTGGTAGTAGTACTGGCGCGTCTTGTCGTCCCACTCCCAGGCTGAGCCGCCGAAGGCCGATTCCCAATTGTTCGGCACCTGGCCCTTGTCCGTTGCGGTTTCGCCTTTGCCGTCGTGCCACACATACCAGTCACGATAAGGATTTGTTTTCGAAGAGCGCGACTGCAGGAACCATTTGTGCTTGTCGGAGGTGTGATTCATCACCATGTCCATAAGCACGCGGATGTGGCGTTTGTTGGCCTCTGCCATGAGTCGATCGAAGTCGGCCATGGTGCCGTATTGGGGATCGATGGCTTCATAGTTGGATATGTCATAGCCGAAATCGACCTGCGGCGATGGATAGATCGGTGTAAGCCAGATGGCATCGACGCCCAGGTCCTTCAGGTAGTCGAGATGCGCGGTGATGCCCTTCAGATCGCCGATGCCATCGTTGTTTGCATCGGCAAAGCTGCGCGGGTAGATCTCGTAAAAGACGGCGTTGCGCCACCAGTTCTTTTCGTTGGTGGTGCCCTGGGCGGATGCTCTGGGAGCTGCGATTCCCAGTGCGATTGCGGTTGCGGCGATGACTGCAAGATTTCGGGTCCAGTGCATTGCTGTCTCCTTGTTCCTGGGGCAGGCGCGCATGGACAGATGTCGACGAGCCCCGTTCCGTGCTCGTGAACAGGCAACGGTTTGAACACGGCAAAACTAACATATTTGGCTGGGATTGGAGAGACCGAAGTTACGGGCCCGGCTCAATGACGGAAGGAAGGCGGCTCAGGGGTGTGTTGCCATTATTCGATCTTCGCGACCAAAGCTCCGAATGGCGGAAGGTCCAGGGAATTCGGTTTGTCCGCGCTGTACTTCGGAGAATAGTAGAGCGGAACAAGCTTACTTCCGTGGACGCCATGGCTCGTCCAGTCAAGAGCAACCCTTTGCGGCCTTGCGCTCATGTTCAGGGCAACAACGATGTTTGCGTCGCCGGTGGAGCGCAGATAGGCGAAGACATTCTGATCGTCGTTGTTGATGCCGATCTGGGCTCCATCGCGCAGGGCCGGCTCGGACCTGCGGAGCGATAAGAGCTTTTTATAGGTGTTCAGGATGGAGTCGGGATCTTTGCTCTCGGTTTCTACGTTGTACTTTGTCGATGTGGGCGGGATGGGCAGCCATGGTTTCTTCACGGTGGTGAATCCGGCTTGCGGGGTCGAATCCCACTGCATCGGAGTCCGCTCACCATCGCGCCCTTTCTCCTTTGGCCAGCCGAGCTTGCCGATGGGATCATGGACGTCTTCGACGCGAGCGGGATCTGTGGTGCGCATGCCGAGTTCTTCGCCGTAGTACATCTGCGGAGTTCCGCGCGTGGTGAGTTCAAGTACGGCCATGAGCTTGGCGATCTGGTCGTTGTGCTCGCCGTCGCCGTAGCGGTCCCACTGGCGCCGCTGATCGTGATTGGAGAAAAAGTACTCAGGCTGGCCGTGTGCGGAGTTGTTTTCGATTTCGTTGAAGAGCTTGCGAAAGCGCGGGGCTGAGAGTTCGTTGACATCGGCGATCTGAAAATCCATTGGCAACTGCACTTCGTCTGCATTGCCGTACATTTTGCCAAGCGCTTCGACGTTTGGCTCGTCGGCCTCCGTGACGAGGACGGGGTTGCCGGGATACTTGTCGACGACTTTGCGGACTTCCTTCAGAACGTCATGCACTTCTGGTAGATCGTCGGTGTATTTGTGCTGGATGTTGCGATCGCCGTAGGCGTTGCGGCCGGGCAGATACGGGTCGTCGCGCATCTGTGGATCCTCGAAAAGGCGCGAAACTGCATCGATGCGGAAGCCTGCGACGCCGCGCTGCATCCAGAAGTCGAGCACACCGTCCATGGCCTTGTGCACTTCGGGATTGCGCCAGTTGAGGTCCGGTTGCTCGACGTAGAAGTAGTGGTAGTAGTACTGGCGCGTCTTCTCGTCCCACTTCCATGCCGAGTGGCCGAACCAGGATTGCCAGTTGTTTGGCGGCCGATTTGGATCTTTGGCGGATGAGCCCTCGGTCGGTGGTGCGCCTGGCGCAGGATCGTGCCAGACATACCAATCGCGCTTGGGATTATCGCGCGAAGAGCGGGACTCAAGAAACCACTTATGCTGATCAGACGTGTGGTTGATGACGTAGTCCATGATGATGCGGATGTCGCGCTTCTTTGCCTCGGTGACAAGGTTGTCGAAGTCTTGCATGGTGCCGTAGAGCGGATCGATGGCTACGTAGTCGGAGATGTCGTAGCCGTAGTCGATGCCAGGCGAGGGGTACATCGGCGTAATCCAGATGGCGTCGATGCCGAGGTCGTGGAGATAGTCGAGGCGCGAGGTGATGCCCTTGAGGTCGCCGACGCCGTCGCCGTTGGAGTCCTGGAAGCTGCGTGGATAGAGCTCGTAGATCACCGCATGGCGCCACCATTCCGGGCCGGTGGGCTGGTCTTTGACGGCTTGCGCAACGGATGTCGCAGTTGAGGATTGTGCAGCCGCAATGTGATCGGACGATGCGCTACTGACGGCCAGCGCGCACAGCGCGGCGGTGGTTAGAACAGATTTGGTCCAGTGCATGGCGTCCTCATGATGTTTCCGGTGCTCGTATTTTTGGCATCGGTGCGAACACGCCAAAGTATCACATCAGGCTCGGCGTCAAAAGAAGGGGCCCGGTTCGAAGTGACTGGACTAGACCGCCGAGTGCTGCGCGATCAGCATCGATTCAAGAATCTGATCGGAGACTTCCTTCACCGCCGCGGGCGAGTGCGACAGGAAAAGCGTGTTGGTCTTGTCGCTTTCACCGATGCTCTTGAGTGTGTCGTAATACTGCGTGATCAAAACCAGCTGCATCACGTCTTTCGATGTTGCGCCTTCGACGGCCCTCTGGAACTGTTCGACCGAAACCTGCAGGCCTTCAATGATGGCCTTGCGCTGGTTGGCGATTCCCTGCCCTTGTAGCGCCTTGCTTTCGGCCTCGGCTTCGGCCTTCTTGACGACGAGAATTTTGTCGGCCTCGCCACGCGCTGTGGCAGCAACTTGCTCTCGCTGCGCCGCGTTGATGTCGTTCATCGCGGACTTCACCTTGGAGTCCGGGATGATGTCTGTAACCAGCACGTTGACGATCTCGTAGCCGAACCCGGCCATGTCCGCATCAAGTTCCTGTTTTACCGCCGCTGCAATGCTCGATTGGGACGCGAACACCTCGTCGAGCGTCATGCCAGGAACATGACCGAGAATGACCTGTTCGACATAAGACTTGATCTGCGCGACGGGATCGGAGAGCTTATAGAACGCGTCGTAGACTCGCTCGGGGCGAACGCGATTCTGCACGGAAATGGGGATCGTGACGAAGACATTGTCTTTCGTCTTGGTCTCCATAGTGAGTGCAATCTGGTTCACGCGAAGGCTTACGACACCGGAAACAGTGTCAAAATACGGCAGCTTCCAGTTCAGTCCCGCTTCGGCCACACGCTGAAATTTGCCAAAGCGCGTGATCACGGCAACCTGCGCTGTGCTTACGGTGAAGAAGCTGCCCAGGATGAGCGACAGAGCGATGATGGCCAGGATGACCAACGGAATCAGAACGAGCAGTTCCATAGGAGCCTCCGCGAACTTGTTCGTGAAATATGCGGAGAATTATACCCAGCTTTTCTGGAACTCGCGTAAGTGGCCGCGAACTCGTCCTAAGCGCGGCTGCAACGTTCGGACTATTGCTTGTCCGGCCGGCCGGGATGGCTTCCGCCGCCGCCGTTGTAGCCGAAGTGGGGATCGTCACGGGTTCCGGCAATGTAGATGGGGATCTCAGCGCCTGCGCCATGCTTCTTGAAGAAACGATCGGCAGGTTTGAGGAGAAAACCCTTCCAGCCGCCGACCATCTGGGAGACGGTGGCTTGCATCTTGGCAGTGCCGGTGAAATCGAGGGTCCCGCCCTTTGCACGGTATGTGCCATGCAGGTGAATGTCGGCTCCGGGGACGTTATACGCGACCGATGGGATAGTGAGGACGCCGCCGTGAAGGTCGAACTGGCCCTCAACATGCGACTTGATCTTCTCGTCTTCGGCGGACTTCAGCTGGTCGGGCCTTCCCTGGCCTCGCATGCTCAATTCGCGAATACGCTTTTGCACGGAGAGGTTGGTAAACTCCGCGTCGTCTAACTCGAAATTGCCCTTGAGCGCGATCTTCTCATTAACAGGTGCGGTTCCGGGAGGGATATGAAGCTGCGCCTTGACCCGGATGGCACCATCGAGTATGGGAACGGGCGAATCGGTGGCGAGACGGAGGAAGTCTTCGATACGCGCTCGATCGACATTCACGGTGAGAGCGATATCATGCCCGATGCTGTGCAAGCGCCCATCGTCGCCCGGTTTGAGCACGCGTACCACCTGACCACTCGTGGTGAAGTGAGAGCTATCCATGGTGGCGTTCACTGATTTCAGCCAGGTGTCGCCGGTGGTGCCATCGACCCGCGCATCGAAGTCGGTGTGCAGCACCATAGTGTGGCCGAATCGCGAGAGCTGAAAATCGGGGGTATTTGTCTGGCCGTCCACCTGCAGATCGCGCAAGTTGCCCATGTAGTGACCGGTGGAGTCGAGTGTGCCGGCGATTCCCTTAAACACGGAAAGGTCCGCATGTTTGAAGGTGTAGTCGCCGTGAATGGGGCTATTGCCGGGGTCGTTGACCACCCATGGACCGAAAGCGCCGGTCGTATGAATTTCGCCAGGAGGCTTGGGATTCTGTACCACGGCTTCGAAGTTCATGGGCGCGCCGGAGTGCACGCCCTTTGCACGGAAACGGTTGATGATGAACTCCAGCGGGATCTTGTTGGGATCGTCGGACTCATGGGTGAATCGCGCGTCAGTGCAATCAAGCGCGTCAATGATGATGCTGACAGTGGGCTGGCTCGGAGTTTCGGGTGGTTTCGGCTCGGTAGCTCTGCGCATATGCGAGCGGGGGGGGAAATGAATGTCGAGCCCTTTCAACCGCACCTGCGTGATGTGGACGGGCTGCCCAGAGGTGTAGTGCAGCGGTGCATGGAAATGGAATTCCGTGAGCCGGACGAGCGGCGCCATTGGAGGTTTCGGGATAGGAACCTGAACGCCTTCCACCTCGGCCGGAGGCCAGATGCGCAGACCTTTGCCTTCGCCCCAGACGCCCCACTCTCCGCGCAGTGTGTTGCCGATCGAGAGATGAAAGCTGTCGAGCTCGACATGCGCGTGGAACCGAGCCGAGAGCGCTTGCACAACTTGCTGGCGAACAAAAGGTTCAGCGCGATGGGCCAGGATGTCGACGATGATGGCCAGGGTGGCCAGAAACGCGAGTATGCCCCCACCGACCCAGAAGGGCCAGCGCTTTCTCCGCCGAGGCAAGGCTCCGTTCCCCCGTTGCTCCATCTTTATAGTTGGATGCCTGGGTAGCAGCATATGGCACCATTTTCTAGTTAGACGGCCCATGCAATAAACTGCTTGGCAAGCATGCAAGAGCAGATTGAAAACCTGGTGAAACTGCAGGCGGTGGAAGTAGAACGGGGCCGGCTCCTGCAAATGGTCAAGGCGCTGCCCGCACAGATCGCCGAAGCTGACAAGGCCCTGGCGGCCATGCAGAAGCAATCGGCCGCTGCTTCCGACGCACTGAACAGAGAAGATTCCTTGCGTACGAAGCTGGAGCGGGAGATCCAGGGACATCGCCAGAAGGCGGCCCGTTACAAGGCGCAACAGGACACTGTCACGACCGCGGCGCAGGCATCGGCTATGGAACACGAACTGCAGTTCGCGAATTCGGAGGCCGATCGGCTGGAGAATGAGGAGTTTGCCAGCCTTGAGAGGACGGAAGCCTACGAACTAGCGCTGGCTGCCGCGCGCAAGCAGGTGGAGGAGTTGGCTGCCGTGCTCGACAAGACACGCGAATACGTGGCGGGGCAGCAGAAAGAGATCGCACAACAACAGGCCGTGCTCGCCGGACAAGGTGAGCAGTTGCGGAAACTGATCGAGCCCGATCTACTTGCGCGCTTTGATCGGATAGCGGCGCACCGCGGCACGGGCATTGCTCGCGTCGACAACCAGCAGTGCATGGGCTGCCGAATGGGTGTACGGCCTCAGGTCTGGAACCAATTGCGGGAAGGTGAGTTGCTCACGTGCGACAGTTGCGGGCGGCTGCTGTATTGGGATCCCGCGCTTGCACCCGTGCCGAAAACACCGCAGCCGGATCCGTCGGTTGCCGATACGGGACGAGCGATTCGCAAGCCACGACAGGCGGGGGCTTAGCTGGTTGGGTCGGCCATTCCGGCCGGCTCTGGTTCGAAATTCGCAAGGGAGTTGAACGGAAGTTGAGGCGCATCTGCGTGGACATGGACGAGGTGATGGCCGATACGCTGGCCGAACACCTTCGCCGCTACAACCAAACTTTCGACGAAGAGGTTACGCTCGAGGACCTGTCTGGCAAAGGCCTGTGGGAGGTTACGCCGCAAGACCGCCAACAGCAGCTCAGGGCGTTTCTGGATGCTGAAGATTTCTTTGAAGATCTTCCGCTTATGCCCGATGCACAACCAGTGCTGAAGCAACTCTCGTCTCGTTTCGATGTCTTTATCGCCACCCAGGCCATGGCCGTGCCTAACTCACTTGGCCCGAAGTACCGATGGCTGCAGAGGCATTTCCCGTTCATCCCGGCGACGCACTATGTATTTTGCGGCGACAAAAGCATTTTGCGCGCCGACTTCCTGATCGACGATCTGCCGAAGAACCTGATGCGGTTTCAGGGTGAGGGCCTGTTGTACACGGCTCCCCACAATCACGGGGCAACCGGATTTGTGCGCGTGAACAATTGGCAGGAAGTGGGGGACTATTTCGCCCAGATGCAGGGCTGATTCCTCAGACTGGAACTAGCGATTGTTGTCGGGCCAACCCGGGCCAACGAGGCTAATCGTCAGGACAGCGCCACCTTCGAAGAGTGGTCCGGTTTCCCGTAGAAACACCGGCACCTCTCCGCCTTCAATCCACATGTAGATGTTGGGTGGTGCTTTTCCGAGGACGGGGGCGATGAGGCCGACAACTCCGCCGAGTTCGATCTTGATTTCGTATTGAAGTGCTTTGCGTTCGAACCCAGCGACGGAGAATGGAGCCGGGCCTAACGGGCTCATCGCGAGAGTGACGATCCGGGGCTTCGGCGTGGCGACGATCATCGAGACTTTGGTTTCGGGCGCGTCTGTTTGCAGATTCTTTACTACCGGCGTGACCAGGCCGTTGTAGAGGTCGGGCGGGAGCTTCATATTGTCGGTTGAGACTTGCTCCTTACCGTCTTTACCTTTCGACCGCGTCACAACCGTTCCCTTCGCCACATCGATATTCATGTCGAGCTGGGTTGGGAAGTAGGGTCCGTGCTGAATGTGATGATCGGAGATGAGGCGAAAGACTCCGCGCTGCGTAAAGACGGTTGTTTCTTCATCGAGCGAACCGTCTTTGAAGTGGAAAGTCAGGCGCGACGTGACACGATCGCCTCGGACAATCTCGATGAGGTCGCCGTTTGCAAGGACCTGCCCCTGCTCAGTGGTAAGGGACAGGAAGCCATGCAAGGTGCCCTCCGGGTGGCGCACATGCACGGGTTCGGCAGGGGCGGGCAGACTCAGCATTTGCGCGGTACAAACCAACGCCGCGCACACAAGGCGGCATCGAAGTCCTGTTCCGGCAGCGGAAATTTTTCGCGGGGAAGGCACTTGGTTTGTAGATGATTGGATGTGGCGGTTCGTTGCCTTGGAAGTCGTTCACGGGCTGCGAATAGATATGCAACTTGTTGGACACAAGTGCCATTAGAGATACTGGTTCGGTACAGAACATAACAGTTCTGCAACGGCGTGAGAAAGGGCAGATCGGCTGAAGCGCGCCGTTGGTCAGGAAGGCAAAAATCCCCATGAGCATTTCCAGACCTTTTTTCGCAGCAGCTCTCCTTGTTTCGCCGGCGATGTGGTGCACTGCACAGAGCACGACCGCTGCGACGACCGGTGGTACGAGCAGCGGCGCGAACTATTTCACTCCAACGGCACCCTCCGACATTCTGCAGCGCTCGCTCGATGAGGTGAAGATCACGGTCGGCAATGTGCGGCTCGAAAAGTGGAAGCGTGGGAGTGTTCGCGACGAAGCGGGCACGAACATCGACGCGATTCAACGCGACCTGCAGGGCGCACTACCCGCGCTGCTGAAAGAGGCGGATGCCGCTCCGGGAACGCTCACGAAGGTCCTTCCGCTTTCGCGCAATGTAGATGCGCTCTATGACGTGATGGTGCATGTTGTGGAGGCAGCGCGGGTAGTCGCGTCAAGTGAGACGGTGGGGCAGTTGCAACAGGCGATGACAGATTTGGAGAAGGCGCGCGTTGTCCTCGATAACCAGATTCAGCAGACCGCCGATATGCAGGAGAAGCAAGTGCTCGACTTGCGCAATACGGTGCAGAAGCAGGACGTTTCGCTACGCGCGGCCGCAACCCCGCTCCCGGCACCGAAATGCCCTGTTCCAGCTGCAGTCAAAAAGAAGAAAAGAGTGACGAATCCGAGCGCAACGACTACGAAGCCTGCGGCGGGAAGTCCCTCAACACAAGCTAAGCCTCAGTAATCTTACGAAAGAAAACGCGGCAGCCGAAGCTGCCGCGTTGTTGTGTCTGGCCGCAAACGGTCAGGATTGATTAGAAGTCCAGCTTGACTCCCAACTGAACCTGGCGCTGGCTGTAGACGAAGTTTGAATCGGCATTGTTTACCGTTCCGAAACCGAAGGCATTGACTCCCGCACCTTGTGCAGGCTGGTAAACAAGCGTATTAGCCGGAGTGGTGGAGGTGGCCGTGCCGTTGATGGAATAGGCTGTTGCAGTCACGCCGGTTACGTTCTGGTGATTAAGAACGTTGAACATCTCGCCAAGCAGCTCGATGTTGTACTTCTCATTGACGCGCAGATCCTTTTGCACGCGGCAGTCAAGCACCGTGGTATTCGGATACTTGAAGGTATTGCGCCCGAGTTGAAGGAGATAGCCAGAGCTGCCCGATCCGTTCAAGCCGGAGCCGGCAGCCTTTTGATTGTTGGCGCTGCCGATGGACGGCTGAGTTCCGCTTACGCCTGCCGAGTATGGCAAACCATTCTGCCACTGGAAGACGGGATTCAGGTGCCAGCCATCAGACAGGAAGCGGAGCCAGCTGTTTGAGCGGCCCGGGTATTGCAGCATGCCCCACATGACGATCCGGTTCGGCACGTTGAAGTTCGAGTTGCCGTAGTTCGCTCGTGGATTTCCCAGCGGATCGTACCAGTTGTTCGTTGAGGGAGAGGTGCTCTGGTTCTGGTTGAAGTCGAGCGAATGCGACCACGTGTAATTGAAATCGAACTGCGCATACTTGGAGCTGCGGTTCTGGACTTCGGCGATCATTCCGTTGTAAACGGAATTGATGTTGCTCATCACCTCGGTGACATAACCGTAGTGGCTGTTCTTGTACGCCTTGGAGTAGACCGTTGAGGTCACGGTGCTGCCGCAGGCCATGGGACCGCAGCCAGTGCCCGAATACTTCGGGTTTTCGATGACGGTCAGTGTTGTTTGATAGGCTGCGGCAGGGTCGAGGTTGATGTTGACGAAGTTCGGCAATTGGCGCCCCATCGCGCCCATGTAGCTCAACGAGAAGAAGGTGCGGTTGGGTAATTGCTGCTGGAACGAGAGATCAAATTCGCTCACCTGCGGATTCTGGAAGTTCTTCGCAAAGAAATCCAAGCTTGGAGTGGCGAACTTGCCGGCACCGATAATGTTCGGGAACACCGGGACTGTGCTGCTCGGCGCCGATCCATATACCGATGGAATGGTGTACTGGCCTTTCGGACTACCGGCCGCTTCGTAGGTATTCAGGATTACGCCATTGGGTATGCGGCCGAAATAAAGACCGTATCCAACGTGGAAGACTGTCTTGCCGGTTCCTCGCGGATCCCACGACAGACCGACACGAGGCCCGATGTTGTTGCTGTCGACCGGCTGATTGGTGATGTTCGCATCGGCATCCGAGAAGGGACCGCTGCCGTTGACCGCGACGTTGAGCATGGAGGTGTCGATGAGTGACTTGAACGGAGCCGGTACCTGCTCGTTGTCATAACGGAGGCCCGCATTCAAGGTCAGGCGTGGCGTCAGCTTCACGTCGTCCTGGACAAAGAATCCATAGTCGACAGTGCTGAGGGCGAACTTCGGTGTGCCAAAGCCCTGTGTGAATCCGTAGTAGCACGGATACTTTGCACCGTTGGTTGACAGGCCTGTTTCGCTGTAGCCGCTGTCGCAGGCGCCAGTCGGATTCAGGATGTCTGAGAAGAAGTTTGAGAAGTACTGATAGGTGTAAACACCGTTGCTCTGGTAGAGGTTGTTGATGGTATCGGTATTGCGCAGGATATCCAAACCGAACTTGATTGTGTGCCGGTTATGCGTCCAGATGGCAGTATCGCCCACCTGGGTCTTCTTCTCTTCAGGGTACGCGGTACGGAAGGAGTAATAGGGCGAACCGGCGGTGAATCCGTTGTTGCTCGAGCCGCCGTAGATTCCGAGCTGGATCGGAATGCCAGAAGAGTTCGTGAGGTACTTGCTGGTGAACTCACTGTAGGGCTGCTGGCCTTCCCAATTCAGTTCGCGGCCATACTGAAAGCGAAGTTCGTTGGACAGGCTTGTCGAGAACATGCTGTCGAGCTTCAGGAGGCCGTAATCGAGCTTTACGTAGTCTGTGCCGAAGGTATCGATCGCGTACGTGTTCGAAGCCTGCGTCTGTACACCGCCCGGCGAATCCCAGCGCAGCCGATGGAAAAGCGCGCTCACGTGCTGTGTTGGCGAAACCTGCCAATCGATCTTCGGCGTGTTCAGCACCTCGTCACCGGTACGCGGAGTGGGGCCGAGATCATCGAGAAGCCCGGGACCAGTGAGTCCAGTTACCGCAGATACCGATTTTCCAAAGAGCAATTGATCGAACTGCGCTGCTGCGGTTGCATAGTGGCCGGCATCGCCTGCCCCAAATAGCCGCCATGCCAGCGTGCAGGCTTCAGCGTTTCCGGGAGAACCGGTGCCACTGTACTTGGCGCTCGCTGTTGTTACACCGCTCTTGGTTGCGCTGGACGATGCGCATGTTGCGCCGCCAGGCAAACTGAGATCGGCCCAGTAGTTAAAGAAAGCTGACGGGCTTGATGGCTTGGCCAGGCCGGGGAAGTTCCGCTTGAACTGGTCATAAGCATAGAACCAGAACAATTTGTTTTCGATGAGCTTGCCGCCCGCTCCAAATCCCCAGCGCTTGCGCCAGTCTGTCGGACGATATGGGCTGTTCGGAAAAGTCGGTGTGCCGCCGCCCGAAGGAAGAACGACCCGAGTGATTGTAGTAAATGGGTTAAGGGCTCCCCAGACGTTGTCGCGGTCGTAAAAATACGCCTGCCCGTGCAACTGGTTGGAACCGCTCTTGGTCAGGGCGTTCAAAACGCCTCCGGCGGACCGGCCGTATTCAGCCGAGTAGACACCGGTGTTCACCTGGAACTCGGCAATCGCTATCTGCGAAGTTGAGTAGCCCGCGCGGGTGCGCCCGCGCTCTTCTGAGAAAAATGCCTGGTTGTTGTCAGCGCCATCGATCTCGATGTTGTTGAGGATCGGGCTGATGCCGCGAAAGGAGATAAGGCCGAAGCCATTGGAATCAGAAGCCGCGCCCGGGGTGAGCAGGGCGAGATTCGACCAGCGGCCGCCGTTCAGCGGCAAACTGACGATCTCCTGCGTAGTGAGCGTCGAGGAAACTTCAGGCGACTCAAACTGGATGACCGGAGCCACGCCAGTAACTTCGACGGATTCCTGGGTTGCACCTGCCCTGAGTTCGGGATGCAGTTGCGTCAGCGAACCGACAGTAACTGGGACGAGTGTGGCGTTGTAGGTGCCGAATCCGGCGGCAGCGATGGTGACCGTGTACGTGCCGGGCGGAACTAACGGAGCTTTGAAATAACCGCTCTCGTCGGAAATCAGTTTGAACTCCGCGCTCGTTCCGTCATTGTGTAAAGTGATGGCGGCCCCGGGAACTACGGCACCGCTTGCGTCCACTACAGTACCCGCAATTGCGCCCTGCGTCGTGCTCTGCGCTCTCGCAAATCCTGAGAACAAACCAAAACACAATAGACACACCGCGAGCCATTTGAATCTTGAAATCAATTCAGCAGACATGAGTGAGGCTCTCCTATGGATAAGAGAACCGAGTGGAGCATCGACCTTCTGTGCGCTGGAACACGGAAGACATCAGACGACTTGCTGTCCGCGAGACGCATTGCACAATACACTGCGACGTAGAAGCGCTCGGCGGATTTAGCTAACTGTATCGCTCCCAAACAGATGCGCCACGATGGCATTGCGACTGGGCTATCGGGTTTGTGGTCCGGAATAAGAAGGGCGCCCTCTAATCGAGAGAGCGCCCGGTGCAAATCTGGAGATTAATTCCCGTCCCGACCTACAGGTCCGAGCACGGTGCGACCTGGGACGGTTCGCTGGAGCAGCGCTGCGCCGCTTCCGGAGCGCAACAATGTCACGGGTTGGGTGGTCGGGGGTTGATGCATCGTGACGATCAACGCATCTGCCGGCTTTTTGCTTGCACAGATATAGGAGTGCGGTGTGCTGGAATCGAAATAAACAGCATCTCCAGGGGTTAGCGTGCAGTGGTGTTCGCCGTGATGCAGCTCAAGCTCGCCATCGAGGATGTAGAGAAACTCGTATCCCGGATGCATGTGAGCGCGTGCCTCCTTCGTCTTTTCGAGCGGCACGAACTGGGCGAAGTATGGATCCATGTGCCGGTCAGGAACCATGTAACCGAGGCTCTCGAAAAAGTATGTCGGCTCTTCTACACCGGTCTGCGGCAGACGTACCCGATCTTTGCGGCGATGCACACGGAACATCGACTGCGGTTCCGTCTCGAAAAAGTACGAGAGGTCTTTCGAGAAGACCATGGCGATACGCGCCAGATTGCGCAATGTCGGCACAACTCGCCCTGTTTCAAGCTGGGACAGAAAACTCGCCGAGAGACCGGTGTGCTTGCCAAGTTCCACTAGTCCCATCGACTTCTTCAATCGCAGCCGTTTGATCCGTTCACCGATATGTTTTTCAGCGATAAACCTTTCCGTAGTCTCAGTGTCCACCTGCGACTTTTGCGTTTCCTCGTTACGAGCCGCCGCCTCAGTCATTCATCCTCCAAGGCATGACGGAGCTGTTTTGCCCCATCAAAACCTATTCCCATCCTACTAAACTCATGTGCCCTTTATCAATCTGGTGAAATCTCCAGTCGGCTAAAGGAACACCCATTCTTTAGGTATGGATTTGCAAAATATTTCGCCGACGGTGATTCTGAGCGGAGCCTCCGGAATGTTGGGCCGGGCTATTCAGCGGGCCCTCACGAGCCGCGGAAATCGCACCCTGCAGCTCTTAAGACGGTACCCGGAGAGCGAAGGGGGCCTCGCGTGGGATCCCACCGCTGATCCGGCAATCTCTAACGCAGCGCCGCTCGAGGGTGCGGCGGCAGCCATCCATCTGTCGGGCGCAAGCGTGGCGGGACACCGCTGGACGGAAGCCTACCGCAGGGAGATGACGGCCAGCCGAGTCGACAGCACACGCCGCCTTGCGACGGTGCTGGAAGGGCTGCGCAACGCGCCGAAGACATTTCTGGTCGCTTCTGCAGTCGGGATCTACGGCAATCGCGGTGATGAGGTTCTGGATGAATCGTCGGTGCATGGCAACGGGTTCCTGGCAAATCTCTGCCAGGACTGGGAGGCTGCTGCCGAACCGGCGCGTCAAGCAGGCATTCGCGTCGTCCATTTGCGTTTCGGGGTTGTGCTCGGTGCCGGAGAGGGCGCGCTCAAGCAGATTCTGCCGCCTTTCCGAATTGGCCTTGGGGCGCGTATGGGAAATGGGCGTCAGTGGATGAGTTGGGTGGCACTGGCCGATGCGGTTGGCGCCGTTCTTTTTGCTTTGGACAGGACGGACATTCGAGGTCCTTTGAATGTGACGGCTCCAAACCCGGTGACGAATGGTGAATTCACACGCGCTTTGGGTCGGCAGCTTGGCAGGCCAGCGTTTCTGGCGGTTCCTTCGTTCGCTATGCGGCTGATGTTTGGACAGATGGCCGATGAGGCGCTGCTGGCAAGTGCGCGCGTGAAACCGGGGAAGTTGCAAGGGGCGGGATTCCAGTTTGTATTGCCGACGGTGGATGAGGCACTCGCAGCGGCGTTAAACGCCTGATTCCCTGACGAATCAGGCTTCCAATGCGCGTCGCCCTTTGTTGCCGACAGGAAATGGAACGGACTAGCGACGTCCCTGGATAACGCGTCCGCTGGCAGGAGCTACGTTACCCTTTTTTTTTGCGGCTCGCTTCACAGCAAGCTCATGCATTTCAAGGCCGAGCTTCGACTTGTTGATGGCTACCTGCATGATCAGGCTGATGATGTTGCCGGTGATCCAATAGAGCGCGAGCCCGGAAGCGAAATGCCACAGCGTGAAGCCCATAATGACGGGCATCATAATGGCCATCATGCGGCGCTGCATGGGGTCCATGCCCGGCGATGGAGTAATGAACTGCACCAGGAACATGGTGCCGATGATCAGGATCGGCAGAATGTGAAGTGGATCGGGCATGGAGAGATCTGTCAGCCAGAACCAATGGGCCTGGCGCAGTTCCACCGCATTTAGCAGGACGCGGTAATAGGCGAAGAAGAGCGGCATCTGCAACACGAGAGGCAGGCATCCGCCGTACATGTTGACGCCTTCTTCCTTCATGATTGCCATCTGCTCGGTCTGCATCTCGGCGCGCTTGGGGTCGTTGATCTTGAGGTTGGCGTACTTCTTCTTGAGCCCGTCAAGCCGTGGCTGAATCCGCATCATCTTCAGCGATGACTTCATCGACCAGATGCGAGTAGGCAGCAGAATCACGTTGAAAATGACGGTGATGATGATGATGGCCCAGCCCCAGTTGTCTTTGCCTGGCCCCATCAGGTTGTGCAGCGCCCGCAACGCCAGGTAGAGCGGCTTGGCGATGATGCCCCACCAGCCGTACTGAATGAGCGAACTTAGCGCCTCGCCCGTCGGACGGCCATCCGAACCGATCGCGTGCACGGAGTTCAGGATCTCGGTTTCCTTAGGGCCGGTGTAGAGGCGCAGCTTCGTGTCACCGCTCTGGTCGCCCATGGCGAGACCGATCACGTCATTGGGTTTCTTGGAGCTGTTTGGATCGGTGAGGTCGCTGGGCAGATCGATGCTGTTGTGGAACGTGACCAGCGTTGCGCGCTGCGGCACATCAGGCAAAAAGGCGGCGGCAAAGTAAAGATCCATCAGCGCGGCATATTCGTAAGGCTGATCGTAGGTCGCATTGCCACTGACCTTCTTCGAAGCCTCGGTATCTTGCTTGCCATCAATCGACCAGGCAAACTGCGAAACCGTCGGGATCGAGAAGGTGGTGCGCTTGCCGCTGGCGGCAACGAACTCCTCCATATCGCCGAGACCGGCAGGCCATGCAACCAGTGCACGAACGGGTTCGCCATTGCGCTGCACGGTTACGTGAGCACTAATCACGTATGTGGTGTCGAAGCTGAAAGTCTTCACCACGTCAAGCCCACCGGCCGCGTAGTGGAACGTAAGGGAGTTGGGAGCGACCACTTGCCCTGTCGCGGACGGCCGGTAAAGCGCGGTGTTCAGCTCGGTTGTCAGCGCGTTGTCGTACGTATAGAGCGAGAGCGGCAAGCCGAAGCGCGACGCTGCCTGCTGCTGCACCATATCCAGTGGCTTGCCCGTCGAATCCGTAAAGCCCTTGAGAATCCAGTGCTGGACCTGCCCGCCTTTGTTTGTAAAGGTGATTCTGAATTTTTCGTTCTCGACGGTCGTTGTGGCCTCGGATGGCGCGCTGATGGAAGCCGCGGTGGCTGCAACTGCCCGACCGGTTGCGGTCGTACCTGCTGTCGCTGATCCGGGAACGCCGGAGGTCGTTGTCGCGCTCTGCTGTTGCGCCTGCTGACTCTGCTGATTCTGCTGCGCGGGCGGATTCGTCTCCGGCTTTTTGAAGTACTGAAAGACCATCACGGCGGCGAGCGCCAGGAAGGCGAAAAGAATCATGCTGCGGAAGTCTCCGCCGGGCGCGCTGCCGCCGGGACCCTGCGACTCAAGATTAGGATTGCGAATTTCGGGCAAAGTTATTTCCTGTCGTTAAGGAGTGGCGCGCCGTCCCGGTATCTCCAAGTACGGTTTGCTTCTGGAGATGGTTGGGCACTCCGCTCTTTCTATGGTAAAGGCTCGTGCGGCAGATGAGCCGCGGTGGTTCCGGTTTGTCCCTTTTGTTTGCGAACCGGCAGCATTTGCTTTGTGTTGGTTGGTACCGGATCCAGCCCTCCGCGGCAAAATGGATGGCACCGCAGCAGCCGCCAGATGGCAAGGCTGGAACCGCGAATCGGGCCATGGGTTGCGATAGCGATAGTTGCGTACTCTGAGCACGTTGGCACGAACCGACACCCGCCGCCGCCTCCACCCAGCACGTGCAGCGCGGGCGATATCCAACGGCGATAAAACGCGAGGAGGGCCAAAAGGATGCGGGTCATCGGGCGGCGCCTGCCTTGGCGAGTGCTGAAGTTCTTGTCGTACTGGTTCGGACGCGTTCGGCATTAGCCTGCTCTAAGATACGCACAACCTCGGCTTCCAGTTTCGTAAATTCCATGGTCATGACAATGCGTTGCGGGTGCAGGATGAGGTCGCATCCGGCGGGCAGCTGGTCAACGTGCTTCCGCAGAACCTCGCGCATCCGCCGCTTGATCCGGTTGCGTTCGTGCGACTTGCCCAGCACCTTGCCCGCGGTAAGCCCGACACGCGGCGTGGACGCAACCGCTTGCGGCGCCAGAAACCAGCTCATGGAAGCGGAACGGCGTTTCCGGCTCGCCCCATACACAAGCTGGTAATCAGCATGCTTGCGAAGACGGTAACCGGCCATGGACGCACGTCCGCTCCGCCGCACTGCAGAGGTTGCTGTGCGCGAATCAGCTTTGGACGATGCTGTCATGGCAAAGCGGGAAGGATTCCGGCCGGAAGAATCGTGCTGTTGGAACAACTCCAGCCGAAACAAAACGGCAGGAAGACTTAGTCGCGATAACCAGCGCTGACGGAGACGCGTTTGCGGCCGATAGCACGGCGGCGGCTCAGCACGGCTGCACCTGATTTGGTCTTCATCCGCGTGCGAAAGCCGTGCGTCTTCGAGCGATGACGCCGGTTGGGTTGAAATGTGCGCTTTGGCATAAGAATGCGCTCCTGCTTCCTGTCTGAAATCTGCGCCTGAACGGCAAGTATTAAGTATATCGAAGGTTGGCCTTTGAAGCCAGCGCGCCGTCTCTGGGGCTCAAGACTGCAATTCGAAGGTAACAAGTTCTCGCAGGTTGAACAGATCGAGATGAACTTGCCGCCGAAGATTGGCATCCAAACTTTCAGGCTTGATTGCAGCGATGAATTGAGTGAAATTTTTAATTTCAGTGAGCAGAATCTCGCTCGTATGTGATGGCTTTCACCGTGCTTGGTGCAAGTGAGAACGGGCTTCCAAAACTTATGTGAAAGAGTGATTGCAACACACCCCAAATGTGCTACCATCGGGACCGTTCAAGAAAGTTTCCGAGCGTCCCACGGAGTGAATTTCAACCCGTGCCTCGCATTTTTTTTGCCGAGGCAATCACGGCCATCAGGCAGGTTCTCAGCAGTCGAGTGTGGATGGGATTTATTTCCATCCGCAGCGTGAGCCATTGCCTCAACCGCGCGGGTGAACTCACACGGGCAGTAGACAGGTGGCGCCGGTAAGGATTCGCTAGATGGCATTCGCAATTTCGCCGGCTTCGGCTCTTAATCCATGGCTGCAGATTCTCGCGGCGCTCGAGAAGAAGGTGATTCGCCAGTCTTTCGAGACCTGGTTGAAACCCACTCGTTTTAGCCACGCCAGTGGCCGCATTCTTTTCGTCCGTGTTCCTTCAAAAGAATTTCAGCACATTGGTGATAAATACAGCGACCTGATTCAGGAAGCGATTGATTCGCAGTCGCTGGAGTTCGATGACGTGCAGTTCGTCACTGCGGAAGAGGACCCGACAGCACCTCCGCCGCGCAAGGATGGCGGATTTGGCCCGTTGCCTGCACATTCCCCCAGCGCCCCAACTTCGCGCAACCCCGAGCAGACCCGCTTCGACTGGTCCACCGCAGCCCAGCTCAATCCGCGTTACACGTTCGACGCATTCGTGATCGGCAATGGCAACCAGTTCGCCCGCGCCGCTTCGCTTGCGGTCGCAGAGCGCCCTTCGCGCGCCTACAATCCGCTCTTTCTGTATGGCGGCGTGGGAATGGGCAAGACCCACCTGATGCACGCCATCGGCCATGAGGTCAAACGGCGGCAGCCCTCGGCGAGTATTTGCTACGTGTCGGCAGAGAAGTTTACGAACGAGATGATTACCTCCCTGCGCAACGATCGAATGACCAGCTTCCGCGACCGCTTCCGCACCGTGGACGTGCTGCTGATCGACGACATTCAGTTCATTGCGCAGAAAGAGCGCACGCAGGAGGAGTTCTTCCATACGTTCAACGCCCTGCACGAGAGCATGAAGCAGATTGTGATCGCGTCGGACCGTCCTCCTAAGGAATTGGCCGAGATTGAAGACCGGCTGCGCTCCCGCTTTGAGTGGGGTTTGATCGCTGACATTCAGCCGCCCGATCTCGAGACCAAGGTCGCCATTCTCCAGAAGAAGGCAGAGAGCGAACAGGTTCAGCTTCCGACAGACGTCGCCCTGTTCATCGCGTCGAATGTACGCACCAACGTCCGCGAGCTCGAAGGCGCAATGACACGGCTCGTTGCCTGGTGCAACCTGAACCATACCGAGATTACGCTGGCCACCACGCAGCAATGCCTGAAGCAATTCATAGACATGCAGGTGCGCAAGATCACGATTGAGTCGATCCAGCGGGCCGTTGCAGAGCAATTCGGCATGAAAGTCAGCGACCTGAAGCAGAAGAACAACTCGCGCAATGTAGTTGTTCCGCGGCAGATCGCCATGTACCTGGCCAAGCAGATGACCGAAGCCAGCCTGCCGGAAATCGGCCGCCAGTTCGGCAACAAACACCACACCACGGTGATGCACTCCATCGGCAAGATCGACGAGCAGCGCCGGACGGACAAGGACCTGCACAGGACGCTAAACAAGCTGCAGGAAATGCTGAACGGGTAAGAACAGGGATCAGGGATCAGAGATCAGAAAGGCCGCGCGATGCGCGGCCTTTTCTGCGTTGCGCAAGCGCATTAGTCCAATTTGTCGAACTCCGTTACGCTCAGCACGTTGCCATCTGGATCCTTGAACCACGCGATCCTTGCACCGCCCGGCGAGTTCCAGATGCCGCGCGGATCGGAATCGTTCATTCCAGGGAAGCGCTCGAATCGAACGCCAGCCCCGACGAGTTTGTCCACCGTGCCTTCAATATCGGCGATGCGCCAGCCAAGGATCGTGAACGGCTGCGTTTTGAGTTCGTGGACGGTAGTCACGCGCAGCATGATCCCATTTGCGTCGAATACCAGTGCAAACGGCTTTTCATCTGCGACAAGACGCAGGCCGAGGATGCCTTCGTAAAACGCGCGCGCTTTCGCAGGATCAGTAGTGGGAGCGAAGGCAATGACTTCGCTCCCGCCGAGAATGGATTCGCTTGCCATCACTTGCCTCCGCCCGCATTCTTTCTGTGCGATCGGAGCGGTGGCAAGTGAATTCCTGTTGAACCGCTATCTATGCGCCCTGAACGACTAGATCCTGCGAGAGCCGGAAGTGCACAATCGACTCCGCCGGAATCTCGAGGTCCTTGTTTCCGGTCATCGCTGCGCCAGCAGTGCCTGCGCCTCCACCGGCAAGCCCGCCGATGAGCATGCCCTTGCCGCCTCCAGCTAGTCCGCCGATAAGCATGCCAAGGCCCGCGCCGCCGCCGATCATTGCCGCCGAGCGCTTGCCTTTACCCTTCTTGGTCTGCGTCAGGTCTGCTGTCCTCAGGTGATACTCCGTGCCGCTCAGCGTCATCGTCGTCAGCCGCAATTCGAGCACGGAAGCACCCTTTACGCGGCCGCGAGCGTGCGAGGCGTCGATCACTCCGCTCACCCGCGTTCCCTTGGGAACCACCGCCACGCCATTTGGAGCGACGACCGGATCAACGACCTCACCTGTAAATGTGTCGCCTGGGTTGCTCGTTTTGACACTGATGCGCTGGTCCACACGGACGGCGAGGTTTGTGCCGGCCTGAATCGTGACCTTCACCGGGCCTGCCGGGGATGCCTTGCCGGATGCTCCGGCGGGAGCCGCGTCTTGATCATCTCCCTGCGCCTGGTTCGGATCGCCGCCTAATGGCATAACCTTCGGATCCTGCGGCGGAGGCACTGGTCCGCCCGGCGGAGGAGGCGTGCTTGTGGTTGCTATCGCCCCGGAGCTCTGACCTTTTGCAGGCGGCTGCACCACAGTTGTGGTCGTGGTGCCCGTCTTGTCGACGGCAACAACCTGCTGCGGCTGGCCCGTTGTGGCGGCTTGTTGCTTTGCCTGGTCGATCGCCTTGTCCATTTTCGATTCGCATGCTGTGAGCGTCACCGCAAGAGCCAGCGCGAGCATGGGAGTGCATTTACGGCGCAAAAAATCGCGAGAAAACATACGTGTCCCCTTTTCATTTGATCTGGTGCGAATCCAAGGCAATCAGGGAAAGGCTGCAGTGATTTAGGTATCTATTTAGCTTCAGTAGAACGAGAACGCCGCGATTTCGCAAGAGTACCGAAGAGATGGTCGCTGCTGAATGCTGTAAGCCGTGCTTTAGCCGCGAGACCAGGTCCCAGAGCATCTTCCTGGAAGCGCGGCAGATCAAGCCCAAGCTGAGCGTGGATGAGCCAGACCCGATGCGGCTTTCAGTGCCCCGGTCCAGGTGCGGGTATCCAGAATCCCGAAAAGTCGTCGGAGCTCAGATCGGAATATCAGTTCATCGAATATCAGCCAAGCGGCCGGCTGAATCGCCTATCGATTGAGGGACGCGTCAAGGTCATGCGGCAACAGCTTCTTTTTCGATTCGCACCAACGCACGACCTTCTCAGCGAGATGCGAGAAGCACGTTCCCGGACCGGATGTGTCTGGACGCTTGCTGTCGAGAATCCGATCGATCCATTCGTCGATGTGTTGAATCTCTTCCGCGCTGAATACCGTGGGGTCTTTCAGATTGTCGCGAAGGAACTGGCACAGGATAGCGTGGTCCTGATCAAAATTGGCATTGTGATTTTGGTAGGCCTCTTCGCTCAACCTGCCGATTGCGCGAATCAGTTCTCCTTGCACGGTCTTCGCCTGTCCGAACGGGGGAACCAGTTCGCTCCAGAGGCGCTTGAACTCGGATTGCCACGGCGTTGCAGGCATTATCGCCGCCCGAAACCCCGCGGGCGGGTCGGCGCAGTCACCGGCAGATGCGTCTTTCCCTCGGGATAAACCACCAGGAACCTGTCCTGCCCTTCACCGGAGCTCGCCGTCTCGACGCCCTGCAAATCGCGAAATGCCAGGTGCAGCAGGCGCCGCTCGCGGCTGTTCTGGGGCGGAAATGCGTAAGGCACACCGCTCTCGCGGACCTTTTCGGCGGCTACTTCGGCTGACATCCGCAGTTCTTGCGCCCGCAGGGCTTTGAAGTTAGCAGCATCGAAGCTGACCAGGTCGTGTTCGCGCGCTTCGAGGCGCAACATCTGCGCTGCGATGGTCTCAAGGGCCCGCAGAAGCTCGCCGTTGTGCTGCGTGAGCAATGGGGTATCGACTCCTCCCAGTTCCACGTAGATGACACGCGCTTCCATCCCTTCCGGGTCGCGCGCGCCATCGCCAGCGGTGATGCGATACTTCAAACGCATCCCGCCGAGTTTGTTGAGGGAAGCAAGGAAATTCGCAATTTTCTGTGCAGCCTGCTGCAGGTCGTCAATGGGCATAACGGAACAGTATCGCAGAGAGGGGCGGGGTGGCGCTCCCCTCCACCAAAACGAATTGAGGCTTATCCTTGGCGAACCAGCGGGGTAAGGTACTCCGGTCCAATGGGATCCTTCACAGACTCCGCGACGATGCGATCGATCTCGTTCATTGCCTCAGCGTCGAGCGTCCACCCCATTACGCCTGCAATGGCGTCCAGTTGGTCGGGCCGCCTGGCTCCCCACAGCGCAACGGAAACGCCCGGCCGGTCGAGCACCCATCGCGCAGCGAGTTCGATGATCGACTTGCCGAAGCGCTCGCGCGCAAAAGCGGTCAACCGCTCAACGGCGGTCATGTACTGACTGAAGCGGGGCTCCTGAAACTTGGGGTCAACAGCGCGGATATCGCCATCCTCAAATCGCATGCCCCGATGCGCTCGCCCGCCCAGCAGGCTGCGGCAGAGGGAGCTGTACGTAAGCACGGCCACCCCATTCGCCGCGCACCACGGCAGGATCTCGGCATCAATTTCGCGCTCAAAGATGTTGTAGGGCGGCTGGTCTGAGGCTAACGGCACGACGCGGCGAAACTCCTCCATCTGTGCCACGTTGAAATTGCTGACGCCCAGCGCGCGGACCTTCCCTGCCTCTACGAATTCCGCCAGCACACCCGCCACCTCATCAACGGGCATCAGCGTATCCGGCCAATGCACCTGGTATAGGTCGATGTAGGTCGTTCCCAGCCTGCGCAAGCTGTCTTCCAGCTCGCGCCGCAGCCGGGCAGGTGTGGAGTTGGCGTACACACCGCGCTCATTCCAGTCGAGCCCGGCCTTCGTCGCGATGTAGAACGCCTCGCGCCGGCCGTGCTGCTGGATAGCTTTTCCGATCAGTTCTTCAGCCCGGCCGCGGCCATAGATAGGCGCAGTGTCGATGAGGTTGATACCGCGTTCAATTGCGCCAAGGATCGTCGCAATTGCCGCATCTTCGGGCACCGCGCCCCATTCCGTGCCACCAATGGCCCAGGTGCCCAGACCCACTCTCGAGACTTCAATACCCGCTACTTTGGTCGTTTCCATGCAAAAACATCTTAAGCGCACCGATTCATCACCTGCACACCTCGCGGCAGTAACATCTAAGACTCAGGAGAAATTAAGGTTCCACCGATATGCTTTCTTCCGTGCGAAAGGAATCAAACGTCCCAAAGCCTGGCATGTGGAGCTGCGTCCTGCTCGGGTTGTGCTTCCTGATCATTAACGCGCTGGCAGGAGCGCAGACAAGTCTGCAGGCGGACCAGCAGCCCGCAGCAGCCGCAACACCGCCGGTCGTCATCACATTGCAGGAAGCACTAAAGCGCGCGCAGGCCAACGAACCAAATTTCGCTACGGCATTGGCCAATGCACGTGTAGCGGGCCTGGACAAGTCCAACGCTCGAGCAGCTCTGCTGCCTTCTGCCCGCTTCAGCGGCCAGGGACTCTACGTACAGCCGAACGGCCTTCGCGAAGTGGGCGGCGAAGGCGTCATTAACACCAATCCGAAATTCGTCTCCGCCGACGCGAGGCCTCGCGAGTACATCGCCCAGGGCATTGTCGAAGAAACGGTCAGCCTCGGTGGAATCGCCGCAGTACGCCGGGCCAATGCGGCTGATGCAGTCGCCGCTGCCGAACTTGAGATCGCTCGGCGCGGTCTGGTAGCCACTGTTACCGGCTTGTATTACGGAATTGGTTCGGCAGACCACAAGCTCACCATCGCCCAGCAGGCCGCAGATGAGGCCACTGCGTTCGTTAAACTTACCAGCCAGCGCGAACAGGCTCGCGAAGCCGCACATGCAGACACCGTGAAGGCTCAACTTCAACAGCAACAGCGGGAGCGCGAACTCAGTGACGCGAAGCTGAACGCAGACAAAGCGAGACTCGAGCTTGGCGTCCTGCTCTTCTCCGATCCACGCTCGCCCTATGCCATCAGCATCTCGGATTCTCCTGCTGCGCTCCCGGGACGCGAACAGGTCAACCAGTTTGCTTCGAAAAACAACGCCGAGTTGAAAAGCGCGCTTGCGACGCTCAACGCCAGCAGTGCCGATGTGCTCACAGCACAAGCGGCCTACCTTCCCAGCATCGGTCTCAACTACACCTACGGAATCGACGCCAATGAATTCGCTGCCAGGGGACCTTTGACACCGGAGGGGTTTCGGACGCATAACCTGGGTTACTCCGCCGGCGTCACTGTAAATCTCCCTGTTTGGGATTGGCTTGCCACCGAGCACAAAGTCAAGCAGAGCGAGATCAGGCGCAGCGCCGCCAAAACCGCGCTCACCGCCACGCAGCGTCGCATCATTGCCCAACTTGATGAGTTCTATGCAGAGGCAGAGGCTGCACGGGCGCAACTCGCCTCGCTGGATGCAAGCGTAGACACCGCTGCCGAGAGCCTCCGCCTCACCAAGCTTCGCTACACCGGCGGCGAAGCCACGGTCCTCGAAGTTGTCGACGCACAAACGGCATTCACAACCGCCCAGAACGCCCGCGAAGATGGACGCGTGCGGTATGAAGCAGCAGTGGCGCAGTTACAAACTTTGACCGGAACGATGTGAACCAATGAACGAACCCGCTCCTGATCGCACCCTGATGAAACTCCGCATGCCGACACCTTCTCGCATCTTGCTCGGCTCCGCCCTGGTTGCCACCCTTGTCGTAGTCGGATGCAAAAAGGAAGAAACGCCCGCGCCGGAGGTGACGGTGCAGGCGGAGCATCCGGAGCAGGGCGCTATTTCCGAGCACATCACGGCCGACGCCATCCTCGCACCCCTCGCCCAGGCCGCCATTCAACCCAAGATTGCTGCGCCAGTGAAAAAGTTCTACGTTCAGCGGGGAGCAAAAGTTAAAGAGGGCCAGCTTCTCGCCGTTCTTGAGAATGCCGATCTGATCGGCGGTGCGCAAGACAACAAGGGCGCCTACGAGGCCGCGCAGGCTGCCTATGCAACGGCGACTAAAGCGCAGCTTCCTGAGGACGTGCAGAAGGCTGAAACCGATTTTGCGCAGGCCAAGGCCAATCTCGACCTGAACACCAGCATCGTCAACAACCGCAAGCAGCTCTTTTCTGAAGGCGCCATTCCCGGCCGCGATCTCGACACCGCGCAGGCTGCTCTGGTGCAGGCGCAGGCTGCGTACGACACCGCCGCCAAGCATCTGGAATCGATGCAGAAGGTGAATCGCGAAGCCGAATTGAAAACGGCGCAGGGTCAGCTCACCTCAGCAGAAGGCAAATACAAAGCAGCCGCCGCGCAGGTGAGCTATACGGAGATCCGCAGCCCCATCGATGGCGTCGTTACCGACCGGCCTCTCTACGCCGGTGAAACGCCCGCCGGGGGTTCGCCTCTGATCACTGTCATGGACACATCGTCGCTGCTGGCCAAGGCGCACATCGCACAAACGCTCGCGCAACAGATGAAACTCGGCGATGAGGCCTCCTTAGCGGTGCCCGGAGTTGCCCATCCCGTGCCGGCTAAGGTCACGCTGATCAGCCCTGCACTCGACCCCGGCAGCACCACGATCGAGATCTGGTTGAAGGCCGACAACAAAAAGGGCGCGCTGAAAGTCGGCACGCCTGTCAAGGTTTTGATCACCGGCCGCACGGTAAAGAACGCGTTGAAGCTTCCCGTTTCTTCGATTCTTACGGCGGAGGACGGGTCGAAGTCCGTCATGGTCATTGGATCGGACAGCACCGCACAGAAGAAGACAGTGCAGACCGGCATCCAGGATGGGGACGACATCCAGATCACTCAGGGACTGACCACCAGCGACATGGTCATCACCACCGGGGCATACGGATTGGACAAGGGCACAAAAGTGAAAATCGGCAAGGCCGATGAGGATGAAGACAAGCCCGCAGCGGATAAGGGAGGCGATAAGGACTAATGGCAATCGCCACTCCAACTCCGGTTGCGCAGGAAGAGAAATTCTGGCTCACAGGCTTCACACGGCCAATCTTCTTCTTTGCTGCCGTTCTGACCATTGCCGGGATCTATGCTGCTCTGCAGGTGCCTATATCCGTTTTCCCCGACACCAATTTTCCGCGTGTTGTGATCGGCATCGATAACGGCGTTATGCCGGTCGAGCAGATGGAAGTTACGATCACGCGGCCCATTGAGGACGCGGTCAACTCCGTCCCGGGCCTGGTAACGGTGCGCTCCACGACCAGCCGCGGCTCTGCGGAAGTGAGCCTCTTTTTCGACTGGAACGTAGACATGTATCGGGAGCTGCAGCTCACGGATGCTGCTCTCAGTAAGGTTGAACAGACGCTGCCCTCAACGGCGCACATCACAACCAACCGACTCACCTTCGCGACATTTCCAATTCTTGGCTACAGCCTCACCTCAGATACAGTCCCCCAGACACAGCTCTGGGAACTCGCCACCTACGAGTTGAAGCCTCCTCTCAATCGCGTGCTCGGGGTCAGCACTGTTACGGTTCAAGGCGGTCAAGTGCCGGAGTTTCGCGTTACCCCCGATCTGGCATTGCTTGCCGTCAACGGCGTCACTCTCACTGATCTCGTCAATGCAATTCAGGCTTCGAACATCATTGACTCGCCCGGACTCTACGAAGTCAATCATCAGCTGATCCTCGGACTGGTGGGCGCGCAGGTGCACGATGCAGAGGGGTTGCGCCAGCTCGTTGTGAAGACCACGGCAGCAGGGGCACCGGTGCGCGTAGCCGACGTGGCAAAAGTCGAACCCTCCACCATGCCCGTCTACACCACCGTTACTGCGAACGGTAAGAGTGCGGTGTTGCTCAACATCGCGCGCCAACCCGCATCCAATACCGTCGCGGTAGCCAATGCAGTCGATGTGGAGATTGCGCAACTTCGCCAGAAGCTGCCCGCAGGCGTGAAGCTCGAGCCGTTCTATGACCAGTCGCAACTTGTGCGCGACAGCATCTCCAGCGTGCGCGATGCCATCTTCATCGGACTGATTCTCGCCTGCATCATCCTTTTCCTCTTCCTCCGCGATTGGAGTTCCTCGCTGATCGCCGGCCTCGTCATTCCGGTTACCGTGGCGGTCACTATCGTGGTGCTCTGGGTCATTGGCCAAAGCTTCAACCTGATGACGCTCGGCGGCCTGGCCGCGGCAATCGGCCTCGTCATCGATGATGCAATCGTGGTTGTCGAGAACATCGTGATGCATCGCGACAATGGCGAACCGCGCGCAAGCGCCGTGCGTAAGGCGCTGAGCGAAATAACTGTCCCTTTAATTGGCTCTACCATCACGCCCGTCGTTGTCTTCTTGCCCCTGATTTCGACAAGCGGCGTTACGGGCTCATTTTTCCGCGCTCTTGCAGTCACGATGACGGCGGCACTGCTGACTTCACTGGTGCTGGCCCTCACCTGGACGCCCGGCCTCAGCCTCGTTCTGCTTCGCGATCGCCATTCTGAAACCGGGGCGCACAAGGACCATGCTGCGGGTCGCCTTCTCACAGGCGTGCTGCATATCCATCACCGTGTACTGGATTGGGCCCTGGCGAAGCCGCTCTGGCTCGGTGCTGCCTGCGTACTGCTGGCCATCGCGACATTCCTTGGCTATCGCTTGTTTCTCGGCACTGACCAGTTGCCGGAGATGGATGAAGGCGGATTCATTCTCGACTACATCATGCCGGCGGGCAGCTCCCTCAGCGAGACCAATCGCGTCCTGCAGCACGTAGAGCGCATACTGCATGACCAACCGGAAGTGGAGAGCACCTCCCGTCGCACCGGTCTCCAGATGGGCCTGGCAGCAGTGACGGAGGCCAATACGGGTGATTTCACTGTCAAGCTGAAGTCGAAACGCAGCCGCGGCATCGACGAAATCATCGATGACGTTCGACACGAGATCAACAAGACTGAACCCGAACTGGATGTCGACTTCCCGCAGGTGCTGCAGGATATGATTGGCGACCTCTCGAATGCTCCCGAGCCTATCCAGATCAAGATTTTTGCTGAAGACGAATCGCTTCTTACACAACTCGGCCCACGAGTTGGCAGCGCAATCGAGAAGATCCCCGGGGTAGTCGATGTGAAGAACGGCATCGAAGATACGATTAGTGGCCCAGCAACCAGTTTTCAGGTAGATCCGGTTGTTGCGGCACGACTCGGCTTTACGCCTACTGAAGTTGCCGAAGATGCGACATCCGTCCTCGACGGGCTGCCCACAAACGATCCTCTGATCGCAAACGGCCGCCCTTATATCATCCGCATCAGGCTAGGCGACGATCACCGCAAATCGTTGGATGCCATTGAGAACACCGTCTTCAACAGCGCCTCGGGCCATACGGCGAGCCTGGGATCGCTCGCAACCATTCAGCAGATTCCGCCACAAAATGAGATTCGCCGGGAGAACCTTCAGCGCATGGTAGTCGTCACCGGCCGCCTCGAAGGTTCCGATCTCGGCACGGCAATGAAGAAGGTGCGACAGACAGTCGATGGACTGCACCTCCCCCCGTCTGTGCGCGTGACGTATGGCGGAACCTACGAGGAACAGCAGAAGTCGTTTCACGATCTGCTGAAGGTGCTGATGCTGGCGCTCACGCTGGTGTTTGGAGTGCTGCTCGTTGAGTTCCGCAACTTCCCTGCCCCGATTGCAATCCTCACTTCCTCGGTGCTTTCCATCTCCGGTGTGATCCTTGGGCTACTCATCACGCACACTACATTCAACGTCGCGTCCTTTATGGGGTTGATTATGGTGATCGGTATCGTGGCGAAAAACGGGATCCTTCTGCTCGATGCCGACGAGAAGTTTCGCGCCGAAGGCGTTTCGGCGGCGGAGGCCATGATGCATGCCGCACAGCGCCGCCTTCGTCCCATCGTGATGACGGCAATCGCAGCGGTCTGCGGAATGCTGCCGCTGGCCTTCGCACTGGGCGCCGGCTCTCAGATGCTTCAACCGCTCGCCATCGCCGTGATCGGCGGACTGACCGTTTCGATGGTGCTGAGCCTCGTGGTTACGCCCGTCGTTTACTTTCTGCTGACAAGAAATCGGAAGTCGCAGGAACAGCCGGCGTGATCTGGTAGGCCCAAAGCACCCGCCACAATGTCACAATAGATTTATGCTTACCGAGCCCGTAAAGCTCACCATCGCCGAAGCTCGCGCTTTGGGAGCCCTGGTTGAGAAAGAAGCAACTACCCCCGACTACTATCCTCTGTCACTGAACGCCCTGATCAATGCCTGCAATCAGCGCTCGAATCGCGAACCCGTTATGGATCTGGATGAAGACGACGTGCGCCAGGCACTGCACGGACTTGAGGCGAAGCAGATTGCCGGGCGCGCCCGCTCAGCCGACGGACGGGTCGCGAAATACGAGCACTGGCTCGGCGAGGCCTTCAACTTCAGCCGCGCCGAAACCGCGCTGATCTGCGTGCTGCTACTGCGCGGACCGCAAACACCCGGCGAACTTCGCGGCCGAACGGAGCGGATGCACGAGTTTGCTGAAATCAGCGACGTGATGGCAGGGCTACAGAAGCTGATGGAGCGGGAACCGCCGCTCGTCACGCTTCTGCCGCGGCAGCCCGGCTCGCGCGAATCGCGCTATGCGCATCTGCTATCAGGTCCCGTGGAAGCCGCAATCACGGCTGCCGTCTCATCACCGACAGTACAAGGCGAGGAGCGCTCATCTGAGCGCGATGAACGAATCGCCCGGCTGGAGACAACAGTCGCCGAACTCCAGCGCGACGTTGCAGCCCTGCGAGAGAAGATCGATAGCTTGTTCGGATAATCGAAGAAGAGAAGTTGCGAGCTGCTTAGATCAGCTCGTAGCCCGCGAACCAGTAGCCGATTTCGAAGCTTGCCGTCTCCTCGGCGTCGGAGCCGTGAACGGCATTCGCCTGGATCGACTCGGCGTACTTTTTGCGGATCGTGCCTTCTTCCGCATTCGCGGGATTGGTCGCGCCCATCAGCTTGCGCAGATCGGCTATGGCGTTCTCCTTTTCCAGCACCATCAGGAAAATCGGACCCGAAGACATGAAGTCGCACAGGTCATTGAAGAACGGCCGATCCTTATGCACAAAGTAAAAACCCTGCGCCTGCTCCTTTGAAATGGACTGCTTGCGTATGGCAACAAGCTTGAACCCGGTCTTTTCAATCTCCGCCAGAATTGCCCCGGCGTAGCCATTCTTCACCGCGTCAGGCTTGATGATGCTGAAAGTGCGTTGCGCCACTCAATGACTCCTCAAACTGGTCTGGTCCCAAACCTATTGTACTTGTCACTTCTCACCGCGGGCCCGGGCATGAATCTGGTAGAGTTTCGCCATGCAACGCTTAGTCGCTGTACTCCCTCTTCCAGGATTCGCTCTACTTGTTCTTCTCGCCGCAACACCCGCTTTCAGTCAGGCACACACAGAATCGGCACAGACCGCACGTGAGTTGCGCGTGTTCGATCCGTCGCTCGTGGATGCGTCGGTCAGCCCCTGCGAAAACTTCTATCGTTTTAGCTGCAACAACTGGTTCAAGCGAAACCCGCTGCCGGCAGACCAGGCCGCATACGGGCGCTTTACAGAACTTTTCGAACTCAATCGTGTTCATCTCAAGGAGATTCTCGAAGAAGCGTCCAAATCCGATTCGAATCGCGAGCCCAACGAGCAGAAGATCGGCGACGAGTACGCCAGTTGCATGGACACCGCCGCCATCAACAAGCTCGGCCTTACGTCGATCAAACCCGAACTCGATCGCATTGCTGCTCTGCGACGGCCCGACGAACTGCCCGTGCTGCTTGCGCATCTGCATACTATCGGCGTGGATGCCTTTTTTGATTTCAGCGCCACGCAGGATTTTGCGAATGCCGAACAGGTGATCTCGTTCTACAACGCGTCAGGCCTCGGGCTGCCTGAGCGTGACTACTACTTCCGTACCGACGCGAAATCAGAAGAGCAACGGAAGCAATACGTCGAGCACGTCCGCAAGATGTTTGTTCTGGCCGGGGAGCCGGAAGAGCAGGCCGCGAAAGATGCGAATACAGTGATGGCCATTGAAACAAGGCTCGCCAAAGCGTCGCTTACGATTACTGAGCAACGCGACCCGCAGAACCTTAACCATCCAACCGATGTTGCAGCACTCTCGAAATCTCTGACGCACTTTAGACTCGTCGATTATGTCGAGGCCGCACACGCGCCTGCATCCGGTAAAGCCAACGAGAGCGAGCCGAAGTTTATGGCGGAGTTCAATGCGCTGATTGCCACGACGCCTATCGATCAGATCCGCACATATCTGCGCTGGCACCTGCTTCACTCCTATGCCGGCACCAGCCTGCCTGAGGCATTCGACACGGAATCGTGGGATTTTTATGAGCACATCCTCAACGGTGCGGAAAAACAACAGGAGCGCTGGAAGCGCTGCACCAGCCGCGTCGACCGGGAGATGGGCGAGGCACTCGGGCAGGCCTACGTAGCCAAATACTTTCCACCGGAGGAGAAGCAGCAGGCACTCGATATGACTCTGGCGATCGAGCAGGCGATGAGCAAGGACATCGATTCGCTTGACTGGATGAGTCCCGCGACCAAGGAACAGGCCAAGGAAAAGCTCAAGACGGTGATGAACAAGATCGGCTATCCCGAGAAATGGCGGGACTACTCCAAGCTGGTGATCGTGCGCGGCGACGCGCTGGGCAACCTGGAACGCGTTCGCCAGTTCAACTTCAATCGCGAACTGGCGAAGATCGGCAAGCCGGTAGACAAAGGCGAGTGGACCATGTCGCCGCCTACGGTGAACGCTTATTACGATCCGCAGCAGAACAATGTGAATTTCCCGGCGGGCTACTTCCAGCCGCCGTTCTTCAGTGACAAAGAAGACGCCTCTGCCAACTATGGGGACATGGGGTCGACCATCGGCCACGAACTTACTCACGGCTTTGACGACGAAGGCCGTCAGTTTGATAAGGAAGGCAACCTGAAAGAGTGGTGGACCAAGGACGACGAAGCCAAATTCAAACAGAAGGCGCAGTGCATGGTTGACCAATACGATGCTATTGAGGCCGTTCCCGGCGTGCATCTGAACGGAAAGCTCACGCTTGGCGAAAATCTTGCGGATCTCGGCGGCCTATGGCTGGCCTGGGTCGCATGGCAAGACAAGGCTGAGGCCGAACACCTGGATATGGCGGCGAAAGCAGATGGCTACACGCCTGAACAGCGCTTCTGGATCGCCTACGCGCAGCAGTGGTGCACGCAGACGCGGCCCGAACAACTGCGAAGTCAGGCGCAGACTGATCCGCATGCGCCCGACGAGTACCGAACCAACTCGGTGCTGCAGGACCTTCCCGCATTCGCGAAAAGCTTCAACTGCAAGCTGCCCGACAAAATGGTAAGCGCGAAGCCCTGCCGAATCTGGTAAATCCAAAGCTTGTAGCCGGTCGCTCTTAGCTGCTAGCTCAATAGCAGAGTTCAGTTCTGGGTGGGCTCTGCTATTTCAGAGCAAGGAAAGCCTTCGACTCTTCCCAGATTTCCTGAGTGAGTTCTTTTGCGGGTTCGGTCCGCGCCAGCTTTGCAGCCTGCCCTGCCCACATCTGCATGCGATCGGACTTTCCTTCTTTGGCCGCGGCGTCGCGCATGGCACGAGTCAAACCTCGCTGAAGCGGATAGGGCGCTGGAAGCGGCGTATCAGGCGATGAAGATGCACGCACATATGCATTCGCGACTCCACGTCCCGGACGTCCGGTGAAGGCGCTCGTGATCATCGTGTCGTCAGCTTCGGTCTTGCCCAGCGCGTCAGCCCACGCCGGATTGATCTTTGCTTCCGGGCAGCGAAGAAAGCCCGTGCCAATCATCACCGCGCTCGCGCCAAGAATTAAAACTG
>Ga0157369_10000947_pt1 | contig 36855 bp, 33 predicted proteins | sample C25metaG_FD_113461 | JGI IMG/M metagenome (GOLD analysis project Ga0157369, IMG submission 113461) | Corn rhizosphere microbial communities from Kellogg Biological Station, Michigan, USA - C2-5 metaG | ecosystem: Host-associated > Plants > Roots > Rhizosphere > Soil | place: USA: Michigan... | reverse complement strand
GCGTGATAGTTGGCGAGGTGGGTGAATTGCGGCCCGCCGACCACGTCCCCGATGGCGTAGATGCGCCGGTTGGTGGTCTTGAGGTGATCATTCACCTTGATGCCGTCCGCGGTGTAGGTGACGTCGGCCCGCTCGAGGCTGAGCGACTTGACGTTGGGCTTGCGGCCGGTGGCGACGAGAAGATGCGTGCCCTTGAGGATCACCGGCTCACCGTTCTCCATGAAATGCACGCCGACACCCTGCACCGAGCGTTCGACCCGTTCCACCCGCGTGTTGGGATGCATTACGACTTGCGTATCGGCGAGTCGCTTGATCAACACGGCGACCGCGTCAGGATCCTCGTGCGCAAGAAAGTTTGCCGTGTCGAACACGGTGACGTGCGAGCCGAGCATGCGATGGGCCTGGGCGAGCTCGAGCCCTACGGGTCCGCCGCCGAGCACGATGAGATGCTGGATCCTCTCGCTCACGTCGAAGATCGTCTCGTTGGTAAAGTAGGGCACCTCGTCGAGTCCCGGAATCGGCGGGATGGTCGGCATCGATCCTGTTGCTATGACGAATCTTCTGGCGCGAACCAGCACGCGTCCGGCCTCGACGGTAAACTTGTCGAGGAAGCTCGCGCTCGCCTGGATCACGCGCACGCCGAGCCCCGTCATGCGCTCGATCGAGTCGTTCGGCGCGATCGCCGCAATCACGCCATGCACGTGGTCATGCACGCCGCGGTGGTCGATCTGCGCCTCGATCACATCTATGCCGAAATTCGATGCGGTGCGGACAGCCTCGGCGCGCTTGCCAGCGGCGAGCAGGGCTTTTGAGGGGACGCAGCCATAGTTGAGGCAATCGCCGCCCATGCGTCCCTTCTCGATCAGGACCACGGGCACCCCGAATTGGGCCGCTGCCGCGGCGACGGACAAACCACCTGAGCCCGCGCCGATGACGCAGAGGTCGGGCGTCAGCACCTCTTCCATAGTCGCCTAGTCCCCCTTAGCCACACGTTTCAATTTGACGTGCGCCTGAACCACTTGACCCCCACCGGAACGAGCGCCACCAAGCCCAACGCCACGAGCCCAACGATTAGCTCCGGTGTCAAAAGCGCTCCCGGATCGAGCGTATACGGGCAAGACTCTTGGCCTCCCGGCCCCATCTTGGCAAGGCAGGATTGGTGCGCTGCTTGCTGAGCCTCAAGTACGCTGTCGAGGCCGCTGCCGGCCAGAGAGTAGGCGAAAGTCCCTGGAATAATGCCGAGAATCGTTGTGGCGAGATAGGTACCGAAACTGACGCCGAGCAGTCCAGGGGCCAAATTCACGATCCAAAACGGAAAAATCGGAACAAGCCGTAGGAACAGCAGGTAGCTAAAGGCATCCTGCTGAAATCCCTCGCGGAAGCGGGAAAGGGCGGGCCCCGCGCGTTCCGCCAGCACATCGCCGAGGGCGCTTTTCGCGATCAGGAACACCGCGACCGCCCCAATCGTGGCGCCGACCACGGAGGCAAGACCCCCTACAAACCAGCCGAACAGGAGACTGCCGGCGATGGTCAGAACGGCGCCACCCGGAACCGACAAAGCTACTGTCACCGCGTAGATCGCAATGAAGGCGGCAAGGCTGAAGACCATGTTGGCGCGAATGAAGGCGCCCAGCGTCTCGCGATTCTCGGCAAGCTTCTCCAGAGTAAGGTAGCGCTGCCAACCCATGGCGAGCACGAAGGCGCTCAAAGCAACGAGCAGAAGAAGTGGCCAAAGCCGCTTGAGCCACAGGGCCGCGCCGCGCGTGTCCGTCGCAGTCCTCATGCTGAAGCTCGCTCCTTGGCAGGTCACTGACGCCACTAAGTTGGCAGCGGCCAAAGACATAGGGAACGGTCCTTCGCGCCATTGTGATGCTTCGTCACCACACGCGATCCGAAACGGCTTAGGTCCATAAACTCCCCAGGGTCGATTGACTTGAGCCGGTGCGGCACCCTATAAGCCGCGGGGTTGCGGACCCCGGAGCAGCCTTCGCTTCGGTAAAATCGAGCCAGGAGAGAAGCCCCTGTGAAACGCACCTACCAACCATCGCGGCTCGTCCGCAAGCGGCGCCACGGGTTCCGCGCGCGCATGGCGACCAAGGGCGGGCGCAACGTGCTCGCACGGCGGAGAGCCAAGGGGCGCAAGCGCCTGTCGGCCTGAAGGCCGGCAGTGCCTAACCGGTGACGGCCATCGGACGTCTCAAGACCCGTGCCGAGTTTCTTCATGTGAAGGGCGGAGCGCGCTACGTGGCACCCTCGCTTATCTTGCAGGCGCGCCGCCGTGTTGCGGATGAGGCCGCCGATCACCATGTTGCTCGCTTCGGCTTCACCGCGACCAAGAGCCTCGGCAGTGCTGTCACGCGCAACCGGGCGCGGCGGCGGCTCAAAGAGGCGGTGCGGCTCGCAGGGCCAGGGGCCGCGGTCGAGGGATATGATTATGTTTTGATTGCCCGTTCGGGCACGGTACAACGGCGCTTCACCGAGTTGATCAAGGACCTTGAACGCGCGCTTGCCAAGGTGCACGAGCCCTCGCCGGCAAAGCAACGTTGAGCGCCGAGAACAGACTGGCCTCACTCGCCCTCAAGGCGGGACCGATGCGGCCCTTGAGCTGAAAGCGACATGGACGAGAATAATCGCAATTTCCTCCTGGCCATTCTGCTGTCCATCGGCGTCCTGTTCGCCTGGCAGTATTTCTTCGTGCCGCAGCATCCTCCGGCTACGAAAGCGCCAACCGAGCAATCGCAACAGCAACAACAGCAACAGCAGCAGGCCGAACCGGGACCTCCGCGACCGGGCGCGCAAAGTGAAACACCGAGCGCCGGCGGGCCGACGCCGCCAGGTGCGGGCACGTCGACCACGCTGACCCGCGAAGAGGCACTCGCCCAAAGCCCGCGCATCGCCATTGATACGCCGGCGCTAAAAGGTTCGATCGCGCTGAAGGGCGGCCGGATCGACGATCTTACGCTGAAGGACTACCGCGAGACCGTGGAGCCCGACAGCCCGAACGTCATACTGCTGTCGCCGGCAGGAGGGCCGCATGCCTATTACGCGGAGCATGGCTTCGTTGGCGGCGACAACGCAAAGGACCTTAGCCTGCCCGGCGCCGACACTGTGTGGAAAGCGACGAGCCAAGCTCCGCTGACGCAGAGCTCGCCGGTCACTCTCACCTATGACAACGGCAAGGGCCTGACCTTCACGCGCACCATCGCGGTCGACGACAAATACATGTTCACGGTCACCGACAAGGTGGCCAATAGCGGGTCAGAGCCCGTCACGCTCTATCCTTACGCGCTCGTCTCGCGTCACGAGACACCGCAGGTGAAGGGCTACTACATCCTGCATGAGGGCCTGATCGGTGTCGTGGACGACGGGCTCCAGGAGATCACCTACAAGAAGGCAATCGACAAGCCGCCTGCGACCTTCAAGAGCAATGAAGGCTGGCTCGGCATCACGGACAAATATTGGGCCGCGGTGGTCATCCCCGAGCAGGGCAACGCGTTCGAAGCAAGGCTGTCGGGAAGCCAGAGCGACGGCCGCGACCGCTTCCAAGCCGACTATCTGATGGCCCCGCTCACCGTCGAGGCCGGCGGCACCGCGGAAGCCAAGGGCCAGGTGTTTGCCGGCGCCAAGGAAGTGAACCTCGTCGACACTTATGCCGAGCGATACGCGATTCCCAAGTTCGATCTTCTGATTGACTGGGGCTGGTTCTATTTCCTGACCAAGCCGATGTTCTTCGCCCTCGACTTTTTCTACAAGCTCGTCGGCAATTTCGGCGTGGCCATCCTCATCGTCACGCTCTGCATCAAGATTCTGCTCTTCCCTCTTGCCAACAAGTCCTACGTGTCGATGAGCAAGATGAAGAAGCTCGGGCCAGAGATGCAGCGCATCAAAGAACGCTTCGCCGACGATCGCATGCGCCAGCAGCAGGCGATGATGGAGCTGTACAAGAAGGAGAAGGTGAACCCCGCCTCCGGATGCCTGCCGATTCTCGTCCAGATTCCCGTGTTCTTCGCGCTCTACAAGGTGCTGTTCGTCACCATCGAGATGCGACACGCGCCGTTCTTCGGCTGGATCAAGGATTTGTCGGCGCCGGACCCGACCAGCGTGTTCAATCTGTTCGGGCTGCTTCCCTACGATCCGTCGCAGGTTCCCGTGATCGGCCATTTCCTGATGATCGGCGCGTGGCCCCTCATCATGGGCTTCACCATGTGGGCGCAGATGAAGCTGAACCCGGCGCCGCCGGATCCTGTCCAGCAGAAGATGTTCGCCTGGATGCCGGTGTTCTTCACCTTCCTGCTTGCGGGCTTCCCGGCAGGGCTCGTGATTTACTGGGCGTGGAACAACCTGCTCTCGGTGATCCAACAGTCGGTGATCATGGCGCGGCAGGGAGTTGAGATTCCGCTGCTCGAGAATCTCGGCTTCAAGAACAACAAGAAGAGCGCCAAGGGCTGATCGCGCCCGCTAACTTAATCTCGTCATGGCCGGGCTTGTCCCGGCCATCCACGTCTTTAATGTTGTCTTGCCCGAAAATCGTGGATGCCCGGCACAAGGCGGGGCATGACAGCCGAGTGTGGGTATGGCCTCGACCTCAACAATTGAATTTACGCCGGACGACATCGCGCGAGGCGAGGCGCTGTGCAAAGCACCTTGCACCTTCGTCAAGGGCGTCGTCCGCATCGACGATCTGCCGCGCAACGGGCGCCCCGAGATCGCCTTCGCCGGGCGCTCGAATGTCGGCAAGTCGAGCCTCATCAACGCCCTCACGGGACGGACAAGTCTTGCCCGCGTTTCGGTCACCCCAGGGCGGACGCGCGAACTCAACTTCTTCACGCTCGGCAAAGAGGGCGAGCTCTATCTGGTAGACATGCCCGGCTACGGCTATGCGCGAGCATCGAAGTCGCAGGTCAAAGGCTGGACGCGGCTGATCGGCGATTATCTCAAAGGCAGGCGCGAGCTGAAGCGCGTGTTCCTTCTGCTCGACGCCCGCCACGGCATAAAGCCTAACGACGAGGAGACCATGGCGCTTCTGGACGAGGCAGCAGTCTCCTACCAGGTCGTGCTAACCAAGGCCGACAAACCCAAAGCCTCAGAACTTGCCGCCATTCAAGGCAAAGTCGCGGCCGCGCTGGCCAAACACCCCGCGGCCTATCCCGAAATCCTCACCACCTCGGCGCGGCTAGGCTCAGGCATCCCCGAGCTTCGCGCCGCAGTAGCCCGCCTCGCGCCGAACGCCGTTGTGTCTTAAGCCAAAGCGCCGCTATAAGCGGCTCGTGAGCACGTCGAAATCATCCCCCAAGTCAAAGCAAGCTCCGGAGCCGGAGGCGCGCACGCCAAGCGCTGCTGCTCCTGGTATTGCGGACGTGCTCGCCTCGGTTCACACCAAGGCCAAGGTTCTATCCGAAGCGCTGCCGTTCATGCAGCGCTACGACCGGCAGACGGTAGTGGTGAAATATGGCGGTCACGCCATGGGCGACCCCGCGTTAGCCGCCGACTTCGCCCGCGACATCGTGCTGATCAAGCAGGCAGGCGTGAATCCGATTGTGGTGCATGGCGGCGGCCCGCAGATCGGCTCGCTGCTCGAGCGGCTCAACATCAGAAGCGAGTTCAAGGGCGGCTTGCGCGTCACCGACCGCGAGACGGTCGAGGTGGTCGAAATGGTGCTCGCCGGCTCGGTCAACAAGGAGATTGTCACCGCCATTAACTCGCAAGGCGGAAAGGCTGTCGGTATCTCCGGCAAGGACGCCAATCTGATGCGGGCGAAGCGGCTCGAGCGGCGCTGGCGCGATCCCGATTCAAATATCGAGCAAATCGCCGATCTCGGATACGTCGGCGACCCCGCCGCGGTCGATCCCCATATCATCGATGTGATCATTCATTCGGACTTGATCCCGGTGGTGGCGCCGATCGGCGTTGGGCCCGATGGCGAGACGCTGAACATCAATGCCGACACCTTCGCCGGCGCGCTCGCCTCGGCCATGAAGGCGAAGCGCCTGCTGCTACTGACCGATGTGGAAGGCGTACTCGACAAGCACGGCAGCCTCATCAAGTCGCTGACAACGGCCGAGGCGCAAAGCCTGATCGAGGACGGCACGATTTCCGGCGGCATGATTCCCAAGATCGAGAGCTGCCTCGACGTGATCGCCGAGGGTGTGGAGGCGGTGGTAATCATCAACGGCAAGGTGCCGCACGCGGTCCTGCTCGAGCTTTTCACCGAGCATGGCGCCGGCACCCTCATCGAACGGCGCAGGCGGAAAAGCAGCACGAGGGGCGCGTGACTAGCAGAAAGCCAGAACTTCGCGACAGCTTCGATCATATCGAGGCGTGGGTGTTCGATCTCGACAACACGCTTTACCCAGCCGATTGCAATCTCTTCGCCCAGATCGATCGGCGCATGGGCGAGTTCATCGCAAACAGCTTCGGCATCCCGCTCGAAGAGGCGCAGAGCTTGCGCGAGACCTACTATTACGAGCACGGCACGACACTCGCCGGATTAGTCCGGCTGCATGGCGTGTCGCCGCAAGCCTTCCTCGAGTATGTGCATGACATCGACTTGAGCTCGGTCGCGGCCTGTCCTGAGCTTGCTGCTGCGCTCGATGCTCTTCCCGGCCGCAAGTTCATCTTTACCAACGGCTCGCGCAAGCATGCGGAGGCCGTCGCGGCGCGGCTCGGCGTCGATGGCCGCTTCGCCGAGATTTTCGACATTCATGCCCTCGAATACATTCATCCGAAGCCGACGCGCGAAGCCTATGAGCGCTTCGTGCGCGCGAGCAAGGTTGTCCCCCGTCAGACCGCGATGTTCGACGACCTGCCGAACAATCTCGAAACCGCGCATGCGCTCGGCATGACCACGGTGCTGGTGCATGGCCTGACCGATCATCCCCAGCATCAGGCGATCGCCGGCTGGACCGAGCTTCCCGCCGACATCCATCACCGCACCGATGCACTCGCTCCCTTCCTTGCGGCGATTGGAACGTCACTTGGGGCAACCGAACAGCCTGCGGAAGACATTCCGTTCCGCGCCCAGTTCTGCCTGACCTGACGGGGTTTCATGACTCACGACCATCTCAAGACTTTCATCGACAGCGCCTACGAGCATGCGGTCGAGATCACGCCGGAGACCAAGGGCGTGGTGCGCGACGCCGTGGAGGAGGTGCTCGACCTACTCGATAGGGGCGAGCTTAGAGTCGCCGAGAAGGTCGGCGGCACATGGGTCGTGCATCAATGGCTCAAGAAGGCGATCCTGCTTTCCTTCCGCCTGCACGAACCGCAAAAGATCGATGGCGGCCCCGACGGTGGGGCGTGGTGGGACAAGGTCCCCACAAAGTTCGCCAAATGGAAGGTCAAGGACTTCAAGCAGGCAGGCTTCCGCGTCGTGCCTGGCGCCGTGGTACGCCGCTCCGCCTATATCGCGCCTGGCGTCGTGCTGATGCCGTCCTTCGTTAATCTCGGCGCTCGCGTGGACTCTGGCACCATGGTTGACACTTGGGCGACGGTCGGCTCCTGCGCGCAAATCGGCAAGAACGTGCATCTCTCGGGTGGGGCGGGCATCGGTGGCGTGCTGGAGCCGCTGCAAGCCAATCCCGTCATTATCGAGGACAATTGCTTCATCGGTGCCCGCGCCGAGGTCGCCGAGGGCGTCATCGTCGGCGAGGGGTCAGTGCTCTCCATGGGCGTCTATCTCGGCCAGTCGACCCGCATCATCAATCGCGCGACCGGAGAGGTATTGCAGGGCCGCGTGCCGCCCTACTCCGTCGTCGTCTCGGGCACGGCTCCCGGCAAGCCCTTGCCTGACGGATCGCAGGGACCTTGGCTCTTTTGCGCCGTGATCGTGAAGACGGTCGATGAACGCACGCGCGCCAAGACTTCGATCAACGAGCTGCTCAGGGATTGACCTTAGAGTTCGGCGAGCCGAGGCCTAAATCTTGGCCTGCGCAAAGCTTTATGAGCCAGCCGGGCTTCGACGGCTCACGCTGATGAGGGCGGCCGGCCGCACATAGCCCCTTTCGCGAGGGCGCCGTTCGGCCTTACAAAGGTGCACAACGGCAGCTGGCCGGCAAGCGAGGGGGGAACGCAATGGATTTGGATTTCAAGTATCTATTCACGTCGTTTGAGGGTCGCATCAACCGAGCCAAATACTGGGCGGGAACCATCATCCTCGCCATCGTCAGCATCGTGGCCGGCTTCATCATTGGCGCCATCTTCGGATCCTCGGCCCTTGGCGCGATCCTGGTGGCGCTCGTCACCATCGCCCTGTTCTATCCGGGATACGCGGTCGCCGCTAAACGCTTCCAGGATCGTGACAAGCCTGGGGTTACCGCTCTTTACGGCCTGATCCCCGTCCTGATCGCGAGTCTGCTGCAGGCCTTCGGGCTAACGGGAACGCCGAACCAGCCGAATGCGCTCGGTTGGATCTGCACGCTGGTCACTATGGGCGTCGGTCTCTGGTTCCTAATAGAGCTCGGCATCCTCAAGGGCACGCCAGGTCCCAATCGTTTCGGCGGCGATCCCTTGGCTGCCGTGCGCTAGGGTCGGCCAGGCCGATGGGTTTCGCGCGGAAGCGCTGCCAAGCTCATCGCTGCCCACTTCTGAAGCCGTGAGGGCGCGGATGGGCTTGCCACGCCGCGCGGCACTCGTCATTTTGCCCACGACATGAGCAGTCTCGGCGATAAGGCAGTCGCGATCGCGCAAAGCTTGATCCGCTGCGAAAGCATCACGCCCGCAGATGCCGGCGCGCTGGACGCGCTCGCCGAGGCGCTTAAGCCCGCGCGCTTCGCCGTCGAGCGCTTAACCTTCAAGGACGAACACTCGCCCCCAATCCATAATCTATTCGCCCGCATCGGCGACGGGCCGCCGCATCTCTGCTTTGCCGGGCATACCGATGTCGTGCCGCCGGGCGATGAGAAGCTGTGGTCCCATCCGCCGTTCGCCGCAGAGATTGCCGACGGCCGCCTCTACGGCAGGGGCGCCTCCGATATGAAGGGCGCCATTGCCTGCTTTGTTGCTGCCGCATCTGATTATGCCAAGGCGCGGGGACGAGAGATCGACGGCACGATCAGCTTGCTCATTACCGGCGACGAGGAAGGTGTTGCCATCAATGGCACGCGCAAAGTGCTGCAATGGATGAAGGAGGAGAGAAACGAGCGGCCAGATCATTGCCTGGTTGGCGAGCCAACCAATGCGAAACGCCTCGGCGAAGCGATCAAGATCGGAAGGCGCGGCAGTCTCAATGCCAAAATCAAGGTCAGCGGGGTGCAAGGGCACGTCGCCTACCCGCATCTTGCCAGCAATCCCGTGAAAGGACTGGTGCGCGTTCTTGCCCGCCTCTACGACTCTCCGCTCGACTACGGCAGCGCGCATTTCTCGCCTTCGAACCTCGAGGTGACCAGCATCGATGTCGGCAATCCGACGACAAACCTCATTCCGGCGGCGGCAGAAGCACGACTCAACATCCGCTACAACGACAAGCACTCGCCATCGTCGCTGGAAGCCTTTCTGCGGGAGCAGGCCGCACATGCCCTGTCCGGCAGCAATCTCAATTTTACTTTCGCCTTCGAGCCGCCTAGCCACAGCTTTCTAACCGAGCCCGGTCCGCTCGATGCGATACTGAGCGAGGCAGTGCGCGAGATCACGGGACTTAACCCCGCGCTCGAGACCGGCGGCGGCACGTCCGACGCGCGCTACATCAAGGACTATTGCCCGGTCATCGAGTTCGGACTTCTGACAGAGACCATTCACAAAGCTGACGAGAATGTGACCCTTGCCGACCTCGAACAGCTCACCGCCATCTATCGGCGCTTCATCGAGCTTTATTTCCAGACGTTCGGTGGAACCGATGCCGGGTGACGACCGGCCGATCGGTGTGTTCGACTCAGGCATGGGCGGATTGACGGTGCTGCGCGCGCTACTCGCGCGGCTTCCTAACGAGCGCTTCGTCTATCTCGGCGATACCGCCCGCCTTCCTTACGGCACGAAGAGTCCCGAGACGGTGCAGGCCTATGCGCTTCAGGCGACACGGCTCCTCGTCTCCGAGGGGGTGAAGATGGTGGTCGTCGCCTGCAACACGGCTTCCGCGGTGGCGCTTCGTCCGCTCACGGAAGCCTTGTCGCCGGTGCCGGTGATCGGCGTGATCGAGCCAGGTGCACGGGCCGGCGTCGCCACAACCCGGAACAACCATATCGCGGTCATCGCAACGGAGGGCACGGTGAAGGGCGCCGCTTATGCGCGCGCTATCGCCGCGCTCAACGGCAACATCAAGGTGGTGCAACAGCCCTGCCAAGTATTCGTGGCGCTTGCCGAGGAGGGCTGGACCAATTCTCCTGCGACGCGCGCAGCCGCCGAGCACTATCTTGGGCCGCTATTCAAAAACCCCTCAGCGCCCGACACGCTTGTGCTCGGCTGCACGCATTTCCCGGTGCTGACAGAGACGATCCGCAAGGTCATCGGCAGCAAGGTGGCGCTCGTGGACTCGGCCGAAACAACGGCCATTGCCGTAGCGGACGCACTTGCGAGCGGCCGTCTCGGCAGCATGTCCGTGACAAATGGCGGCGGGGCCCGTATTTTCGCGACCGATTCGCCGGAGCGCTTCGCCCGTGTCGGCGCAGTGTTTCTCGGCCGGCCGATCGATGCGGAGACTGTCGAGCTCGTCGATCTCAGGGCTTGTAAGGTCACCTAGACTCGTGGCGGCGGCTCAGAGTCCGGCAAGGCTGCAGAGTCGTCGGTCGGGTCCGGCGCCGGAAGCAGGGCCGGCGCCTTGGTGTCAGCCGCAACGCTCACGTCCCTGAGAAGGCTCATGAACCACTTCTTGCCGAGAAGGATGAGCACTGCGGCGCCATAAACGAGCGCGCCCCAGACGATGATAATGGCAAGCATGGTCTCCTGGCGGAAGTGCGCCATGTGGGCAAGCGCGCGCTCGAGCCCAAAGGCGCCGACAAGAAGTGCCGCTCCCAAGATCGCGCCCGAGATGGTGAGCATCGCCACCGGCTTGCCGATCGCAGCGCCGGAAACGGCAAATCCCTGGCGGCGCGCAAAGAAGGCAAGCAGGCTCAAGTTGATCCACGCGCCCACGCTGGTCGCTAGCGCCAAGCCGACCTGAGCGAGATGCCCCATGAGCAGGACTTTGAGGATGATGTTGATGCTTGCGGCAAGCAGCGCCGCCTTGACCGGAGTTGCAGTGTTGCCGCGCGCATAGAACGGTGCGGTGAAGCTCCTCAGCAGAACGAACGGCAGAAGGCCAAAGGAGTAGGCGGCAAGCGTCGCTCCTGCAGCCGCCGCATTCTCGACGGTAAAGGCGCCGCGTGCGAACAGCGCGCGCATGATGAGGTCGGGAATGACGATGGCGCTGACTGCGCAAGGAATTGTGAGGAGGAGCGCCAGCTGGATACCGCGCGCTTGCGCGGAGGCAGCGCCCCTCTCGTCTCCGGCGGCAAGCCGGCGCGACATCTCAGGCAGAAGCACCGTGCCGACGGCGATGCCAACGACACCAATTGGAAGCTGATTGATACGGTCAGCGTAATAGAGCGCCGACAGCGCGCCGGTCGGCAGATATGAGGCGATCAGCGTGTCGGCGAACAGCGCGAGCTGCACGCCGCCGGCGCCGATGATGGCAGGTCCGAGCGCCTTGAGAAATTTGCGCGTCGGTTCGTCGAGGCGCGGCATGCGGAACCTGATACCGACGCCGTGTGCCTCCGCGTCACCGCCTACGACGAGCACAATCGCGACGCCGGCAAGCAGCACGCCCCAAGCCGCGGCGTGGCCGGCGTCCTGAAAGAAGGGCGTCAGCAAAAGCGTCGCGATGATCGACAGATTGAGCAGAATTGGCGCGCCTGCCGCGGCGGCGAATCTATTGTTGGCGTTGAGGATGCCGGCGAACAGCGTCTCGATCGACACGAGCGCGAGATAAGGAAAGGTGATGCGGGTGAGCGCCACGGCGAGATCGAAGCGCGCAGGGTCGAGGCCGGGAGCAAGCACGCTGACCACTTCGGGCGTGAAGATCATCGCGAGCGCGAGCAGCACGAGATTGATGGTTATGAGTGCAGCGCCGATCTGATCGGCGAACAGCTTGGCGGCGGGAAGCCCTGCTTGCTGAAGCGTGCGCGCGTAAGCCGGCACGAAAGCCGCGGCAAAGGCGCCTTCGGCGAAGATGGCGCGGAAGTGGTTGGGAAGCCTGAATGCGACGAAAAAGGCGTCGGCCAGAGGACCTGCGCCGAGCACCGCGGCCATGACGACGTCGCGCAGGAAACCGGTTAGGCGCGAGACGAGTGTGAGCCCGCCGACCGTGGCAATGCGTCTGATCATGCAGGATTAGCGGGCTGGCAGACGCAGTTATGTGGCACGCAAATCCCTCCCCCGGCCCCTGCCCTGGCGAGCAAGCTCCTAGCCCAGGGGCGAGGCTCTGTCCATGCGGCAGCCTAGTAGTCGACTTTCACAAGATAAAGGCCGCAAGCAGGCGCTACAGGACCGCAGGCGTTGCGGTCGCGCGCTTCAAGGGCTTGCTTGAGATCACGCTTCTTCCAACCGCCCTCCCCCACGAGCTTCAACGAACCAACCATCGAGCACACCTGGTTGTGCAGAAAGGACCGCGCGGAGGTCTCGATGCGAATGACCTCGCCATGACGTGAGACATCGAGCCGGTCGAGCGTCTTTACCGGCGATTTGGCCTGGCATTCGGTCGAACGGAAGGTGGTGAAGTCGTGGTTGCCGATGAGAGTTTGCGCGGCCTCGTGCATCGTCTCGGCATCGAGGGGGCGGAACACGCCCCAGGCCCGATTGCGCTCGAGCGCAAGCGGCGCGCGACGGTCGACGATGCGATAGAGATAATGCCTGGCTTTTGCCGAGAAGCGGGCATCGAAGTCTTCGGGAGCGCCCTCGCAAGCCAGCACGCTGATCGGGTCGGGCCGGAGTTGCGCGTTGAGTGCGTCGCGCACTTTGCCAGGCTCCCAATCCTTGGCGAGATCGAAATGGGCGACCTGGGCAAGGGCGTGCACGCCTGCGTCGGTGCGTCCGGCCCCGCGCGGTATCACCTCCTCGCCCGAGAACGCCCTGACGGCCTCGATGAGGCGGTCTTGCACCGAAGGGCCGTTCTCCTGCATCTGCCAGCCAACGAACGGGGTCCCGTCATATTCGAGGGTAAGCTTGTAGCGGGGCATCGGCGCTAACCGAGTACCGTGCCATGCGCGATCGTCGCACCGCGCAGGAAGTCATCCGCGCTCATCGGACGCTTGGCGGCGCGCTGCACTTCGACGAGGCGGACCGCGCCTTCTCCGCAGGCAATCGTGAGTTTGTTATCGAGAGCAAGGCCAGGAGCGCCGCTACCGTTGGCGAGCGTCGAGCGCAACGCCTTTATACGTTCAGGCTTGCCATTGAGATCAATCTCGAACCAAGCGCCTGGATATGGCGAGAGCCCACGGATCAGATTGTGCACCTCGCGTGCGGGCCGCGACCAGTCGATACGAGTCTCTGCCGGATCGATCTTCTCGGCATAAGTGACGCCGCCCTCTGCCTGCGGACGGCAATCGAGCCCTCCCCCCTCAAGTGCAGAGAGCGCGTGCACCATTAGCCTCGCGCCGCGAGTTGCAAGCGCGTCGTGCAGCTCGCCAGCAGTTTCGTCGGCGCCGATGGGCGCGCGCGCTTCGAGACAGACCGGGCCGGCATCCAGTCCTTCGGTGATGCGCATCACCGCGACGCCAGTCTCGGTATCACCTGCCATGATGGCACGGTTGATTGGCGCCGCGCCACGCCAGCGCGGAAGCAGCGAGGCGTGCAGATTGAGCGCACCATATTTCGGTGCATCAAGGATTGGCTTTGGCAGAATCAGCCTGTAGGCCACGACCACCGCGACGTCGGGAGTTAATGAGCCGAAACGAGCCGGTTCCTCGGCGCTCTTCAGCCGCTCTGGCGTCAGCACGGCTAGACCGGTTTCCTCAGCGGCTTGTTGCACCGGCGACTTCCGCAAAGCCATGCCGCGGCCTGCCGCACGTGGCGGCTGGCTATACACCGCGACCACTTCATGCCCCGCCTCGAGGATCGCGCGAAGCGTCGGCACAGCAAAGTCCGGCGTACCCATGAAGATGATGCGGAGACGCATAGGCCCTTATGTCACCGCCGCCGCACCCGCGGCAATCAGGGCCTTTCCTTGTACAGGCCCCATACGGCATAGAGCGCGCTCGCGCTCGCCAAGAGGAAGAGCACAGACAGGATGCCTCCCTCGGCATGCCAGCCGAGCAAACGGCCGAGGTCATAAAGGACATAGACCGCAAAGGTGAAGGCGAGGCCGTAAAGGTGAGGCCGGCCCTTCAACGCCGCGAGCACCGCTATGACGGCAACAGCGACTTCAATGGCAATAGAGAGGGTGAGGAGCATCACGACTAAAGCGCCTTTTCGGTCCGCTTCTGCTTGGTGAATTTCCGGACCACCATGTCGCGTTTGAGCCGCGACAGATAATCGATGAACAGGACACCGTTCAAATGATCGATCTCGTGCTGCACCAGCGTCGACCAGATGCCCTTGAACTCGGCTTCCCGTTTCTTTCCTTCTCGATCGATGTAGCTCACGCGTGTCCTGGCAGGACGCTCGATCTCGGCGGTGAAGTCCGGAATCGAGAGACACCCCTCCTCGTGGGTGCGCATCTCCTCCGAACGCTCGAGGATCGCGGGATTGACCATGACAAGGGGGGACTTTGGCGCCTCGTCCTTGGCGGGGTCCATGACGATCAGCCGCCGCAAAACGCCAACCTGCAGCGCAGCGAGCCCAATGCCGGGCGCGTCGTACATGGTGGCCAGCATGTCGTCCATGAGCCGGCGAAGCTCAGCATCAATCCGCTCGACGGGTTTTGCCTTCTTGCGCAGGACAGGATCGGGAAGCGTGAGGATGGGAAGAACAGCCATTTGAGCCGCTGACATAAGGTTGCGGACAGGCAGGGTCAACATGTTCCTGTTTTGGTCTAGGGCTCCGAATCGGTCTATTTTGGCCAGATGGTCATGGAGCCCATTCAGGTCGGGAGCGTCATCCTCAATCCCGTTTTTGTGTTGCTTTCGTTAGCCGGCCTCGCCGTCCTCGCGCTGATTACGCTCGCTATTACGCTCGCCGTGCATATGGGGCGGCGGCGGGAAGAGGCGTCCGCGAATGAGGCGCAGCTCTCCGAGCTGAAAATCCGCCTGCAGACGCTCGCCGAGATCAGCGTCACGCGTCATGGCGAGCTTGCCCGCGCCGTCAACGAGCGGCTCGATCGCATGACGCACCGCGTCGGCTCAGACTTGAACGAGACGGCGCGCAAGACCAACGACTCGATCGCCAAGCTCAATGAGCGGCTGGCAGTGATCGACACGGCGCAGAAGAACCTCACCGAGCTTTCGACCAACATGGTCTCGCTCCAGGAGATCCTCGCCAACAAGCAGGCGCGCGGCGCCTTCGGCCAGATGCGCATGGAGACCATCGTCACGGACGGGCTGCCCAAGGGCGCCTACACGTTCCAGGCCACACTCTCCAATGGCAAGCGGCCCGACTGCCTGCTTCATATGCCGAATGCGAGCGCGTCAGTCGTGATCGACGCCAAATTCCCGCTCGAAGGTTTCGAGGCGTTTCGCACCGCGCGGCGCGAGGAGGAAAAGAAGGAGGCGGCACGGCGCGTGCGTATCGACGTTGTCCGGCACGTCGAGGCGATGGCTGAGCGCTACTTCATTCCGGGCGAGACGCAGGACACCGCCATCTTGTTCGTGCCGTCAGAGGCGATCTACGCCGAACTTCATGAGAGTTTCGAGGACTTGGTGCAAAAGGCGTATCGAGCCCGCATCGTGCTCACGTCGCCCAACATGCTGATGCTCGCCGTGCAGACCATGCAGGCGATCCTGAAGGACGTGAAGATGCGCGAGCAGGCGCATCTCATCCAGCGCGAGGTAATTCACCTCATGGAGGATACCGGGCGCTTGCGTGAGCGCGTGCTCGACCTTCAGCGCCATTTCGGCCAAGCCAACGCCGACATCGAGAAGATCATCACCTCGTCGGAGCGCATCGCGGCGCGCGGGCGCAAGATTGAAGGCTTGGAATTCGAGGATGCCGCGCCGGCGGCGGAAATCGATCACTACGCTAATGGCGGCGCTGCCCCCTCACCCGGCTCGCCGTCTCCTGCAAGGGAAAAGGCAGGCGAGCGGCAGAAAAATGGGGGAGCTCGCATCGTGCGGCAGCCTGACCTGCTCGCGCGCGAGTGAGGGGGACGTTTATCCCCGCTTCTTCCGCGCTGATGGGGTCCTCTTCTTTGCCGCAGCGGAGCGCTTCTTAGCGGCACGTTTCTTCGCGGCGTGTTCGTGGCGCTCGCCCCAGCGCATGCCTTCGAGCCTCATGCCGTCGGGGTCGAGGAAGAACACGGCATAATAGTCGTCGTAATACTCGCCGGCCGGATCGACGATGGTAGCGCCGTTCTCCTCGAGATAAGCCTGAAGCGCGTCGACGTCCTTCCGATTGCGCAAGCGGAACGCGTAATGGTGAAAGCCGATATCGCCTTTGCGGTATTTGTGGTTCTTCCCCTCTTCGTCCGCGGCAGCGATCCAGAACAGCGTCTGGCCATTGGCCCAGCCGATCATACCTTCGTACTCGGCCTCGACACCGAAGCCAAGGAACTCCATCAGGGGGGCGTAGAACTTCTTCGATTTCTCGAAGTCGCCGACGCTGATGACGAGGTGATCGACGCCGACGACGCGCACCATGGCTCTCTCCTTTTCACTCGCGCGAGCATAACGCCGCTTCCGCGTCGGCGTTCGCAACCCTTTGCCGGGAAAGCTTTGCGAGAGGCGGAATGACGTGCGGGCTGCGGCCTGCTATGTAGCCCGACAATGACGGGGACAAAGGGAGCCGCCCAAAAGCCGGAAGCGCGGCGTAAGTGGACCGAGATCCTGTTCACCCGGAAGATGCTGACCTGCATTTTCCTGGGGTTCAGCTCGGGAATGCCCCTCTATGTGCTGATTTCCTTGGTGCCAGCGTGGTTGCGCAGCAGCCATGTAGACCTCGGCACCATCGGCCTATTTGCCCTGATCGGGCTGCCCTATACCTGGAAATTCCTGTGGTCGCCCCTGATGGACCGGTTCAAGCTGCCGTTCCTCGGCCGAAGGCGGGGCTGGGCGCTTCTCACGCAGGTCGTGCTGCTACTGTCGATTGGCGTGCTGGGCTATTTCAATCCTTCCACCTCGCTGCAGACTATCGTCGTGATCGTCTTCATTGTCTCCTTGTTCGGCGCGAGCCAAGACATCGTCGTCGATGCTTACCGGCGCGAGCTACTGGCCGACGACGAGCTGGGAACCGGCACGTCCATCTTCGTGAATGCCTATCGTATTTCGGGTCTCGTGCCCGGATCGCTGGCACTGATCGTGGCCGACTATCAGCCTTGGTCGGTGGTGTTCTGGGTCACCGCCGCCTTCATGCTGGTCGGCATCGTCACCACCTTGACGATCAGGGAAGTGAGCGACGACGCGTTGGCGCCGCACACTTTGCGGCAGGCGGTGATCGACCCCTTCGTGGAGTTTTTCAGCCGCGACGGGCTTTTATCCGGGCTGGCCATTCTGGCCTTCCTGTTTCTCTACAAGTTGGGAGACAACATGGCCACGGCGCTAGCGACGCCGTTCTACATCGACATGGGCTACAGCCTGAGCGAGATCGGCTCCGTTGCCAAGGTGGCAGGCCTCTGGGCCAGCATCGCCGGTGGCGTGCTCGGCGGCATTCTCATGCTCAAGTTGAGCATCAATCGCGCCCTATGGCTGTTCGGTTTTGTGCAGTTCTTCACCATCCTTCCGTTCGTATGGCTGAGCCAGGCGGGACATACGCTGACCGGGCTGTTTGTCGTGGTCAGCGGGGAGTATTTGGGAATTGGCCTTGGCGCGATCGCGCTGACCGCCTTCATGGCGAGAGAAACCAGCAAGGCCTTCACCGCCACCCAATTTGCCCTGTTCACCAGTTTCATTGCGATTCCGCGCACGGTGGCCAATGCATCAACCGGTTTCATTGTGGAAGCGGTGGGTTGGACACAGTTCTTCATCATCTGCACCATCGCCGCGATTCCCGGCATGCTGCTATTATTGAAGGTGGCGCCCTGGAACGAGAAACAGCAGGGCGAGGTCGAGGAGATCGAACCACGCGAGCGGCTCGAGCAAGCGGAGAAGTCGTCATGACCTTGATGACCGACAAGACAATGCATGGCCCGTGGCTCGAAAATATCCCGATGCCGCACGACGAAGGTTCTGCACCGAGAGCAACCGATCAACGCCGGGGCCGATCGATCTAACGCATTACGAATTCTGGACCGAGGACGAGCGTCTTCGTCACGAAAAGCTGGTTGCGCTTAGCTTTGAAATGCTGGGTCTTGTGCGTGCCCTAGCTTGGCATGCAGCCGCAGAGTAGCCCACGCTACATCGATTTGCGGGCTTTGACGGCAGCGGCGAGAGTCCCTTCGTCGAGGTAGTCGAGCTCGCCGCCGATCGGCACACCATGCGCGAGCCGCGAGACCGCAACGTTGCATCCGGCGAGCTGGTCCATCAGGTAATGCGCGGTCGATTGTCCCTCGACCGTGGCATTCAGCGCGAGCAGCACTTCCTTGACGCCAGGGTCGCGGGCGCGCTCGATCAGCTTGGCGATGGAGAGATCGTCTGGGCCGACGCCGTCGAGCGGCGACAGCGTGCCGCCCAATACGTGATAGAGCCCGTTGAGCACGCTGGCGCGCTCGAGTGCCCAGAGATCGCCTACCTCCTCAACCACGCAAATCAGAGAGCGGTCGCGCGCCGGATCGCGGCAGAGCGTGCACGGGCTCTGCGTATCGATATTGCCGCAAGTCTCGCAGGTGAGGATGGCGTCGCGGGTCTCGGCAAGCGCCGCGGCGAGCGGACCGAGCAGCTGCTCCTTCTTCTTGACGAGCGCAAGCGCCGCACGCCGCGCCGAACGGGGGCCAAGCCCCGGCAGCCGCGCAAGCAACTGGATCAGCCGCTCGATCTCGGGCCCTGCCGCAACCTTAGCCATGAGCGCTGAAAGCCATCAAAACAGCTTGAGGCCGGGAGGAAGGGGAAGGCCGCCGGTGAGCGATTTCATCTTTTCCTTCATCGCCTCCTCGACCTTGTTCTTGGCATCGTTATGCGCGGCGACGATGAGATCTTCGAGAATCTCGGACTCCTCGGGCTTGAACAGCGACGGATCGATCTTGACGTCGGCCATGTCGCCCTTGCCGGTGAGCGTCACCACCACCATGCCGCCGCCGGATCGGCCTTCGATGCGCGTGCGCTCCATCTCTGCCTGCATCTCGGCCATGCGGCCCTGCAACTCCTGCGCCTGCTTCATCATTTGCCCGAAATTCTTCATCGCGTGGTCCCGTCCTCTTTGAGCTCGTCAGGTTCGTCGGGCACGTCGGCTTCCGCCTCGGGCTGCGGTGTGGGTCGTACAGCTGCGATGCGCGCACCAGGGAAATGCTGCATCAACTCTTTCACCGCAGGATGCTCGCGGATCGTCTCGATCTCGCGCGCCTCCTTCGCGCGGCGCTGCACGCCAAGGGGGTCTGAGCCTGTCTCGTCACTCACCGCCACGATCCACACGCGGCCTGTCCACATTTTGAGCTTGCGCATGAGCTCCTGAGTGAGGTCGCGGGGCGCTTGAGGCAGAGGATTGACCTCGATCGTGCCCGGCTTGAACTGAACGAGCCGCACCTGCTCGAGCAGCGCGTGCTTGAGCTTCATGTCGCGCTTCGTCTCGGCAAGCGCAACCACGTCCTCGAAGCTCTTGAGTTGAGGGGCAACGTCGCGAGGTTCAGGGTTTTCATCGTCCGCACTGTCAAACACAGCGGGCGGGGCTTCAGCCTCGGCATGGACGGGTTTGCGCGAAGGTTTCGGCGTGCCGCCGGCAGAGGCGGGAGCGGCGGTCATCCCCGCGCCATACTGCAAGCGGCGGGCAAGATCGGCCGGCGACGGCAGGTCTGCCGTGTAAGCGAGTCTGACCAGGACCATGTCGGCGGCGGCGTGCGGGCGGGAGCTCTCCCGCACCTCCTCATGGCCCTTCAGCAGCATTTGCCAGGCGCGAGCGAGAGCCGGCATCGGCAAACGCTCCGCGAGGCTCACGGCGCGCTCGCGCTCGGCCTCGCTTGCGGCGGGATCGGCGCTGTCCTTTCCAGCGGCCTTGACCAGCGTTACGACATGCACGGCATCGGCGAGATCGGCGATGATCTGGCCTGGCTCGGCGCCGTCCCTAGTGAGACCGGAAAGCGCGCGGAGCGCACCGCCGGCATCGCCGGACAGAACAGTCTCGAGCAGGTCGAAGACGCGTGAGCGATCGGCAAGGCCGAGCAGACCGCGCACGGCATCGGTCTCGACCTGTCCTCCGCCGAATGCAATGGCGCGATCCAAGATCGACAGCGCATCGCGCACCGAGCCTTCGCTGGCGCGAGCGATCAGGGCGAGCGCAGCGGGATCTGCCTTGGCCCCCTCTTGCTCCACGACCTGGGCGAGATGCTGCGCGAGCTGATCGATCTCGATCCGCCTGAGATCGAAACGCTGGCAACGCGATATCACCGTCACCGGCACTTTACGAACTTCGGTCGTGGCGAAGATGAACTTCACATGCTCAGGAGGCTCCTCCAGTGTCTTGAGCAGGCCGTTGAAGGCCTGCTTCGACAGCATGTGGACCTCGTCGATGATGTAGACCTTGTAGCGGGCGGTGTTCGGCTTGTAGTGCGCGCTGTCGATCAGCTCGCGGATGTCGTCGATACCGGTGTGGGAGGCCGCATCCATCTCGACCACGTCGAGGTGCCGGCTCTCGAGGATGGCGCGGCAGTGCACGCCCTCCTCGGCCATATCGAGGGTTGGCACTTTCGCGCCGGGCGTCTCGTAGTTCAGCGCACGCGCGATGAGCCGCGCGGTCGTGGTCTTGCCGACGCCGCGCACGCCGGTGAGCATATAGGCTTGCGCAATCCGCCCCGAGGCGAAGGCATTGCGCAGCGTTCGCACCATGGCGTCCTGGCCGATCAGCTCGGCGAAGACCTTAGGCCGGTATTTGCGGGCGAGTGCCGCGTGGCTTGCCGCGGCAGGCTCGGAGGCTTGCGCGGCAGGGCCATCAGCCTTGCCCTTGCCGGCAGGCTTCGGCGCGCTCTTCTCTTGATCTTCGACTTCGGCCACGAGCGGACTTTCACGCGAAGGCTATGGCAGCGTGCGCCAAGGCGAGGCGCCCGGTACGCACTATAACGCTTTAAGGCGAGGTGGGAGGCTGGACGAGCAACCCGCGAAACGCTCGTTAGGGCTGCTTCCTTCCGGACCTGACCCGGTTGGCGAGGGACGCGCCTGCCGCCAACCTCCCTCTTAAGTATATCGGGAATAGCTGGCCGTGTGGCAACCCAATGCTTGCAACCTGCTTTTACGGCGAATCCGCCAAGCTCTTCTTGCGCGCAATAGTGCCCGTTTCGCTAGTGCGCAGCCGGAAATCCATTCCAAAGCACTGGAAACTCCAAAGCGCTGGAAACGGCAAAGACCATAAGGAAATGGATGCGTACGTCAGCCCGCTATGTTTGGCCGCTCGGGCCTGCAAGCAGTCCGCGCGCTTAGGCCGCGGGCCTAAAAGCGGAACCATACCCTGATCGGGAGCTATGCTTTGGCAATCGTTCTAGAGTGGCCAAGCAAAGGCTTGGCCGGACGTCAACAGCGGCATCTTCGGGAAAGCGAGCAGGCTGGCGCACCTCATAGCGAGGGCTGGCGCGAGACAAGTTCTATCCTTGCTCAAATGGTTACCGGCAGAGCAGCGCGCAGACCTAATCGATCTTCTCCTCAGCGAACCTGCCGTCGTCGACACACCGCACGGCAAAATACGGTTTTTGAATCACAGCGGCGCCGGCTACTGGCGGGCGCGCGCGATCATGACCAAAGAGCCGGGTTCCCTCGAGTGGATCGACTCAATGGTGCCCGGTTCGGCGTTTTGGGACATCGGCGCCAATATCGGTGTGTTGACGCTATATGCTGCAATGCGCGGTGACCTAAAGGTCTGGGCCTTCGAGCCAGCGGCGGTAAACTACTACAATCTAGTGGCCTGCGAATTGAACGGTTTGGAGAGACGCGTCCGATGTCTGCGCCTTGGTTTCAGCGACACGTCGGGAATCATGGACTTGCACGTTTCGCAATTAATGTCGGCGCGCTCCTTCACCTTCAAAGAAAGCAAGAAGCTGGATCCAAAACGGGAGAGTTTCCCATCAATTCAGGCTGTTCAGGTCTGCACTATCGATGAGTTCATCGCGCGCTATGGCGCGCCCTGCCCGAACTACATAAAATCGACGTGCCGGGCCTCACACAGGAGATCTTTGCCGGCGCAACGCAAACGCTCGCAAATCCGGCGCTTAGACAGATTCACGTTGAGGCGAGAGAGCACAAGGGTGGCCGGCGCATCGCCGAGCTCCTGCCCCCCTGGGTTTCAAATTGATGCGCCCCGGCATGACGTGCGACGGGAAGCTCCAAAGCCATCTCGTCTTTGTCCGCGATATTTTAGGCACCAATGACGTAGCGGCGCCGGCACCCAGTGCAAGCAATCAAGTTGGCTTTCGAAGAGGGGCGGCGGAACCTTCCAGGTAAGCAGAAGGTTTTCTCGCGCGAGACTCGCTTCATCTCTGGGCAATGCAAGGAGTGCTCGCATGACCAATCCCTCCGATAAAGGTGTTTGCCGCCGCTCGTTGTTAAAGAGCGTGCCGATGATCGCCGGAGCCATCATTTCCACAAGCGCCGTCCCGCAAAATCTGTTCGCGCAACAGAAACTCACGCACGAGGCCGCCAAATATCAGGACCACCCAAAAGATGGGCAGCAATGCTCGGGCTGCGTCCAATTCGTCGCGCCGGCGTCGTGCAAGGTGGTTGAGGACCCAATCGCCGCGAGCGGATGGTGCCAACTGTTCACCGCCAAGCCAGCGTAGAGTCTGATCGAGCAGTCAGTCCTGCGAGGCTTTGAGCTCGGCGCGGAAGGGACTCGCCGGGTAGGTGCCGAGCACTGTCACCTCGCTCGAGAAGAAATGCAGTTCCTCCATGGCGAGCTTGACCGGCCGCTCGTCGGGATGGCCTTCGATATCGGCATAAAACATGGTGGCGTTGAATGAGCCCTCGAGCTGGTAGGACTCGAGCTTCGTCATGTTGACGCCGTTAGTGGCGAAGCCTCCGAGCGCCTTGTAGAGCGCGGCCGGCACGTTGCGGACACGGAACACGAAGCTCGTGATCACGGGACCGTCGACGGCGCGCACTTTCTCAGGGCTAGCGGACAGGACAACGAAGCGCGTGGTGTTGTGCTCGGCATCCTCGATGCCGGCTTTTGCCACTTTGAGCCCGTAGATGTCGGCCGCCAACTTCGACGCGATCACGGCAAAGCTGCGGTCGCCGGTCTCGCGCAAATGCCGCGCGGCGCCAGCCGTGTCGGCCTCGACCACCGGCCTCAACTTCAAGGCGCGGATCGCATTCCGGCATTGGCCAAGCGCCATGATGTGGCTGTGCACGGTCTTGAGCTCGGTGAGTTTCACGCCGGGAAGCGTGAGCAGCTGATGGCGCACGCGCTCGAAATGCTCGGCGACGATATGAAGTCCCGAATGGGGAAGGAGGTGATGGATATCGGCGACGCGGCCGGCCACCGAATTCTCGATCGGGATCATGGCGAGCTTGGCCTTGCCGGTTTTCACCGCAGCGATGGCATCCTCGAAGGTGGGGCAGGCAAGCGCCTCCATGCGCGGATAAGCATCCTGCGCGGCGAGATGCGAATTTGCCCCCGGCTCGCCCTGAAAGGCGATTCTCTTTGAACGCGATTTCTTCATCGGCTTGGGAAAACGGGCGAGGTCAGCGGCGGGACCTGAACAGTTCACGCGCCCGCGCAAGGTCGGCCGGAGTATCGACACCGAGCGGGACAGTGTCAACGAGCCCAACATGAATGCGCATACCGGCTTCCAGCGCTCTGAGCTGCTCGAGTTTCTCCCTGAGCTCGAGCGGCGACGGAGGCAGCGACACGAAGCGCTGCAATGCCTTCCGCCGGTAAGCATAGATGCCGATATGATGATAGAGCGGCCCCTCGCCATAAGGCGCAGTAGCGCGGGTGAAATAGAGGGCGCGCAACACCGACCCACCTTTCAGCGGCGACCCCACCACCTTCACCACATTCGGATCGGTGCACTCCTCCTCCCGCGTGATGGCTGCGGCGATGGTAGCAATATCGGCGTCGTGCTCGCGGAGCGCGGCAAGGCAGCTCCGCACGAGCTTTGGATCGAGCGTGGGCAAATCCCCTTGCAGATTGACCACGACCTCAAAGGCGCCTCGCGGATCGAATTTCTCGATGGTCTCGAACACCCGGTCTGATCCGCTCGGATGATCTGCTCGCGTTATCAGCGCCTTACCACCAGCGAGAAGGACCTTGTCGCGCACCTCTTCGGAATCGGTTGCGACAACCACAGGGCCGCAATCGGCCTCCACTGCGCGCCGCCAGACATGAACGATCATCGGCTCGCCCGCGATATCGGCCAGAGGCTTATCGGGGAGTCGTGTCGCTTTCAGCCTTGCTGGGATGACGATCAGACAGTCCATGGCGGGCTGAGGTAGCACGGGATAAGTTCCCACGCGACAATGAGGCTTAGAGCCGATGTCCGGGTTGCAACAAGGGCATACGCCCTTTAGTCTCGCGCCGCGTCGCAAGAGCTACGCTAGCCATGTAGCCCTGCTGGGGGATGAGGATCATGGACTATTACCGCCTAAATCAGATCGCGATGGCCGTGCTGGGGGCCTTGCTGCTGTTCTTCGGCACGCGGACCATCGTCAATATCACCTTCCAGGAGCACAAGCCCGAGGTCGCCGAGCAAAAAGCCGAAGAGAAGAAGCCGGCCGAGGGCGGTGCCAATCTTGCGACGTTGCTTGCGAGTGCCAACCCTGCGCATGGCGCAGATGTCGCCAAGAAGTGCTCGATCTGCCACAACTTCGATAAGGGCGGTCCGAACATGATCGGACCTGACCTCTATGGCGTGCTCGGCCGGAAGGTCGCATCGCATGAGGGCTACGAATATTCCGAGGCGCTCAAGGCGAAGGCTGCCGAGCTCGGCAACTGGGATTACGAGAAGATCGACCATATGATCAACAACCCGGGCGCATTCGTCCCGGGTACCAAGATGGCGCTCTTCCCCGGCCTGCCGGACCCCAAGGAGCGCGCCGACGTGCTCGTCTTCATGCGCACCAAAAACGACAACCCGCCCCCCCTGCCTCAGGCCCCTGCTGGAGGCGCTCCGACTGCCGAACAGAAGCCTGCTGAAGGCGAAAAGCCTGCAGCCGCGGCCGGCGGCGCAGAGATCGACAAGTTGCTCGCCTCGGCAGACCCGAAGCAGGGCGAGGCTGACGCAGCTTTGTGCAAAGTGTGCCACACCTTCGATAAAGGCGGCGCGGCGGTGGTCGGACCTAACCTCTACGGCGTGATTGGACGGAAGATCGGCTCGGTCGAGGGCTTCAATTACACCGACGCTCTCAAGGCGCATCAAAAAGACGGCGTCTGGACCTACGAGCTTCTCGATCCCTGGCTCACCAATCCGCAAGCCTTCGCGCCCGGAACGGCGATGGCGTTCCCCGGCATCCCCGATGCCAAGAAGCGCGCCAACGTCATTGCCTTTTTGCGCTCCAAAAGCGACACCCCGCCGCCTCTGCCAAGTGCTGGCGGCGCTGCACCCGAGAAGAAACCCGAAGGGACTCCTGCTACGGCGCCCGCGCCCTCCGCCGCGACGCCGCCTCCAGCGGCACCTGCTCCAGCGCCGTCGGCTGAGACGCCGCCTCCAGCGGCACCTGCACCTGCGCCATCGGCTGAGACGCCGCCTCCAGCGGCACCTGCACCTGCGCCATCAGCTGAGACGCCGCCCGCGCCTGCGGTGCCACCCGCTGCCGAGACCCCGGCGCCAGCACCATCGCCGTCGGGTGAAACGCCAGCGCCTCCTCCGGCACCATCGCCGCAAACGCCTGAAACTACCGCGCCTGCGCCGTCCGCTGAGACTCCGCCTACAGCGGCGCCAGCGCCTGCGGCGGAAACGCCACAACAGCCGGCAGAAACGCCGCCGCCGTCAGCCGAGACGCCTCCGCCTTCGGCAGAGACTCCGCCGCCTCAAGTGGAAACGCCGGCTCCATCAGCGGAAACTCCGGCTCCATCGGCAGGAACGCCGGCTCCCTCGGCTGAGACGCCGCCGTCGGCAGAGACGCCCTCAGCCGAGTCGCCAGGAGCCTCGGCCGAAACGCCGCCCGGAACGGAAACTCCTTCGGAAGGCGAAGGGCCATTCCCGTCGCAGCCACAGCCGGTCTATCCGGAAGGACCACCTCCAAGCCAATAGGCTGGGGGAACTTGGGCGGCAGCAGACGCCTTGGCTCAGGGACTCCTCGAGCGGAGGCCCTGAAGCCTTCAGGACCTGACCGATAATTCATTTGGTCATGGGGCTTGCCATGCTAGCTTGCGCGGCCTTTAGGCGCCGTGAGCGCCTGTCCCTTTGCGCGGCGTCAGGCCCGCGCTTCGGCAGGTTCTTTTCCAATCATATGGAGCCGTCTTCGCAACCATGACATTGTTTCGTCTCGCCGCCGCAGCCCTATTCGCATTCCTCGTCTCTGTGCCGGCCCAGGCCGAGGATGCGCCGGTCCACCACCATGCGCTCTCGCTGATCGGCGAGCCGAAATATCCAGCCGATTTCACCCATCTCGATTTCGTCAATCCTGATGCGCCCAAAGGCGGCAACGTGCGCATGGCCGATATCGGCTCGTTCGACAGCCTAAACCCCGTGCTCTACCGAGGAGAGCCGGCAGCCGGGCTTTCGCTCGTCTACGAGAGCCTGATGGCCGACAGTCTCGACGAGCCCTCGACCTCTTACGGGCTGATCGCGGAATGGGCGTCCTATCCTGCCGATTACTCCTCGGTCACCTTCCATCTAAGCAAAAAAGCGCGCTGGCACGATGGCACGCCAATTACGCCGGACGACGTGATCTACAGCCTCGGCGTGAACAAGGCCGCGAACCCGCGGCTTGGCCTCTACTACAAGAACGTGTCGCGCGCCGAAGCGACCGGCGACAACGAGGTCACGTTCTACTTCGACGTAAAGAACAACCGCGAGCTGCCCATGATCATGGGTCAGCTCACCATCCTGCCGAAGCATTACTGGACGGGAAAGGATACGGGCGGGAATCAGCGCGACCCGATGAAGACGACGCTAGAGCCGCCGCTCGGCTCGGGTCCCTACCGCATCAAGCAGGCGACGCCCGGGCGCTCGATCACCTATGAGCGCGTCGCCGACTATTGGGGCAAGGACCTCCCCGTGAACCGAGGCCAGTGGAACTACGACGAGATTCGGTTCGACTATTACCGCGACGAGACTGTCGCCTTTGAGAGCTTCAAGGCCGGGAATCTCGATTACTGGCAGGAGACGAGCGCGAAGAACTGGGCGACGGCTTACGATTTCGGCGCGGTGCGTGAAGGCTTCATTAGGCGCCAAGAGGTCGCGATCAAGCGCACGCAGCCGATGCAGTGCTTCGTGCTCAATTTGCGCCGCCCCCAATTTCAGGACCGCCGGGTACGCCAGGCATTCAACCTCGCCTTCGATTTCGAGTGGGCCAACAAGAACCTGTTCTACGGTCAATATTCGCGCGTCGGCAGCTATTTCCAGAACGGCGAGCTCGCCGCTCCACAAGACTTGCCGCAAGGACGCGAGCTCGAGATCTTGAACGAGGTCAAGGACGGCGTGCCGTCCGAGGTGTTCACCGAAGTCCACAAGAATCCGGCGAACAACACGCCCGACGATATCCGCACCAATCTGCGCAAGGCTGCCATGCTCCTCAAGGATGCGGGCTGGGAGGTCAAGAACGGCGTTCTCACAAACACCAAGACGGGACAGGAGACGAGGGTCGAGTTTCTGCTCGTCTCTCCGCTTTTCGAGCGGATCGTTCAGCCCTACCTGCAAAATCTCGCGCGGCTCGGCATCAAAGGCTCGATCCGCATGGTCGATTCCGCGCAATACACGCGCCGCCTCAACGGCTTCGATTACGACATCGTGGTCGGCACCTTTGCTCAATCCGATTCGCCAGGAAACGAGCAGCGCGATTTCTGGGGCTCAGATGCTGCCGGGCGTGAAGGCAGCATGAACCTGATCGGCATCAAGGACCCGGCGATCGACAAGCTGATCGATCACGTCATCTTCTCCAAGGACCGCGCCGATCTCGTTGCGGCCACGCACGCGCTCGACCGCGTGCTGCAATGGAACGAGCTCGTGGTGCCGCAATGGTACTCACCCAAAGTGCGCATCGCCTATTGGGACCGCTACGGCCAGCCCAAAGTGCTTCCAGGCCTGACCCCTGGCTTCATGCAGGTGTGGTGGTTCGACCAGAAGCTCGCCGATAAATTGCCAGGGCCGTCGAAGCTTTGATGCGCCGCGCGCCATGGCGATCGCTCGGTTGCGCTGCGGTTGTTCTTTTTCTGGCGCTGACCGCGCCGTCGGAAGCCTCTGAGCACAAGCACGGGCTCTCGGCCTTTGGCGATCTCGCCTATCCAGCCGACTTCGACCACTTCAAATATGCCGATCCGAATGCGCCAAAGGGCGGCACGTTCTCGCTGGTCGGATGGGGCGGCGTTGCGACCTTCAACAGCCTCAACAACTACATCCTCAAGGGCGACGCTGCGCAGGGGCTAGAGCTCTTGTTTGATACGCTGATGACGCCTGCGGCGGACGAGCCAGACGCCGTCTATGGGCTCGTGGCTGAAAGCGCCGAGGTGGCTGATGACAAAATGTCGGCGACCTTCTATCTCCGGCCTGAGGCCAAGTTCGCCGATGGAAGTCCCCTCACGGCCGGCGACGTCGTCTATTCCTTCGAGGCGCTCAAGACCAAGGGCCATCCGATCTATCATCAGATGCTCGAGGACGTGGTGAAAGCTGAAGCGCTCGATCCTCACACCGTGCGCTACACCTTCAAAGGCGAGCTCGTGCGCGATCTGCCGCTCACCGTTGCCGGTCTTCCCATCCTCTCCAAAGCTTATTACGCGACGCACCCGTTCGACCAGACGACGCTCGACCCGCCGCTCGGCTCTGGCCCCTACGTAGTCGACAGTCTCGCGCAAGGCCGCACCATCACCTATCGCCGCAATCCGGACTATTGGGCCAAGGACTTGCCGGTGAATCGCGGGCGCTGGAACTTCGACAAAATCCGCTTTGAATATTTCCGCGACCGCACCGCCGGCATGGAGGCTTTCAAGGCCGGCGCCTACGACTTCCGCGAAGAGTTCACCTCCAAGGTCTGGGCCACCGAGTACGACTTTCCCGCGGTCCGCGACGGCCGCGTGAAGAAGGAGGTATTGCCTGACGAAACGCCGTCTGGCACGCAAGGCTTTTTCCTCAACACGCGGCGCGATGCGCTGAAAGACCCGAGGGTGCGGAAGGCGCTCGATCTCGCCTTCGACTTCGAGTGGACCAACCGCAATGTGTTCTATGGGCTCTACACGCGCACGGTGAGCTTCTTCGAGAATTCGCCGATGAAGGCCGAAGGCATGCCGTCGGATCCCGAGCGGGCGCTGCTCACAAATCTCGGCGTGCCGGTTTCCGATGAGGCGCTCGGGCCCGCTTACGTACCGGCCAAGAGCGACGGCTCGGGCCAGGACCGCAACATTCTTGTCGAGGCCGGCAAGCTCCTCGACGAGGCAGGATGGACCATCAAGAACGGCGTCCGCGTCAACGGCAAAGGCGAGCCGCTCAAGCTCGAGATCTTGTTCTTCGAGGACGTGTTCCAGCGGCTGGTCACGCCGTATGTGAAGAATCTCAAGCTGCTTGGGATCGATGCACATATGCGCATGGTCGACCCAGCGCAATATCAGCAGCGCCTCAAGAGTTTCGATTTCGATATCACCACCGAGCGCTATCAGATGCGCAACACGCCAGGCGTCGAGCTTCGGAGCTATTTCGGTTCGCAGGCGGCGAAAATGAGTGGTTCGCTCAACCTCGCCGGCATCTCAGATACTGCCGTCGATGTCTTGATCGAGCGGGTCATCGCGGCCAAAAGCCGGGACGAGCTCAACACCGCAGCCCGCGCCCTCGACCGCGTGCTGCGGGAGGGCCATTACTGGGTGCCGCACTGGTACAAGCCGTCCTTCAACGTCGCCTATTGGGACAAGTTTTCCAGGCCTGCGGTGAAACCGCGCTTCGACCGAGGCATTCTCGATACTTGGTGGTATGACGAGGCCAAAGCTGCCAAACTGACCAGGAAAGTTGCTGCGAGCCCGGACGATTCGAGTGAGTCAGGCTCGCACCGGCCGCTTCTGATCATCGCCGCCTTGAGCGGGCTCGCGCTCGCAGGGTTTTTCATTTGGCGATCGAGAAGGCAAACCCGAGCCCAATGACCGCTTATATCCTTCGGCGCCTGCTGCTCATCATCCCCACCATGTTCGGCATCATGTTGGTGACGTTCGTCATTATCCAGTTTGCGCCGGGCGGCCCGGTCGAGCGGTTGATCGCGCAACTTACCGGGACTGACGTTGGGGCGACATCTACTTTCAGCGGCGGCGGTGGCGATATGATGGGGCGCCCAGGCCAAGGCGCCACACCTGGAGATGTGTCGGCCCCCTCGAAATATCGCGGCGCGCAAGGCCTCGATCCCGAATTCATCAAGAGCCTCGAGAAACAGTTCGGCTTCGACAAGCCTGCCTATGAACGCTTCCTCCTGATGATCAAGAACTATCTCCTGTTCGATTTTGGGCAGAGCTATTTCCGCGACACGAGCGTGCTCAAGCTGATCGGCGAGAAGATGCCGGTTTCGATCTCGCTCGGCCTATGGATGACTCTGCTCTCTTACGCCATCTCGATTCCGCTCGGCATCCGCAAGGCAGTGAGCGATGGCTCCAGGTTCGATATGTGGACCAGCACGGTGATCGTTATTGCCTACGCGGTTCCTGGCTTTCTGGTCGCCGTATTCCTGATCGTGTTGTTTGCCGGCGGCTCGTTTTTCCAGATTTTCCCGTTGCGCGGACTGATCTCGGAGAATTGGTGGTCGCTCCCCTGGTATTCGAAGATCCTCGATTATTTCTGGCACCTCGTTTTGCCGATGATCGCCATGATGCTCTCAGCCTTCGCCACCACCACTTTCCTCACCAAGAACTCGTTCCTCGAGGAGATCAGGAAGCAATACGTGATGACGGCGCGGGCAAAGGGACTGCCTGAGCACAAAGTGCTCTACGGTCATGTATTCCGCAACGCCATGCTGATCGTGATTGCTGGCTTCCCCGGCGCGTTCATCGGCGCCTTTTTTGCCGGCTCGCTCCTGATCGAGACGATTTTCAGCCTCGATGGCTTGGGCCTCCTCGGCTTCGAGTCGATCGTGAATCGGGATTATCCTGTGGTATTCGCCACGGTCTATATCTTCTCGCTGCTCGGCCTCGTCATCAATCTCATCTCCGACCTCACCTATACCTGGGTGGATCCGCGCATCGATTTCGAGACGCGCGAGGTGTGACGCCGATGGATGCGCCCACCGATACCGCAATCGTCGAGGAGGTAACGGTACAAGGACTGCCGGTGCGGCTGCCATGGCTGTCAGCGCTGCAGCGCCGACGCTGGGAGACGTTCAGGGCCAACCGTCGCGGCTTCTGGTCGCTTTGGATCTTTCTTACGCTATTCATCGTGAGCCTGTTCGCCGAGTTCATCGCCAACGACAAGCCAATCTTGGTGAAATACGACAACCACTATTATTGGCCGATCTTCCAGTCCTACCCCGAGACCACATTCGGCGGCATCTTTGAGACCGAGGCCGAATATCGCGACCCCGCCGTCAAGGAGATGATCGCGAAAGGCGGGGGCTGGGTAGTGTGGCCACCGATACGCTTCTCCTACAACACGCAGAACAAGACTCCGCCGATGGCTTTCCCGGTGAAGCCGACCTGGGCGCTGACCGAGAGGGACTGCAAGGCCGCCGTGGAGCAGGGCTTTCATCCCTGCAATGCCGAGCTCGAATGGAACTGGCTCGGCACCGACGATCAGGGCCGCGACGTGGTCGCTCGCGTCATCTATGGTTTCCGCATCTCGGTCTTGTTCGGACTCGTGCTCACGCTGTTCTCTTCCATCATCGGGGTGGCGACAGGCGCGGTGCAGGGCTATTTCGGCGGCTGGACCGACCTCCTGTTCCAACGCTTCATCGAGATCTGGACGAGCATTCCGCAGCTCTATCTGCTCATCATCATCGCCGCGGTGATCGAGCCGAATTTCTGGATTCTGCTCGGCATCCTGCTCGCCTTTTCATGGGTCGCCCTGGTCGGCGTGGTGCGCGCGGAGTTCCTGCGGGCGCGGAATTTCGAGTATGTCACCGCCGCCCGCGCGCTTGGACTGTCCAACACCAGGATCATCTTCAAGCATCTCCTGCCGAACGCCATGGTGGCGACGTTGACCTTTATGCCCTTCATCTTGAATGGGTCGATTACCACCCTCACATCCTTGGACTTCCTAGGCTATGGCCTGCCGGTGGGATCGCCGTCGCTCGGCGAGCTCCTTGCGCAAGGGAAGGACAATCTTCAGGCGCCATGGCTTGGACTGACCGCTTTTTTCGTCATCGCGGCGATGCTGAGCCTGCTCATCTTCGTCGGTGAGGCGGTGCGCGACGCGCTCGACCCGCGCAAGACTTTGATGTGAGTCTCCATGGGATCGCATTTGCACCATCGTCACAACCATGGCCACGCCGGCCATAGTCATGATCATGACGCGGCTCACACCAACAACGAGCGGCGCATGGGATTGGCAGCGCTCATCACCGGCGCCTTCATGTTTGTCGAGGTCGCCGGCGGCATCGTGGCGGGCTCCCTCGCCCTGCTCGCAGATGCCGGCCACATGCTCACTGACTTCGCTTCGCTGGCGCTCGCCTGGTTCGGGTTCAGGCTGTCGCGACGCCCGGCAGATTGGAAACGTACCTTCGGCTTCGATCGTTTCCAGGTGCTGGTCGCTTTCGCCAATGGCCTCGCGCTGTTCGCCATCGCTGCTTGGATCGTCTACGAGGCCGCTGAGCGACTGATGACCACACCCGAAGTCTCGGGCGGCATCATGGTGGGGATTGCAGCGCTCGGATTGCTCGTGAATGTCGCTGCGTTCTGGCTGCTGCAAGGCGCCGATCGCGAGAATCTCAATGTCCGCGGCGCAGCCATGCATGTGCTCGGCGATCTGTTCGGCTCAGTGGCCGCGCTTGTTGCCGGCGGCGTGATCCTGGCGACCGGATGGACGCCGATCGATCCTTTGCTGTCGGTCGTGGTCGCCGCCATCATCGTGCGAAGCGGGTGGGTGGTCGTTGCCGATGCCGGCCATATCCTGCTCGAAGGTGCGCCGGGCGAGCTCGACACCCGCGCCATCGGCCCTGACCTCATTGCCAATGTCAAAGGGGTCGAGGGAATCCATCATGTGCATGTCTGGTCGATCACGCAATCCCGACGCATGGTGACGCTGCATGCCTGCATCGGCGAGAGGCAGAACTCCGACAAGGCCGTGCGCAATATCAAGGCGCGGCTCAAGGAGCGCTTCGGACTCGATCACGCCACGATCGAGATCGAGCGCGGCGTTTGCGCCGACGACGAGGCAGTGCCGGCCAAGGGGGAAGTGGCTTGATGGAAGTGAGAAACGGCGAGAGCGCCGCCGCCCGAGGCGAGCTGATCAACGTCGAGGATCTTTCGGTGAATTTTCGCGGCGGGGGCAAGGTCACCCATGCGGTGAAGCATGTGTCCTTCGACATCAGCAGAGCCGAGACGGTGGCGTTGGTCGGCGAGTCGGGCTCGGGCAAGACCGTCACCGCACTGTCGATCCTGAAGCTGCTGCCCTATCCTTCGGCTTCACATCCTTCGGGAAAAATCTGGTTCAAGGGCGAAAATCTGATGACGCTTCGCGACTCTGGTTTGCGAACGATCCGCGGCAACAAGATCTCCATGATCTTCCAGGAACCGATGACCTCACTCAATCCGCTGCATACCATCGAGCAGCAGGTCGGCGAGGTATTGAAGATTCATCGCGGGCTGTCGGACCGTGCTGCGCGCGCGCGCGTACTTGACCTGCTCGACAAGGTCGGCATCGACGATCCCGAGGGGCGGCTTGCCTCCTATCCGCATCAGCTTTCGGGCGGTCAGCGGCAAAGGGTGATGATCGCCATGGCGCTGGCCAATGAGCCAGACCTGCTCATCGCCGACGAGCCCACTACCGCGCTCGACGTCACCATCCAGGCGCAGATCCTCGACCTTCTCGCCAAGCTCAAGGACGAATTCCATATGGCCATGCTGCTCATCACGCACGACCTCGGCATCGTGCGGAAAATGGCCGACAGGGTGTGCGTCATGAACAGCGGGGAAATCGTCGAGCGCGGCCGGGCACAGCAGATCTTCGCGTCTCCACAGCATCCTTACACCAAGCACCTGCTTGCCTCTGAGCCGAAGGGTGCGCCTCCTCCGGCTAATGCCAAGGCGGTCACCATTCTCGAGGCCAAGGACTTGAAGGTGTGGTTCCCGATCAAGCGCGGCTTCTTGCGGAGCATCGTCGGTTACATCAAGGCGGTCGACGGCATCGATCTCGCCGTCAAAGAGGGTCAGACGCTTGGTGTCGTAGGCGAGTCGGGTTCGGGCAAGACCACGCTCGGCCTTGCCTTGCTTAGGCTCGTGTCGAGCGAAGGGCCGATCGTCTATCTCGGCAACCGCATTGACGGCTACGATTCGAAGCGCATGCGGCCGCTCAGGCGCCACATGCAGATCGTATTCCAGGACCCTTACGGCTCGCTTTCTCCTCGCCTTTCGGTGGGGCAGATCATCGAAGAAGGCCTGGTCATCCAGAATCATGGGCTAAGCCAGGACGGGCGAAACGCGTGCGTCGCTCGCGCGCTCAAGGAAGTCGGGCTAGACCCCGCCTGGCGCGACCGCTATCCCCACGAATTCTCCGGCGGGCAGCGCCAGCGCATCGCGATTGCCCGCGCGCTGGTGCTCGAGCCAAAATTCCTCATCCTTGACGAGCCGACCTCGGCCCTCGACGTCTCGGTGCAGGCGCAGATCGTGGATCTCCTGCGCGAGTTGCAGAAGAAGCACAAACTCGCCTACCTCTTCATCAGTCACGATCTCAAGGTCGTGCGCGCGCTCGCCAATTCGATTATCGTGCTCCGCCACGGCAAGGTCGTCGAGCAAGGACCGGCGCGCACGGTGTTCGCCAAACCCAAGACCGACTACACCAAGGCGCTGCTTGCGGCTGCCTTCGAGCTCGAGGCGCGGCGCGGAGGCGCCGTCGCGACCTAGCGGATTGGAACTCTTGTCCGATCAGCACGTTGCTCCGCCATCTCACCCCCGTAAAAAGCGGAGACACGGACCATGCGCGGAATATTGTTGTGGCTGATCGGCATTCCTATCCCGATCATCATCTTGCTGTGGCTGTTCGGCGTCCTGCACTAAGCTCAGCCTAAAGCGTCTCGGCTGCCGCGATCTGCGGCAGCCGCCGCACCCCAATCACCTCAGAGCCAGTTGCCGTCTTTATACGCTCCTTCGCCTCGCGGAGGGGCTCGATTTCGACTGCCATGTGGTAAGCGTTGGCGTGAATGAGATCGGTGGGGCTCGTCATGATGCCGACATGGCCTTCCCAAAACACGAGATCGCCGCGGTAAAGTTTCGCGCCTTGATTCCAGTTTATGGGCTCCCCGAGTTCTTCTGCCTGCATGTCGGCATCGCGCGGCGCATTATAGCCCGCGGCTTCGAAGGCGAGCTGCACGAGGCCCGAGCAGTCGAGCCCGATGCTGGTGCGGCCGCCCCAAAGATAAGGCGTGCCCAAAAATTTCTCTGCCACGGCGACGGCATCTCTTACAGCCTCGCCCGCTGGCAGCGTGTGGCGCGCGAAGACATAGCCTCCATCCTTCAGCGTGAGGAATTTACCCTCGTCGGCTTCGGCGGTGACAAGCGCATTCAGGCTGAGCAGGGCAAGCGGCGCCGACTTGGCGTCTGGCTCAGGAAATACATAGGTGCGGAGCGCGGCGATCCGATGAGTCGGCTCGACGATTGAGGCGCTCAAACCCTCGCTGGGCATATAGCCGACATAGAGATCGCGATCGATCTGCACCCAAGTCCAGCCCTCGCTCTCGGCAAAAGTGGTGACGGTCTCACCCCTAAGAGCCTCGGTCTCGAGGAGCGAGTCGGGGCGCGGATCGCGTCGCAAGGGAAGCGACGGCGCCACAACCTGGCGCGGCTCGCCCTGCACGTAGCGCTCGGCCTCGACCAGGTCCCTGAGCCTCGCGTCGGCAAGGCCCGCGCGATAAGCGTGTCGGCGTGGATCGGGAAAACCGCTTGAGCTCACGATTGCCCGAGCTCTTGGCGGAAGTAGTGGTAGAGCGCGCGGGCCCCTTGCGGCTCACCGCCTTGCGAGCGTCCCGGCTGCTCGCGCGGCACCCAGCCGAAGATGTCGAGATGGACGAATCGCTTCGAGTCGCGCACGAAACGCTTCAGGAACAGTGCAGCGATGACCGAGCCGGCAAAGGCGCCCTCGGCGATATGACTTACATCGGCGACAGAGCTTTTGAGCATCTTGTCGTATGGCGGCCAGAACGGCATGCGCCAGAACGGATCGCCGATGGCGCGGCCCGAGGCAAGCAAAGCGTCGGCAAGCTCCTCGTCATCGGTGTAGAGCGGCGGCAGGTCAGGCCCGAGCGCGACGCGCGCGGCACCCGTCAATGTAGCGATGGTGACGAGGTAATCGGGGGCCTCTTCTTCGGCTAGGCTAATGGCGTCGGCGAGCACGAGCCGCCCCTCTGCATCCGTATTGCCGACCTCGACGGTCATGCCATTTCGGCTCGGAAGGACGTCGCCAGGCCTGAAGGCGTTGCCGCCGATGCTGTTCTCTGCCGCAGGGATCAGCACGCGGAG
>Ga0157369_10000943_pt1 | contig 36946 bp, 34 predicted proteins | sample C25metaG_FD_113461 | JGI IMG/M metagenome (GOLD analysis project Ga0157369, IMG submission 113461) | Corn rhizosphere microbial communities from Kellogg Biological Station, Michigan, USA - C2-5 metaG | ecosystem: Host-associated > Plants > Roots > Rhizosphere > Soil | place: USA: Michigan... | reverse complement strand
TGGACTCCGCGAGCGTGTCACGAGGGGGTCCAGCATGCTCCGATCAACCGCCAGCTACGACATTTCTATTTGGCTCAGATACGACATTACTACTTGGTTCTAACACTCGATTAGTTGATAATTTAGATTATGTCAAATCAAGATGACGAAAGTCCTCCTTGAAAGTCGCATCGTTCTGCAAGTCCATGCGGCTCGTCAGGCGGCCTTGCGCCGCCCGTTCGATCATCAGACCAGTCGAAAAGTTAGCGCAAGTTCAAAGATTGAACGGTCACGTGGCTATGAGTTGCGTCAGACCGTTCGAGGGCACGCGCCGCAGCTAGCGAGAGATACCCATCACGGCCACTGGCAGCGGGAGTCTCATTTGCTGTGACAGCGCGATGGAACTGAGCAACCCCCGTGACATACAGGTCGCCGTGAGAGACCTCGATCCGTTCTTCGCCACGCGAGGTTCGCAGCGTCAGCTCCCCGACGGGCCTCTGGGTCATCACGTCACGTCCGACGAGTGAGCCTTCCGCACCATGCACCTCAAGTCCGGTCGGCGCGAAGGGAACGGTGAACGCATCGTGTATCTGCGCGAGCACGCCGTTGTCAAAGCGGATGATGCCCATCACACCGTCCGCAAGCCCCGCCTTTTTTCCCAGATCTCCGGACGTCGTCATGGCGCTCACTTCGACAGGTTCGGCGTCGAGCAGGAAGCGCAGCGTATCGACATCGTGTACCGAGATGTCGAGCACGACCCCGCCGCCGGCCTCTGGCCGTTCGATCCGCCAGCCGCGCAAGTGCGGCGGCAAGGAAACCGCGTGAAAGACACGCGCAAACAGCGGCGTGCCGATCGCACCTGTCCGGATCAGATCACGCATGCGTCGATGCGTGGCCGCGCAGCGCAGATGATGATTGGTAGCGAGAACGACATTGTGACTTTGGCAGGCTTCTATCATCTGCCAGGCGTCGTCGGTCGTCAGCGCGAGAGGCTTTTCACAGAGGATGTGCTTGCCTGCAGCAGCCGCTGCGAGAACCTGTGGCAGGTGCTTATCGTTTGTGCTGCTGATATAGACCGCGTCGATATCCGGGTCTGCGAGCACCTCGTTCAGATCAGCGCTCGCTTGAGGAATGGAATGTTTCTCCGCGAATTTCCGCGCCCGCGCAAGGTCGCCACTAACAATGGCCTTGATCGTTCCGTCCGGTTGAGCGCGTATGGCATTAATCATCCATTCTTCTGCAATTGTGCTGGCGCCGACTAGCGCCCAGTGAACATTAGCTCCCATCTTTCGTCTCCTTTGAGGTCGGGTCGACAATCTGGTTTTCCATGGCCGGCGGGCCAAGGCTACGGCACAGCGATTCCCCCACGCGCAAAGCTTGCGCAGCGATCGTCAACGCCGGATTTAGAGCGGCGGACGATGGAAAGAAGCCTGCATCGACGACGTAGAGGTTGTCGTGGTCGTACGCCTTGCACAGCGGATCCAATGGCGACGTTGCGGGATGGGCGCCAAAGCGGACCGTGCCGCATTGATGCGAGGGCGTGTCCTCGCCAAATCGGCGACTCACGACGAGAGGAAATCCCGAGCGGCGCAATATTTCCTTCGTTTTACTGACAAGTCGCGCGTGTGGCTTCAGGTTGGTGCGTTTCCACAGAAGCCTGATCTCGCCCCGCTCCGTCAGTTCGATCCGGCTATCGTGATCCGGTAGGTCCTCGGACATCGCATACAGATCGATACTGTGATCACTCAGATATCCAAGCACCCGCTTCGGCATGTAGGGCATCGCGCCACGCAGCATCGCTTCGCGAATTTTTCCGAGCATCTGAATATTGCCGAGCGGCCACTCGTCGTGTTCGCTCTCATAATAAAAGTCGTTGACGGACAGTGTTTTCGGAAACCGCGTATCGTTCACACGGCGAGGATCTATCGCCAGTACGGCCGTGCAATTGTGGTTCATGTAATACCGCCCCACTGCACCCGACGAATTCGCGAGTCCCCGCGGCATGCGTGACGTGGCCGACGCGAGCAGCAAGGCAGCGCTGTTGATGGCACCCGCAGCAAGGATGAAGGTGTCGCCTGTCACGGTCTTGCGCCCATCGCGCGATTCGACTTCCGCCGATACGATCCTTTTCCCCGTCGCGTCGGTAACAAGGCGCGTGACGCGCGCGCCAGTCATCAGCGTGACCGAACCGCGCCGCATGGCCGGACGCAACAGGCATTTCTCCGCGTCGCCCTTTGCGTCGATGCGGCAAGGAAAGGCATCGCAGGTGCCGCAACGAATACAGTCGCCCCCGGAGCCCAGGTCGATAGAGCTTGGCATATGGAACGGATGCAGTCCCTGGCGTTCGAACTCACGACGCAGCCTCGCAATCGCGGGTTCGTCCGCTATCGGAGGATGCGGATAGGGGACTCCATGACGCGGTTCGGTCGGGTCCCCACTCACGTCTCCTCTGATTCCAAAGAGCGATTCGGCAAGGTCGTAGTACGGCGCGAGATCCGCATAGGAGATCGGCCATGCCGGAGAAATGCCCTCTTCGTGCTGCACTTCCCCGAAATCCGCCTCCCTAAATCGAAACATCGCCGTCCCGAAAAATTTCGTATGTCCGCCGACGAAATAGTACTGACCAGGGCGATACCGCTGGTTCGCACGGTTCAGCCAGGTTTCGCGCGTGCGGTAACGAAGCTGCCCGAAAACGGCTTCGGCATCCCAGTTCTCCAGTTCCCGCGGCAGGTTCTCGCCACGCTCGAGGACCAGCACGCGCGCGTCCGTCTGCGCCAGTTGCCAGGCAACGGCGCTCCCTCCTACACCCGAACCGATGATGACGACGTCGGCGTGCATTGCAGTCTCCCGAATCTTGGATTGATCTCGCCGTGCTCGTCCTGACAATTTCACGGCGCGAGTCTGCCCTCGCCCGGGTCTCCGCGCGCGGGATGCTGCAGACCGGATTGCCGGATCAGAGATCGAACCCGAGCTGCCTTTTGCCTAAGTCCGTCAGGCTGTCTTCGGTCGCCCGGCCGTCGAAATCCGTCTCGAAATTGTCGGCCGGAAAATCGGGCGGGCTTTCACCTTTGAGGAAGGTCGGCAGTTGCCGTTTCAGGTATTCGTCATTTTTCGCGCAGCCGGGCGCCGCCGCGATGTACATCACGTTGCTGTATCCAGTTCCATGATGGGCGTCTTCGACGGCATGAATCACATCGCTGTGCCAGAAAACGGTGTCTCCGGCCTGCATCAATGGAATTGATGAAAGCGCTTCATGCAGCGGTGCGTGCCACCTTGCGTCGATCGATAGGGCGCGGCCCGCCATTGCGCCACACAAATCGTCGTCAGCGACGTCGTCCTGAAGCGCACGCAGCAGCACATAAACCATGGCGTTCGCGATCGGCACCAATTGCAAGGTGCCATCGCCCGGCCCTTGGGGGGTGAGCGCGGTCCACCCCTGGAACGTGCGGAACATCGAACATACCGTGGGGGAACGAATCTCGCGCGCCTGCGGCCGCCATGCCGCGTCGAAGGCGTCATACTGGCGCCACTCACCGCTGAACACGTGGCGATACACACGCCGGAAGTTGTCATCGAGCCAGCGTTCCACCGATCCGCCGTCGCAATGCGCGGAAAGGCCCAACGATTCCGAACCCGGGGGACGCCGACGCAGGCGATCCGCGTACACAGGCACCCTGTCCGGATCGAAGTGAAGCCGGCCTTCACTCTCCCATTTCCAGAGCCTGTTCAGAAACACGCGTGTCTGAGTGAGTTCGGAAGACTGTCGCGCCTCGACTTGGGGGCCGGACCAGTAAATGCCGTAAATCTGCGGCTTGCTCGACGCGAGCGTGCCGAAAAACTTATCCTCGGCCCGATGGGCGAGCTTGTCGTCCAGGCGATTACGCTCAACGTATTGCTCGATCTCGTTGTCCCACGCCCCGGCGTGTTCCGGACTGAATACACCGCGCACGACACACGCGCCGCGGTCCTTGATCGCCGCGATCGCCTGCGCGCTTACGCGCCCTTCTGCAATGTCCGCATACTGGAGCTCGGGGATCACGGCTTCGCCGCGCTGGCGCTCCTGCGCAATCACCTCGACCTTGCGCCTGATTTCCGCTTCGACCTGCTCGAACACTTCCCTGTAATTGGGAAGACTCTGGCGCAACTGCTTTTTCACCGAGCGGATCGCCGCCGGCAAATCTTCAATGTGCAGGGATTCCATGATGCGTCTCCTAAGTCCCGTAATGCCCAAATGTTAGCCTCCATCGGGCACAAAAAGAGATACAATTTAGACAATCTCTTTGCGCATTCGGACATGAAACCTGCATACGAACACGTCGAGATGGGTACGGGGTGCTCCATCCGGGTTTATCACCGCAAGCTCGCCCGCATTCCGTTCGAATGGCATCACCATCCGGAGTACGAACTTACGCTCACGATGAACAGCCGTGGCAAGCGCTACATCGGTGATTCAGTTGCCGACTACGAAGGCAACGACCTCGTGCTTGTTCCGCCGGATCTGCCACATACATGGGCCTCGAACAAGTCGATCGACGCTGCTGCACCGCAGGCGGCGATCGTGATCTGGTTTAGCGGCGACTGGGCTAGGCGGATCGCGGACTGTTGCCCGGAATACGAACCGCTGCGTACGCTCTTGCGTCGGGGTGCATCCGGCCTCGCCTTTTCATCGGAAGCCGGACTGGCCGCGAGTCAACACGTTGAAGCGCTGCTATCGACTTCGCCGAGGCAGCGGTTGAGCGCCGCACTCGATCTGTTGTGCGAGCTGGCAGGGTCGGACGCGACGCCACTCGCTTCCCCGGCCGCCTTCAATCAGGAGCGAGTGGGCCGGCCATCGGGCCATGAACCCGAACGCTTGAATCGCGCGTTGAGCGTCATCGATGCGCGTTTCGCCGAGCGCCTGACGCTGCATGAACTGGCCGAAGCGGCGACACTTTCCGAGCGCACCCTTAACCGATACTTCGTTCAACATCTCGGCGAGAGCGTCGGCAAATATCTGAATCGGGTTCGCATCGGCCACGCGTGCCGGATGCTTGTCACGACCTCGTGGCCGATCTCGGTCATTGCTTCGCGATCCGGATTCCCAAACGTCGCCAACTTCAATCGACAATTTCGCGTCATGAAGCAGACGACGCCAGCCGCTTATCGTGAGGCGTTTGCGGGAACGAACCCGGAACCGGACGACGCGTTGTCCCTCGAAACGCGATCGCCTTCGCTGGAAAAGCACCACTAGGCCATCATTTAGGCGCTGAGGGAATCGACCGCTATGGTGGGCGCGTGCGAATGCGTTCCTCGCGTCAATTCAAGCTTGAGTGTCGATACCACGGCTACACACCCGCACGTACGCTCAGGAAGTGCGCCATGCGCTGGACTGCCAGCTCCGGCCGGATCAGCACGCCTGCCTGGTCTGCCATGCGGAACACTTCCGCAAAATGCTGGACCGAACGAGCGGATTCCATGCCGCCCGCCATCGAGAAGTGATCCTGATGTCCGTTGAGCCATGCGAGAAACACGACGCCTGCCTTGTAGTACTGCGTGGGCGCGCGGAACAGCTCGCGTGAGAGCGCGACGGTTGGATCGATCGCCGCACGATAGCCTTCGAGGTCCTGCTTCGCGAGCAGCCCCAGTGCCTTTGCAGCGACCGGCGCGATCGGATCAAAGATCCCGAGCAGCGCGTGTGAGATACCCGTGCTGTCGCCGGCAATCAGGTCGCCGTAGTTGAAATCGTCGCCCGTGTACATTTTCACGCCGTCGGGCAATTGCGCGCGCAACTCGCGCTCGTACTCGGCATTGAGAAGGGAGATCTTGATGCCCTCGATCTTGCCCGCGTGAAGCCGGATAATGTGCAGCACGGTCGTCATTGCGGTGCGAACGTCCTGGCTGCCCCAGTAACCGGCGAGCGACGCATCGAACGCTTCGCCGAGCCAGTGCAGCACGATCTTGTCGCGGCTCCCCGCGATGACGGCGTCGTACACGTTCTGGTAGTCATCGGCTGAACGGGCGGCTGCGCAGAGCGCCCGGCTCGCCGTCATGATGGCGCGGCCACCTGCGCTTTCAACCACCTCGAACTGCTCCTTGTAAGCAGCGATGACCTCTGAGAGGCTGTGCGGACGGCTGTCGTCGAGCTGATCGGTACCCGCGCCGCAAGCGAGATCGGCGCCCGGAATCTGGCGCGCGTGTGCGACGCTGCGGCGGATCAGCTCCGCGGCACCTTGCCAGCCAAGACCCATGCCGCGTTGGGCTGTGTCCATCGCCTCCGCCACCTGGAAACCCAGGCCATAGAGATAGCTGCGAAAGGCGAGTGTCTTGTCCCAGTCGATTGCCGGCGCCCCGGACCACGGCTCCCAGGCCTGAGACGGGTCGACAACAACGTGCGCGGCCGCGTAGGCGACACGATTGAAACTTGCGCCAGATGGCGAGACGATCGGCTCGGGACGCTGGACGACGTAGTCCACGACGCGGCCGTCCGCGGAGGGAAGGCGGATCTTCATTATCGATCTCTCAATGGATGGTCGAAGCGGCGGTCCTGGCCGAATGTGAATCGGCGCTCGCCGCAGCGAGTGGCTGAACGCGCCCGAGAAGATGATCGGCGGCCTTTTCCCCGATCATGATCGTCGGCCCATTGGTGTTGCAGGACGGCAGGAACGGCATCACCGACGCATCCACGACACGCAGGTTCTCGATACCGATCAAGCACAGGTCCGGCGTAACGACGCTCATTGGATCCGCAGCCGGCCCCATGCGGCACGTACCAACCGGGTGATGGTCGGTCTTCGCGTTCGTACAGGCGTAGTCGAACAGTTCCTCCTCGGTACGCACCTTCGCTCCGGGCAGAATTTCAGCTTGCACAAAGCGCTTCATCGCCGGCTGGCTCATCAGTTCGCGCGCGAGCCGCAATCCATCGATGGCCGCCTTGCGATCGCGCGTGTCCGACCAGTAGTTCGGATCGATCAGCGGCGCCGCGTTTAGATCGGCATTCGGCAGGCGCACGGAGCCGCGCGACTTCGGCCTCAGGTACGCGGCATTCAATGTCACGCCCGCGTTGTTCAGCTTCGCCATGCCCGCTTCGATGCCGGAGCCCAGGCCCAGGTGGAACTGGATGTCCGGCGACCGAACCGCTGCAGTCTGCATGCCTTCGGCGTACCAGAATCCGCCTGTCTCGAAGAGGCTCGACGCCACCGGTCCCTTTTTCAGCAACAGGTACTGAAGGCCGGCCCAGGCGGCATGCTGGAGCTTGTTGTACTTATCGTAGGTGTGGTCGCCCGAGCACTCGGCGATCACGAACAGATCCAGGTGATCCTGAAGATTGGCGCCGACGCCCGGCAAATCGTGAACAGTGCGAATCCCGACCGACTCGAGATGCCCGGCTGGCCCGATGCCCGAATGCATCAGCAGGCGCGGCGAACCGATCGCGCCTGACGAGACGATTACTTCGCGCGTGGCGCGGACAATCGCTGGCGTGCGATCAGTGCTGCTCGCCACTTCAACGCCCACGGCGCGGCCGCCTTCGACAATCACGCGCAACGTTCGTGACTGAAGCCGCACGGTCAGGTTGCGCCGACCGAGCACCGGCTCGAGAAACGCGACCGAAGCAGACGAACGTCGCGCGTTGAACTGCGTTAATTGGTAATACCCAAGACCTTCCTGACTCGCGCCGTTGAAGTCTGGATTGAACGGCATGCCCATTTCCTGCCCAGCCTGAAAGAACGCTTCGCAGATCGGCAGCGGACTCACCGGGTTTGATACGCCGAGGGGCCCGCCGTAGGCATGGAATTCGTTGGCGAAGCGCTGATTGTTCTCGGAGCGGCGAAAGTACGGCAGCACGTCGCGATAGCTCCAGCCCGTCGCGCCGCCGATCGACTCCCATTCGTCGTAGTCGGCCGGTACGCCGCGCGTGTAAATCTGCGCGTTGATCGACGAACCGCCGCCAATGACCTTCGCCTGCGTGAAGCGCAGCACGCGGTTTTTCAGGTGCTTTTGCGGCACCGTATGCCAGCCCCAGGAACCAATGCCTTTCGTCATCTTTGCGAAGCCGGCGGGCATGTGGAAGAGCGGATTGCGGTCCGAGCCGCCCGCTTCGAGCAGCAATACCTTCACCGCCGGATCGGCGCTCAGTCGGTTGGCGAGAACGCAGCCAGCCGATCCGCCACCCGTGATGATGTAGTCAAACGTCTCTATGGTCATGATGCTCACCCTCAGAACGCGGCAATGGACAGGCCGCCGTCGACGTGCAGAACGCTGCCCGTCGCGAACTGCAATGTGCCGCCGGCCAGTTGCGCGACCGCCTGCGCCACGTCGTCGGTCTCGCCCCAGCGGTTCATCGGTACCAGCCCCTCTGCGAAACGAGCCTCGTACTTTTGCGCAACGCTCGCAGTCATCGGCGTGCGAATGATGCCGGGCCGTACCTCAAAAACACCGATCCCAGCCTTCGCCAGCCGCAATGCGAAGAGTTTCGTGAGCATCGGCAGCGCCGACTTTGACAGGCAGTACTCAGCGCGCTCGAGCGACGCCATCGTTGCGGAAACCGACGACACAGTGACAATCGCACGTGGGTGCGCCGCCGAAACGGCGAGCATGTGTCGCGCAACAGCCTGCGTCAGGAAGAACGTGCCCTTGAGGTTCACACCGACCACCTGGTCGAATGCGTCAGGCACTACATCCAGCAAATCGCCGCGAAAGGGTGAGCCGACGCCCGCGTTGTTGACAAGACAATCGATACGTCCGCCCCACTCCACGACGCGATCGACGAGCGCTGCGTGCGAGGCCACGTCACCGAGATTCGAACGCACGAACACTGCACGGCCGCCCAGCGCTTCGATGCTTCGTGTGGTGATACAAACGTGTTCGTCGTCTTCCAGATCCGTGATCGCGACGTCGTATCCACGGCGCGCGAGTTCGCATGCGATAGCGCGGCCAATGCCGCGGCGGCCACCCGTCACGAGGGCGACAGGGCGCCGACCTGCAAGCTCGCCTTCACCTGATCTAACCGCAATGGCCTCGGCGCTCATCACCCGATCCTCTGTTCCGTCTGCACGTCGAAGATCACAAGCTTCGAGAGATCGACGCGAAGCTTGCACCGTTCTCCCGTCGCATGCGGAATATCGGCGGACAGGCGCGCAGAGACTTCGACGCCACCCAGCTCGATGATCGCGAGCACGTCGGGACCAGTCGGTTCCATCACTTGCATCGTGACCTCGACCTCCCGTAATGCATGCTCATTGCGGCTGCTCTCGACGCCGATGGCCTCGGGACGCAGCCCCGCGATCACCTTGCGGCCTGCATGTTCGAACACGGTCAACGCCTGCTCCTCAGGTAGCTCCAGCTTCACCGCGGCCCGCGCCTCTCCCATCGTGATGAAGAGCTTGCCGCCCTCAGAATTGAGCGTGGCCGGAATCAGGTTCATCGACGGTGAACCCATAAAGGTCGCGACGAACGTGTTGGCCGGGGTGCTGTAGATTTCGGCGGGCGTGCCGAATTGCTGGATCACGCCGCCTTTCATCACCGCGATGCGGGTCGCGAGTGTCATCGCCTCGATCTGGTCATGCGTGACATAAACAATCGTCGCGCCCAGACGCTGATGCAACTTCTTGATCTCGGTGCGCATGTCCACGCGCAGCTTCGCATCGAGATTCGACAGTGGTTCGTCGAACAGGAAAATCTTCGGATTGCGAACCAATGCTCGTCCCATCGCTACCCGCTGGCGCTGCCCGCCGGAGAGCTGCCCTGGGCGCCGATTGATCAAGTGATCGATCTGAAGCAGGCGCGCGGCATCGGCCACCGCCTTTCCGCGCTCGGCCTTCGGGACCTTGCGCATCTCCAGACCGAAGCTAATGTTCTGCCCAACGGTCATGTTCGGATAGAGCGCGTAGCTCTGAAACACCATCGCAATGTCGCGCTCGCTCGGATGCAGGTCGTTCACGCGGTCGCTGTCAATGCGGATCTCGCCGCCCGAGATCGTATCGAGCCCAGCGATCAGCGAGAGCAGCGTCGACTTCCCGCATCCCGAGGGACCCACGAGCACGAGAAAGTCGCCGTGTGTCACGTCGATGTTGATGTCCTTCAGGATTTCCGTGGCACCGTAGGCCTTGCGGACGTTCGAAATATGCAGCGAAGCCATTTGCTCACCCCTTCACAGAACCGGCCATCATGCCGCGCACAAAGTAGCGGCCGCCGACCACATAAACCAGCAGCGTGGGCAGCGCGGTAATCACCGCCGCGGCCATCTGCACGTTGTACTCACGCACGCCCGTGGACGTGTTCACGATGTTGTTGAGCGCCACAGTGATAGGCGCCGTGCTGCCTGTCGTGAACGACGCGCCGAACAGGAAGTCATTCCAGATGTTCGTGAACTGCCAGATCACCGTCACCGTGACGATGGAGCCCGAGCACGGCAGGAGGACACGCAAGAAGATACGGAAGAAGCGGGCACCGTCGATCATTGCCGCTTTCACCAGCTCGTCCGGGAATGCAATGTAGAAGTTGCGGAAATACAGCGTCGTGAAGCAGAGCCCGTAGACGATATGCACGAACACGAGCCCCGTGATCGACTGGGCGAGCCCGATATGCCCGAGGAAGGTCGCCATCGGAATCAGTACGATCTGGAACGGGATAAAGCAGCCGAACAGCACTAGACCGAAGAGGATGTTGTCTCCCTTGAAGCGCCATTTCGTCAGGACGTAGCCGTTGAGCGCGCCAATGAAGGTCGAGATCGCGACCGCAGAGACCGCCAACCGAGTGGAGTTCCAGAAGAAGCCTTTCACGCCCGAACAGTCGAGTCCGACGCACGCCTCACCCCATGCCTTCAACCAGGGCTGCAGCGTCCATAGGTGTGGCAGCGCGAGTATGTTGCCGCTGTATACCTCCGGAAGTGGCTTGAAGGACGTCAGCATCATCACGAGAAGCGGCACCAGGTAGACGATCGCGAACATCGTCAGCAATCCGTAGATCACGATGCGCGACACGTAGTTGTGCCGCCCCATCACCATCTGCGGAGAATCCCATCCTTTTTGCGACATGACAGTCTCCCTGTGCTAGTCAGTGGGCGCCGCGGCCGCTGCGCGGCTTGAGCTCCGAATACAGGTACGGCACCATGATCGCGGCGACCGTGCATAGCATCATCACGGCGCTCGCCGCACCCATGCCCAGCTCGTTGCGCGTGAACGTGAACGAGTACATGAAGGTCGACGGCAATTCGGTCGCATAGCCCGGACCAGCACCCGTGAGCGCGACCACGAGCTCATAGCTCTTCACTGCGAGGTGAACCAGGATCACGAACGCCGAGACAAACGCAGGGCGTAGCTGCGGGATGATGATGCGTCGATAGATGGAAGGCATGCGCGCGCCGTCGATAGACGCGGCTTTCACCATATCCTGGTCAATGCCGCGCAGGCCGGCTAGGAACATCGCCATCACGAAGCCCGAGGCCTGCCACACAGCGGCGATGACGACGCAATAGATGGCCATGTGGTCGTCGATGATCCAGTTGAACTGAAAGCCCGTCCAACCCCAGTCATGGAACAGCTTCGTAAGGCCGAGACCGGGATTCAGGATCCACTTCCACGCAGTGCCGGTGACGATGAATGAGATCGCCATCGGATACAGGAAGATCGCGCGCAATCCGCCTTCGAGGCGAATGCGCTGGTCGAGCAAGATCGCGAGCATGAGACCGATCGCCATGCACAGTAAGACGTACAGCGATGCATAGACGCCAAGATTCATGACGGCCACGTGCCAGCGCGGATGCTCCCAGACGCGCACATATTGTGTGAAGCCACCCCAATGCAGATTGGCGAACGCACGCGAGCGGGTAAAGGACAGCACCGTCGTCCAGACGATGAAGCCGTAGACGAATATCAGCGTCGTGATCAACGTCGGCGAGAGCACCAGCTTCGGCAGCATCAGTTCGATGCGGTTGCGCAGGCTCGGGCGTCGAACGGTTTCGGGGGGAGACATGGCCACGGTATCTTCAGTCGAAACGCGGGCAGTGCAGGGAGTAATTTGCATGGCAATCACCTTCCACTTCGGAACTTCGGGACCGGGATATCCGCACGCGGGTTTCCCGGTGGCCCGATGATGCTCAATTCGGAGGATTACTTCGCGTTGTTGACCGCATCGACGAGCTGCTTCACTGCATCGGTCGACGATTGGTTCGAATTGAAGAAGTGCGTGACGACGTCGTACACGGCATTCTTCGGACCGTCCGGCATCGCGTGACCGTGCGCGAAGCTTCCCACCATGGTTCCGTTCTTCAGCGCGGTGCGCAGGTCCGCCATCGACTTCTGGCCGCATTCGTCGAAACCGTCCGCAGGCACATCTAGACGCGCTGGGATCGAGCCCTTGATTTGGTTGAATTTCGCCTGGTCGCCCTTGTCCATCACCGTTTGCGCGAATGCATCTTCACCCGGCAGCGTTGCATCGCCCTTTTTGAAGGTGGCGAACTGGTCGGTGTTGAAGATGAAGTCGCCCTGCGTGCCTGGATACTGGAAGCACAGGTAATCCACATTGGCCTTCTTGCCCGCGTTCACGAACTCGCCCTTGGCCCAATCACCCATGATCTGCATCGCGGCCTTGCCGTTGATCACCATGGACGTGGCGAGATTCCAGTCACGGCCCGGGAAGTTCGGATCGACCATGCCGCGCAGCGCGCGCATCTGGTCGAACGCCTTTTCCATCGTCTTCGAACCAAGCGCGTTGGTATCGAGGTTAACGAGCGCCTGTGCATAGAACTTCGGGCCGCCCGCGGACATCACCGCACTGTCAAAGATCGTCGCTTCCTGCCACGGCTGCCCGCCGTGTGCGAGCGGGATATAACCGGCCTTGCGGATCACCGCCGCATCGGCGACGAGCTGATCGAACGTCTGGGGCGGCGTGAGGTGCAGTTGGTCGAAGATTTTCTTATTCGCCCAGATCCAGTTGGTGCGGTGGATATCGACCGGTACCGCGACCCAATGTCCCTGGTACTTCGAAAAGCGCTGGATCGGCGCGGGCACGACTTTGTCCCAGCCGTCCTTGGCCGCGATCGAATCGAGATTCGCGAGGTAGTCCTGTTCGGCATACTCAGGGATCGTGAAGCCGAGCATCTGGATCGCGTCGGGCGGGTTGTCCGAGGCCACGCGCGCCTTGAGTACCGTGCGCGCGGCCTCGCCGCCGCCGCCCGCGATCGGCGCGTCCTTCCACGTATAACCACGTGCTTTCAAACCATCCTTGAGCACGGTCAAGGCCTTTGCCTCACCGCCGGACGTCCACCAGTGCATCACTTCTACCGTCTTGCTGTCCGCCGCCGATACCGTCATGCTGCTGGCACTCAAAGCGATGGCCGCAACGAGGCCCATCAGACCAGGAAGGGTCTTTCTCAACATGTCTCACTCCACCAGGTTGTTCTCTCTCTTGCGGAGAGAATGTGAAAAACGCGCCCGGCGCCATGCCGGACCCGCGCCTTACCCCGCTATGACTTCAATGGCAGCCACCGGCTGTTGCGTTCGCCAATATGCAGTTGAATGGTCTTTGTCTCCGTGTAGTCCTCGACCGCCTGCTTGCCGAGCTCGCGGCCCACGCCGCTTGCCTTGAAACCACCGAATGGCAGCTCCGGATACCCATCGAGGAATGTGTTCACCCAGATCGTGCCGGCATCGACGCCGCGTGCGACCATGAGGCAGGTGTCGATGTCGCGGCTCCACACTGCAGCGGAGAGACCGTAGGCCGTGTCGTTCGCGATTTCGATCGCGTGCTGAGCGTCGCGAAATGGAATCACTGAAAGCACGGGCCCGAAGATTTCATCGCGGGCCGCGCTCATCTCCGGCGTGACCCCGGTCAGCACGGTCGGCTGGAGATAGGTGCCACTCGCGCCTTCGTAACGCGCGCCGCCGAGGCGAACCTGGGCGCCCGCGGCGACGCCGCGTTCAATGTGCGCAAGGATGTCCTTCATCTGCTGCTCGCTCACGATCGCACCCACTTTCGCGTCTGGATGCAGCGGATCGCCGACGGGCACCGCCTTTGCGCGCTCAACAACGGCGTCGGCAAAGCGCTCCGCGATCGATTCATGCACCAGCACGCGGCTACCGCTGTTGCAGCATTCGCCGGCGTTGAAGTAGGCGCCGAACACGACCGCGTCGATCATCGCGTCCCAGTCGCAGTCGGGAAATACGATCTGCGGGTTCTTGCCACCCAGTTCCAATGAGACTTTCTTCAGCTTCGAAGACGCGAGCCCCGCGAGCATCGATCCCACGCGAGTCGAGCCGGTGAATGACAGCATATCGACGAGCGGACTTTCCGCGAGCGGCTGGCCGACCGGCGCACCAAGTCCGGTCACAACATTGACGACACCAGCGGGCACGCCAGCCTCTTTGACGATATCCATCAGCATCAGCGTCGTGCCCGAGGTCAGCTCGCTTGGCTTGACGACGCAGGTGCAACCGGCCGCGAGCGCGAACGGCAGCTTCTGGCTCAGGATCCACAGCGGGAAGTTCCAGGGTGTAATGATCCCGACCACGCCCACCGGCTGGCGCAACACGAGGCCCAGCATGTTTTCGCCCAGCGTATCGTAGGTGTCGCCGGAGGTCGTACGCGCGAGGCTTGCCGCGTACTGCCAAAGATCGACACAGCCCGATACTTCAGCGCGCGCCTGTGTGAGCGGCTTGCCGCTTTCGAGCGACTCCACCAGCGCCAGTCGCTCGACGTTCGCATGAATGCCCTCGGCAATCGCGAGCAGCACCCGGGCACGCTCCGCCCCCTTGAGCTTTGGCCACGGCCCCTTGCGAAACGCATGGTGTGCCGCATCGATCGCCGCATGGACGTCTTCGGGCGCAGCAGCCGCATAGGTGCTCACGAGGGTGCCGTGCGCGGGACTGCGCCGCTCGAGGCGGCCCTCACCGGTCGCCGCACGCCAATTGCCGTTGATGAAGAGCTGGCCGTGATATACGTCGACCTGTGGTCCCGACGACGCCACAAGCAACGGCGTCACCTCTGAGTTGATGCTTGCTGTGCTCATTTCACTTGCCCTCAAAGTTCGCTGCACGCTTTTCGCGGAAACTCAACATGCCTTCCTGCGCATCGGCGGTCGTCGCCGCCAACGCGCCGGCCATCGCTTCGAGCGTGGCGGCAGTCCCTTCGCCATTCGCCGCATTCACAAGTTGTTTCGTCAGTTGCACCGAGACGGGCGCAAGACGCGCGATGCGCGCGGCTATCTCAAGCGCTGCATCGGGAGCGCCGCCCGGCCCCGCAACCTCGTCCACGAGGCCGATCTCGGCGGCCCGCTTGGCATCGATCCGCTGCCCGGTCAGCGCGAGGAGCTTCACCTTGCTCGCCCCGATGATCGACACGAGGCGCTGCGTGCCTGACCAGCCTGGACAGGTCGCGATGCCAGCTTCCGGCAACGCGAACGTCGCAGCCGGGTCCGTCACGCGCATATCGGCCGCCGCCGCCAGTTCGAGCCCGCCGCCAAACGCATGGCCATTGACCGCGGCAATGACCGGCACGCGCAGCCCGGCAAGGCGATCGAAGATTCGATGGCCGCGCGGCACCCATTGACGCCACATGTCGAGGGGTTCGAGCGCCGACCATTCGTTGATATCCGCGCCCACGCAGAACGCTTTCGGACCAGCCGCCGTCACGACGACCGCACGCACCTCCGGCGTTGTGTCGATCAGGGTGATCAGTTCCTCTAGCCGCTGCAGCATCGCCGGCGTAAGTGAATTGAGCTTCTCGGGGCGGTTGAGCGTGACGACCGCGATAGCCCCACGGCACTCGTACTGCACGAGTTCGATCTCAGCCACGGCGCGCCTCCTTCAACCTCAGTCCGAACGGTGTGTCGGTGAAGAGCGCGGCATCCATCGTCTTCAGGTTGGGTGAAACGGACAGCGGAAATTCCGCCTGCTCGAGCACGTCGCGATGCAGATCGACGCCCGGCGCGATCTCGATCACTTCGAGACCCGCGGCCGTCAGCTGCAGGACGCAGCGCTCGGTCACGTAGAGGACCTGCTGCGCACGCTGCTGCGCCATGCGACCGCTGAACGTGACGTGATCGATTTCGCCCACGAACTTTTTCGACTTGCCTTCTTGCAGGATCGCGAGGCGGCCGTCGCCCACATGCAGCTTCGCGCCCGCCGTGAAAAAACCCGAGAAGACGAGCTTTTTCGCGTGCGTCGTGATGTCGATGAAACCGCCGCAGCCGGCGGTGAGATAAGGCTTGCTCGGCAGCTTCGATACGTTGACGCTGCCCGACTGGTCGATCTGCAGGAACGACAGTAGCGACACGTCGAAGCCGCCGCCCTGGAAGTAGATAAACTGCGATGGCGAAGGCATGATCGCGTCCGCGTTCGCGGAACACCCGAACGCGAAGCCGAGCAGCGGCATGCCGCCCACGGCGCCCTGCTCGATTGCCCACGTCACCTTGCCGTCGTGTCCTTCCTCCAACAGAATGCGCGGCACGTTCGCCGAGATGCCGAAGCCGAGATTCACCGCGTCGCCATCGGCGACTTCCATCGCGGCGCGGCGAGCGATCACCTTCTCCGCATTCCATTGCGCAAACTCGAACGCGCTGTCCGGGACCTTGATTTCGCCGCTGATCTCCGGGTCGTACGCGATCTGCGTCGTCTGCTTCTGCGCGGGATCGACCACCACGTAATCGACGAGATTGCAAGGAATATGCACTTGCTGTGTGGGCAGCGACCCGGCCTTCACCACGCGCTTTACCTGCGCGATCACGATGCCACCGTTGTTACGCACGGCCAGCGCCTGTTCGCGACCGCCCAGCAGCGCGCCTTCATGTTCGTACGACAGGTTGCCCTTCTCATCCGCCGTGGTCGCACGCACGATTGCGACGCGCGGCACGATATTGGGAAAGAAGAGCCATTCTTCGCCCGCAAACTCGACCTTGCGCACGATCGGCTCTGCTTCGGAGATGCGGTTCATCGCTCCGCCTTGGCGAAGCGGATCGACGAACGTATCGAGGCCGACCTTCGTCAGCACACCGGGCCGCTTCGCCGCGGCGTCGCGGTGCATGTCAAACATCACGCCGCTCGGCAGGTTGTAAGCACGGATTTCGTTGTCGACGACCATGCGCCAGATGTCGGGCATCGGCAGGCTCGATGGGCCGCTAGGAAACGAGCCCGCGATGACCGCACGAATCAGGCCGGGTTTCGCGAGATGATCGATGCCCTTGATGCCGTACATGTCGCCCGCTGCAATCGGATGCAGCAGCGTGAGCTGACGCGGGTGAGCGTCCTGCTCGAAGCGCGCGCCGATTGCCGCGAGCACCGCATTGGGACAACCCAGACCGCTCGACGAACTCACCGTGACGATGTCGCCATCGTTGATGAGGCTTGCCGCCTGGGCCAGTGAAACGACTTTGCTGGAAACCACAACCCTTTCTCCTCATTAGGCGTTAGCGATCCGGCGTCAGCGCCAGCGCGCGATGACGCCATTAGGCGCTGGGCCTTCGCCAGTGCTCATGCCCGTCTCCTCTGGTCAGAAATTTGGAACGTTCCAACTGCGCTGATCAATTTTTCGCACCGGTATCGAACGGCGACGACCTACGTTTGCTGGGTGCTATTCGAGGATGTGCGTGAAGCGACCCATCTGTTAAATTGGATCGTTCCAACAAACTGTAGTAGACTGCCTTGGTGATGTCAAATACTTTTTGGAACGATCCAATTGTGCAATACAACATGAAAATGGGCGCGACAATCCAGGATATTGCTGCGGCGGCTGGCGTATCGAAGTCCACCGTCTCGCTTGTGCTCCAACACAGCCCGAAGATCAAGGCGGCAACGGCCGAAAAGGTTCGCGAGGCCGCGCGAGAGCTCGGGTATGTCTACAATCGAGGCGCCGCAAACCTGCGCGGCGGACGTAGCACGACGATCGGCATGGTCATTAACGATCTCACCAACCCGTTCTTCGTCGAGTTACTTGTGGCGATCGAACGTGTTCTTGCGCAGTCCGGCTATACGACGCTGATGGCCCACACGGCCGAAAGCGTCGCGACCCAGACCCGCGTGCTCCAGTCGATGCGTGAACAGAATGTTGCCGGGCTGATCATGTCGCCTGCGCTTGGTACCCCTGACGATTTGCCCAAGGCGATCACGTCATGGGGCATTCCGCTGGTGCTCGTGATGCGTCCCATGGGGCATGACGTCGACACGGTCGGTGTTGACAACAACTTTGGTTTTGCCCTTGCGACAGAACATCTGATCCAGCAAGGGCACACGCGAATCGCGTTCGTTGGCAACCGTGCAGGCTATGCGGTCGCCAACGAGCGGCGCCAGGGTTATCTCGGCGCAATGGACAAACACGGCCTCGCGGTCGCGGACGAATGGATTGTCGACGTCGAACTAACGCCCGAAGGTGGGCGCAAGGCGGTTCGCGCAATCTTCGACATGAAGCCTCGGCCGACGGCAGCGGTCTGCTATAACGACCAGGTTGCCATCGGCGTCCTGCACGAACTCGACCGGATGGGACAACGCGCCGGCAAGGCACTGGCCGTCGTGGGCTGCGATAACGTGGTTGCGGCGGAACACACCAATCCGCCGTTGACCACGCTGTCCGCCGGTGCAGAAAGGCTCGGCACCAAGGCGAGTGAAACGCTGCTGGACCGCATTGCTTCACTGCCGGCCGTGTCCAGCCCACCGGTTCAGTACTTTGCGACACCGAGCCTCGTTGTACGGGAATCGAGTCTTGGGATACCCGCTCGACCGTCGAAGTCAATGACTTCGGGAAGCTAAGTTCGCCGCAAAAATCAAAGTCACACCTCCCACGGCTCCGCCTAACGCACCCCCGCGCCCACGCAGCACCCAAACCAAACTTGTAGCAATATCAACATCATTGTACGATAGTCGACATGAACCCTCAGTCGCTCTGGTCGCTACTCGTCCTGACGCTCCCCACGGAGAACGCCACAGTGCGCATGCGCATCTATCGAGCGCTCAAAGCAAAGGGCTGCGGCGTATTACGCGACGGCGTCTACTTGCTGCCTCATAGCAGCGCAAACGAAACCGTACTGCGAGAACTGGCTGCGGCGATCGTCGACAGCGGCGGCACATCACACCTGCTCTCAACGCCGAGCATCGACGCATCCCAAGAAGCCGAATTCAAAAGCCTGTTCGATCGCTCGAGCGATTTCGATGCCTTCATCCGCTCATTGGCGCACGCACGCAAGACGATTTCCGGTCAATCGGTCGCCGAAACGACTCGGCTGCTGCGACGGCTGCGCAAGGACTATGAATCCATCCTCACGATCGACTATTTCCCCACGGAAGCCACGACCCGCGCGGATGTCGCTTGGCAGGATTTCGTCGCGTTGGTCGACACCGTGCTCTCGCCCGGCGAACCACAGCCTATCGAGCGCACGATCGCACGACTCCGGCGCGACGACTATCGCGGCCGCGTATGGGCGACGCGGCAACGCATCTGGATCGATCGCGTCGCCAGCGCCTGGCTCATTCGGCGCTTCATCGACCAGGACGCTCAGTTCCTGTGGTTGAGTTCGCCGGAAGCCTGCCCGTCCGGCGCGCTAGGTTTCGACTTCGAGGGCGCCGCATTCACCCACGTGGGCGAACGCGTCACCTTCGAGGTCTTGCTAGCGAGTTTCGGCTTTGAGGATGACTCGGCGCTACTCCGGCTCGGCCAACTGGTGCATGCGCTCGACGTCGGCGGGCCGGCGCCGCCCGAGGCCGTCGGCTTCGAAGCCGTGATGGCAGGCACGCGCGATTGCGTCGAAAACGATGATCAACTGCTCGAACAGATGAGTCCCGTACTCGATGCGCTCTACACTCACTTCGCCGCGAGCGCAAAACAACAAAACGGAGGGCGTTCTTGAACACCGCCACGACAGCGCCACCGCTCTACTCATTGGGACAACTGGTCCGGTACATGTTGCGTCTCGGCGCCTTGGGCTTTGGCGGCCCCGTCGCGCTTGCGGGCTATATGCGCCGCGATCTCGTCGAACGGCTCGGATGGATCTCAGAGTCCGACTACAAGGAAGGCCTGACGCTAGCGCAACTCGCGCCAGGCCCCTTGGCCGCGCAGCTCGCGATCTATCTCGGCTTCGTTCACTATCGCCTGCTAGGCGCCACGCTCGTCGGCTTCGCGTTCGTCCTGCCTTCGTTCTTGATGGTCGTCGCGCTCGGATGGGCCTATTCGCACTTCGGCGGCCTGTCGTGGATGCAGGCCGTGTTCTATGGCGTGGGCGCCGCCGTCGTCGGCATCATCGCCATGAGCGCCTACAAGCTCACCACCAAAACCGTCGGCAGCGACAAGCTCCTGTGGACCATTTATTTGACGCTCGCCGTCGTCACATTTGTGACCGAAACCGAGGTTGCATGGTTGTTCATCGCCGGAGGGCTTATCGGCTGGCTCTGGCGCGCGCCGCCGAAGTGGTTGCACAAGGGCGGCGCTCACGCCATTGCCGCGGCTAATCTGCCCGCTGCAAGCGGGCTAGTCGCCGGCTTCGACTGGCCGCTGCTGTCGCAGATCGCCGTGTTCTTCATCAAAGCCGGGGCCTTCGTGTTCGGCTCGGGGCTCGCCATCGTCCCGTTTCTATACGGCGGCGTCGTAACCGAGCACCACTGGTTGAACGATAAGCAGTTCGTCGACGCTGTCGCCGTCGCCATGATCACGCCTGGGCCCGTCGTCATCACCGTCGGTTTTATCGGCTATCTCGTCGCCGGACTCCCGGGCGCGGTCGTCGCGGCGCTCGGCACATTCCTGCCCTGCTATTTGTTCACCGTGATCCCCGCACCCTACTTCAAAAAGTATGGTCATTTGCGCGGCGTCAAGGCGTTTGTCGACGGCATCACCGCCGCAGCGATCGGCGCGATTACGGGTTCGGTGATCGTGATCGCCAAGCGATCGATCGTCGATATCCCTACCCTCCTCATCGCGCTCGTCACCATCGTCCTGCTGTGGCGTTTTAAAAAGCTTCAAGAGCCGATCATCGTCGCAGCGGCGGCGTTGTTCGGGCTCGTTATTTTCCCGCTGATCCATACGCACGCGATGTAGCTTGCCGCCGTTTGACGACGCGGCGCCGAACGCCGCCGAAGAGAAAAAAACCGCAGGATTTGCTAAATCGCCGCGTGCTATCGTGCTCTTCATCGACTGCCTTCAACGACTGTGATGAACGACATCAGCCATCGCGCCAAGTACGCGGCCCGGCTCGCCCGGGTGCTCGACCATATCTACGATCACCTGGACGAACCGCTCGACATCGAACGGCTCGCCCAAATCGCTTACCTCTCGCCGTATCACTGGCATCGGATCTACCACGCCATGTACGGCGAGAGTGTCGCCACGACCGTACGTCGCTTGCGGCTGCATCGCGCTGCGGGGTTCCTGGCGAACGGCTCCATGCCGATCGCGGAGATCGCCAGGCGCTCGGGCTACAGCAGTTTGCAATCTTTCACGCGGACCTTCAGCGCGGTCTTCGGGATACCGCCCGCACAGTATCGAAACGCCGGAACACACACACGGTTTCGGCCGTCCTTAGCGAACCCGGGAGAAAATGCAATGATTAAGCGCGACGTCGTCATTCGAGACATCGAGAGCTTCGATGTACTCGCCGTCGACCATGTCGGCCCGTATATGCAGATCGGCAAAGCGTTCGATTCCCTGATGGGATGGCTCGCGTCACGCGGCCTACTTTCCGGCGAGATGAGGATGATCGGACTCTACTACGACGACCCGTCCGCCGTGAAAGAAAGCGAACTGCGCTCGAAGGCGGGCGTCTATTTGCCGCGCGCGGTGGACGTCACCGGCGGTCCCGTCAGCGTCGCTTCCGTGGCGGGCGGGAAGTACGCCGTATTACGGCATCAAGGACCCTACGCCGACATGGCCGCGGCGTATCAGTGGCTCTACGGCGAATGGCTCGTGAACTCCGGTTACGAAGCGGCGGATGCACCGGTGTTCGAGGAATATTTGAATACGCCGCAAGACACGGCTCCGTCCGATTTGCTGACGGATATCTGCTTGCCGCTTCTGTCGTAACGCAATCTGGAACGCGATCCCTTCGATCACGCCCGTGATATCCGAGATCTTCGTCGAGCTCTCGCTGATCTGGGCGATGGTGCCAACCATGTGCTGCACGACTTTGTTACCGTCATCGGCGATCAGCGTCGCATTCGTCGCGAGCGCATTCGCCTCGCGCGCATTGTCGGCGTTGTGCCTTACCGTTTCGGTCAACTGTGTCATGCTCGATGCCGTCTCTTCCAACGATGCGGCTTGCGTTTCCGTGCGGGCCGACAGATCCGTGTTCCCGTTTGCGATCTCCTCGGCCGCGGCGCTCACGGTCTGCGATGTCGTCGTGATCTCGCGCACCGTTTGACTGAGTTGCGAGTCCATCTTCTTCAATGCGTCGAGCAGTTTGCCGAACTCGTCCTGATGCGACGCCGCAATGGTGTTGCCGAGTCTGCCCTGCGCGATCCGGCGCGCAATATCGACGGCTTGTCCTAGCGGCCTCGTGATGGCGCGCAGCAGATAGATCGACACGCCGAACCCGATCAATACGCCGGCGCCGATACAGGAGGCGCTCGTCCAAAGGACCGTGTTGAACGTCGACATGCTGTCGCTTGCGAACCGCTGTGCCTTATCGGCATTGACATTTGCGTCTTCCTCGAGGGCGGCGCCAAGTGCGTCGGATCGCTTCTCCGCCGAAGCGATCGCCCCGTCGGCCGCGTCGAAGTTATCGGACTTCAGCATCGCGACGATGCTGTCGATCGCCGTTTTGAATGCGGGCAGATCGCGCGAAACCTGTTCGACGATCGCAAGCTCATTAGCATCGCCGAAGGATCCCTGGGCGTAGGCAGCCCACTCTTTATCGAGCGCCTGAAGATTCGATTGCAGCCCGGGACAGGGGCACAGCAACGATACGCGATGTAGCTTGCCGCCGTTGCCTACCGAACTGATGACGCGATAAACATGCTCTAATTTGCAGCACGGCTAACGGTAGTTAGCAACAGTGGAAAAGCATGCGTGGCACGGAAACGGTTGCCGCCGTCGTCGAACAACGCATCGTCGATCGCATCGAACACGTCGCACAGCGGAGGGCGCTCGATGGATACGCCTCCTAGCGAGCCGCCCTACTCACCGCATCGTCTCGCCGTGCAGCAATGGGTGCCGCTATGGCGGCTCTTGCGCGGCTACGAGCGAGCGTGGCTCCCGAAGGATCTATTCGCCGGCCTCGCGCTTTCGGCCGTGCTCGTGCCGCTGGGCCTCAGCTATGCCGAGGCGGCCGGCTTGCCCGTCATGGTCGGGCTCTACGCGACGATCGGCGCGCTGATCGGTTATGCGCTGTTCGGTCCGAGCCGCATTCTCGTGCTTGGCCCCGATTCAGCGTTGGCTGCGTTGATCGGCGCCACCATCGCTCCGCTGGCGCACGGCGATGCGGCTCAAACGGTCGCGCTCTCGGCGACGCTCGCGGTGATGGCCGGCGTGCTGTGCGTCATGCTGGGCGTCGCAAAGCTCGGCTTCGTCACCGATTTGCTGTCTCACCCCATTCGTCTCGGCTTTCTCAACGGTATCGCCGTGACACTGATCGCCGGCGAGCTTCCCCGCTTGCTCGGTCTCGCCGATTCGAACGGCTCGGCGGTCGAGAGTCTCGTGCGAGCGGGACGCGGCTTGATCTCGGGCAATATCCAACCGATATCGGCCGCGATCGGCCTCTCGTGCGTCGCGATGATCGTCATACTGCGACGATATGCGCCGCGCGTGCCCGGCGTGTTGATCGCCATCCTCGCGGCGGGAACGGCCGGATGGTGGCTGCACCGCCAACAAATCGCGTTTGCGCCGGTGATGCAGGCGCTGTCTCCTTCGTGGCGCCCGCCCCGCTTGCCCTCGCTTCCGCTTGAGGGTTTTCCTAGCCTTGCCGGAGGCGCGATCGCGATCGCACTGGTGTCGTTCGCGGATATCAGCATCCTGTCTCGCGTGTTCGCCCCGCCCAGCGGCGAGCAAAGCGATCGGAATCAGCAGCTCGTCGCGCTCGGTGCGGCCAACCTGTTCGCCGGGTTCTTGAACGGCTGCCCCGTGAGCAGCAGCGCCTCGCGCACCCCCGTGGCGCAGGCGGCCGGCGCGCAAACCCAGGTGGCTAACCTGGTCGCCGCGGCATCGACGGCGCTGCTTTTGCTCGTCGCGCCATCGCTGATGGCCTACGTGCCCGACGCGGCGCTTGCCGCCATCGTTATCTGCGCGGCGTTCGGCATCGTCGACGCACGCAACGTCGTCCGGCTTTTCCGCATTCATCGCAGTGAGTTTCTCGTGTCGATACTGTGCCTTGCCGGCGTCGTATTGCTGGGCGCCCTGCCCGGCATTTTCATGTCGATGGGTTTCGCGCTCGCGTCGTTCGTCTGGCGCGCCTGGCATCCGTACGACGCGGTGCTGGGACAAGTCGCGGGACGGCGTGGCTATCACGACGTGAATCGCCACCCGGAGGCCAAGCAGCTCCCAGGCTTGCTTCTGTTCCGCTGGGACGCCCCGCTTTTTTTCGCCAACGCGGAAATCTTCGCGGAGCACGTAGGGCGCGCGATAACGGGCTCACGCTCACGCGTCCGGTGCGTCGTCATTGCCGCCGAACCTGTGACGGACATCGACGTCACGGCGGCCGAGGTGCTCGCCTCACTGCATCGGGCGCTTAAAAACGACGGTATCCAGCTCTGGTTCGCTGAAATGAAAGGCCCCGCCAAGGACCGCCTGCGCCGTTACGGGTTGTACGACACGCTCGGTTCAGACGCCAGCTTCTTTGCAACGGTCGGTGAAGCGGTCGATCGTTTCCGAGTACAGCGAGGATCTAAGGTCTGAGCAATCCTAGCCGCAAAACGCCGGCTTGATGTCCGTCAATTGAATTCGCTTGCATCGTGCCAAGATGGATTGACGACTGACCGAACCACCGTGCTAGGAGATCGACCGTGAACCACGATATGGAAGCGGCAGCCCAGGGCGCATCGCTAAACGCGCTCGACGCGCTGAATCCGCAAGCGGGCATCGCGGGGCAACTGCGCCTTGCCGTGCAGTATGCCGTGCTCGCCCCATCGAGCCATAACACTCAACCGTGGCATTTCATCGTCGATGACGATTCGATCGTCCTGTGCGCCGATCGCATGCGCGCTCTGCCCGTCGCCGATCCGTTCGACCGCGAATTGATGATCAGTTGCGGCGCGGCGCTACTGAACCTGCGCGTCGCCTTGAGTCACTGCGGACTGGGCTACCGCATCACGCTGTTTCCGTCCACGCTCGATCCGGACATACTCGCTCATGTGCGGGTCACTGAAAACGCCGGGTTCCAAGACGCGAGGCTGCGCCCGCTGTTCGACGCGATTCCCGAGCGTACGACGCTGCGCAAGCCATTCGATCGCACACCGTTGCCGGACGACATAAAACGCGGTTTGATCGAGGCCGGCGAGACGGAAGGCGCAACGGTCGTCTGTATCGACGATGCAGCCTCACGCGCTTTCATCGCCGATTTGATCGCACAAGCCGACGCGCTGCAGTTCTCCGACCCGCGCTTTAGGCGAGAACTCGCCTGCTGGATCCATCCGAAACGCAGCTTCGACGGCATGCCGGCCGATGCGGCCGGCGTAGCGGCGCTGCTCGACGTTGCCACGCCGATCGTCGCCTCGGCGATCCGTACGTTCGATATCGGCGGCGGCATGGCCGCGATGCATCGGACGTTGCTCGAGGGCTCCCCCCTCCTGCTCGCGATTGCCACCGAACGAGACGATCGAGAAGCATGGCTCGCCGCCGGCCAAGCCTTGGAGCGGCTATTGCTGCGCGCGGTCGAGAGCGGTTTGAGCGCCTCGTATTTGAACCAGCCGATTGAAGTCGAGACGTTGCGCGAGCGCTTGCGCACGATGTTAGGCCTGAACGCCACGCCGCAGTTGTTGCTTCGGATCGGTTATGGGCCCGGGCCCGTCGAGCGTTCGCCGCGCCGCCCATTGCACGATGTCCTGTGGTGATCGCCATGACCGAACCGGAAGACGACGAATCGGATGCCGACATCCGAGAACGCGTGCAACGGCTGATCGATAGCCCTAGCTACGAGCAAGCGGATCGAGATGAGGCATTTCTGCTGCGCCCCGAGATGTGCGGCGTGCGGCTGCAGTTGGATTTTTGGAAGACCGAAGAAATTTTGCGGCGCCGCGCGATCGAGCATACGATCGTCGTCTACGGTAGTACGCGGGTGGTCGAGCCGCACACCGCACAAGCGCGTCTAACAAAGGCCAACCGGATCTTGGCGACCGATCCGGGCAACCGACAATATGCTTGCGCCGCCGATCACGCCAAGCGGGCGCTCGACAAGAGCCGGTTCTATGAGATTGCGCGCGAGTTCGGACGGATCGTCGGCAGCGGCCGGGCGGGCGATACGCTACCGCACCTAGCCGTCGTGACGGGCGGCGGCCCGGGCATCATGGAAGCGGCCAATCGAGGCGCGTACGAATCGGGGGCGCCGAGCATCGGCTTGAACATCTCACTGCCGCGCGAGCAGCTTCCGAATCCGTATATCAGCCCTGACCTCTGCTTCAAACTGCATTATTTCGCCATACGTAAGCTGCATCTGCTCGAACGCGCCAAAGCGGCGGTGTTCTTCCCTGGCGGCTACGGCACCTGCGACGAACTCTTCGAAGTTCTCACCTTGCTTCAAACGCGCAAGATCGCGCCGTTGCCCGTTGTGCTTGTCGGCGAGCGGTATTGGCGACGCGCCGTCGATTTCGATTTTCTGGTCGACGAAGGCATGATTGCCGCGGCCGATGTGCATTTGCTGGCCTATGCGGAAACCGCGGAAGAAATCTGGCGCGCGATTTCGACTTGGTACGACGTCCATACGGCTTCGCACAACGACGCCGAAGCGCCCCCCTTTCAGATCGCAGGAGACCAAACATGAAGCTCACCTTCCTCGGCGCGACGGAAACCGTCACCGGCTCCAAATATTTGCTAGAGGGCGCTGGCCATCGCATCCTGATCGATTGTGGGCTGTTCGAGGGCACCAAAAATCTGCGCTTGCGCAACTGGGCGCCGCTGCCCTTTCCGGTCGAAACGATCGATGCGGTCATCCTCACGCATGCCCACATCGATCACTCGGGGTACCTGCCCGTGCTGGCTCGGTTGGGTTATCGCGGCCCGATCTGTGCGAGCCGAGGTACCAGCGATCTATGCGACGTCATGCTGCGCGACAGCGCCCGGCTCCAGGAGGAAGAGGCCGCCTTTGCGAACCGCCATGGCTACTCGAAGCATGACCCGGCTTTACCGCTTTATACGCTTGCCGATGCGCAGCGCGCTATCAAGCAGCTCGTTCCTTGCGATTTCGACGAGCCCGTGCGGTTATCGGAGCAGGCCAGCTTCCGTCTGCTGCCTGCGGGGCATATCTTAGGGGCGGCAAGCGCTGTCATTTCTCTCAATGGCAAACTGATTGCGTTCTCCGGCGACCTTGGGCGCTTTTCCGATCCGATCATGCGCGAGCCGACGCCGCTGACGCATGCCGACTATCTAGTCGTCGAATCCACCTACGGAGATCGCCTGCATACCGACAGCGATCCCGTCGCCGAACTGGAAGCGATCTTCGCGCGCACGTTCAAGCATGGTGGCGTCGTCGTCATTCCTTCATTCGCCGTGGGACGCGCGCAGACCATCCTTCACTACATCGCGCAGCTAAAGGAAAGCGGACGGATGGCGAACGTGCCGGTTTTTCTCGACAGCCCGATGGCGATCGCCGTGACCGATCTCTATCGGCGCCACCTGCGCGAACATCGATTGACGATGGCTCAGGCCGATGCGATCGGCAAGGCGGCGACGATGGTCTCCACGGTCGATCAATCGAAAGAAGTCACGGGCCGGCGCGGGCCGATGGTCGTGATCGCCGGAAGCGGCATGGTGACCGGCGGGCGTGTGTTGCACCACCTAAAGGCATTCGGCCCCGATGCACGCAATACGATCGTGTTGGTCGGCTACCAAGCGGCGGGGACGCGCGGCGCGGCGTTGGAGGCGCGCTCACCCACGCTTAAAATCCACGGCGAATACGTTCCGATTCGCGCCAAGGTGGAGTCGATTTCGTCGCTATCGGCGCATGCGGACTATAGCGAAACGCTTAGATGGTTATCGTCGATATCGACTCCGCCGGAGCGCACGTTCATCACCCATGGGGAACCGGCCGCGGCCGACGCGTTGAGGCGGAGGATCGAAGAGAAACTGCATTGGCGGTGCGAAGTGCCGACCTATCTGGAAGCCGTCGAGCTGGGGTAAAACATTTAGAGCCCTTGCGGCACTTACAGCACTTGCCGCAAGGGCCATGCTACGCCTAGTACATGTGCATGCCGCCGTTGATCGCGATATCCGCCCCGGTAACGAAGCCCGCATCGTCCGAGCAGAGGAACGCGACCAACGCGGCAATCTCTTCGGGGCGTCCCAAACGACCCACCGGTATTTGCGGCAATATCCGCGTTTGCATCACATCCTTCGGCACCGAAGCGACCATCGCGGTATCGAGGTACCCCGGCGATACGGTGTTGACCGTGACTCCGCGCTTGGCCACTTCGAGCGCCAGCGCCTTCGTGAAACCGTGAAGCCCCGACTTCGCCGCGGCGTAGTTCGTCTGCCCAAAGGCGCCACGTGTTCCGTTCACCGAACCGATGTTGACGATGCGGCCGAAACCCCGCTCGACCATGGCTCCGATGAAGGGCTGGGTCACATTAAAAAGCGCGTCTAAATCCGTGTGCATCACCGCATCCCAATCGGCCTTCGTCATCTTGATAAAGGTCGCGTCGCGTGTGATGCCGGCATTGTTGATTAATACGTCGACCGGCCCGTGTTCGTTGACGACACGCTGTGCGCAACGCCTGCACGAATCGTAGTCGTCTACGTTCATCTCGTACGCGTGGAAGGTTCGTCCGACAGCGTGTTCGTGCGTGAGCCATGTCGATACATGGTCGTTGTTCATCGAATGCGACATCGAAACGAGCATCCCCATGTCATACAAGCGACGGCTGATCGCCGCACCCAAGCCTCCCATTCCCCCGGTGACGAACGCAACGCGTTTGGTGGACATGGCCTGCTCCTATAGAACAATCGGGTTCTTTCGAGATAACCCGACGGAATCGGCGGTAGCGCCGAGTCGTCGCTTTGACCGTCGGGCGAATACGAATTCAATTTAATCCCGTGATGCCGACGGCCATTGACTGAGATCAAGCGTGCGCATCCCGCTAGCCTCGACCGTGTTCCTGCGCGATGACCGTTGACCTGCATCAACGGCAAAATCGACCCGGCTCCTAGACTGGAAACCATGATTCGGTACAGCCATTCCTTTCTCGGGAGCTAAGGCGATGAGCTACAAAAGCATCCTCGTTCACCTCGATACGAGCGGAGCCGTCCATGGCCGGCTCGAACTCGCGCTTTCACTGGCCAAGCAGAGCGAAGCCCACCTCACCGGCTTATTTACGGCGTTTGCGCCGGAGCCCGGCTCGTTTTACGTGATGGCAGGCAACGCGCAGCTGTATGTCGAACAACGTCAACGACGCGCCGAACGCGAGGGTGCGCTCGAGCGCCTGTATCGTGCAGAGCTAGTGCGGGCGAAGGTTTCCGGTGAATGGAAATCGTCTGCCGAATATGCCAACACCATCGTCCCACAAGCAGCTCGGCTTGCCGATCTCACCATCCTCGGCCAGTACAACCGTGGCGATGCCGATGCGTTCGTCGCAGAACAGTTTGTCGAGAACACGGTGCTTTCTTCAGGCCGCCCGGTGCTCGTCGTGCCGTATGCGGGCCAGTTCGATACGATCGGTTCTCACGTGATGCTCGCTTGGGACGGCAGCCGCGAAGCTACGCGGGCGTGGCACGACGCGTTGCCGTTTTTGGTGCGCGCCAAGCGCGTCACGATCTTGACGATCAACGCACTGTCCCAAGAGGCGCCCGCGAGTCGCCTTCCTGGCGTCGACATCGCGGCGATCGTTTCGCGTTACGGCGCGAATGTCGTGACGGATGAAATCGAAGGCGTCAAGGGCGATCCCATCGGCGAGATGCTGCTCTCGCGTGCAGCCGATCTCGGCGCGGACCTCATCGTCATGGGTTGTTACGGACACGGACGCTGGCGCGAACTCGTGCTAGGCGGGGCTACGCGCTCGATCCTGAAATCGATGACCGTACCGGTTCTGATGTCGCATTGACTGTACACGCATGCGCGTCCCGCCCTCGAGTGGGCCTACTTAAAGGATCAACCATGTATCAACGCATCCTAGTGCCGATCGATGGCAGCCCGACCGCGCAGCGCGCGTTCGACTATGCCCTCAAGCTCGCGCGCGAGAGTCGCGCCGAATTGATTCCGCTCTATGTGGTCGATATCCCGCTCGTGGCCTACGAAGCACCCGGCTTCGATCCCTCGATCGTGCGCGACGCCATGCTGGAAACGGGCGAGCAGTTGAAGCGGGACGCATTGGCCGCCATGAAAAAGGAGAACGTAAAAGGCGTCGCGCGCGTCGTGGAAATCGACAGGGCCGGCTTCGACATCGCCGATCGAATTTTAGAAGAGGCGCGATCGGCAAACTGCGATCTTGTCGTCATGGGAACGCACGGGCGCCGCGGGGTCCGACGGCTTGTCCTCGGCAGTGTGGCGGAACGCTTCGCGCGGATGTCCTGCTGCCCCGTCCTCTTGATTCCCGGCAGCGTCGACGGCGCAACCGACGCGCCAGCCGCTATCGCGCCACGAACCGAAAAGGTCATCCTATGAGCTACAAGACATTGCTCGTCCATCTCGACGATAGCCACCACAGTGAAGCGCGCGCCGCATTTGCGCTTGACCTCGCCCTCAAACATACGGCCCATGTGATCGGTCTATACGTGGTGTGTCAGGACCTGTTGCGGCCGCTCGTCCGACGCGACGACAGCCTCAATCTAGGCAAGCTCGAAGCGCAAGAAGCCGAGCGCATGAACCTCGTTCGGGAGCAGTTCACCGCGGCGGCGGAGCGCGCGGGATGCCCGTTCGAATGGCGTGCCCCGGCGGGGCCGGCTATCGACGTTGCGGTGCTTCATGCTCGGCACGCCGATCTCGTCGTCATGGGACAAGAAGATCCCGACGACGACGCGTCGTACGTTGCGCGCCATTTCACCGAAGAAGTCGTGATGGGCAGCGGGCGGCCGGTGATCGTGCTGCCGTATGCCGGCCGTATCGTGTCTTTCGGCGAGAACGTGATCGTCGCCTGGGACGGTAGCCGCGAGGCGGCGCGGGCACTGGCCGACGCCATGCCGATTCTCAAGCGCGCGCGCTTGGTAACGGTGTCTACCGTACAGAAACACCCGGACCAAGAAGTGCCGGTCGGTTTCGACGTCGCCGGCTATCTGGAACGGCATCGGGTGCGCGCCGGGTTCGTCTCGATCCCTCGCTCGCCCGGCATGACCACGGCCGCCACGTTGTTGAACCAGTTGACGGACTTGCATGCGGATCTGCTCGTGATGGGCGCATACGGTCACGCGCGCGCGAGAGAGCATGTGCTCGGCGGCGTGACCCACGCGATGCTCAAGACGATGACAACGCCTGTCCTGATGTCTCGCTGACGTCCCCCCGACATTCGTCAGGCGGTGTTTCGATCGCCCTTCACGCCCCCCGCCCCTCCGGCTGAATAGCCGGTCGAAGCCCGGGGCGCGGAGGCCGCGAACGAGCCGCATCACTCGCGAAACCGAAAATACCCGCTGTGCAAGATCACCGGGGTGTCGCCAAGCGTTTCAAGCAACTCGCGGGCGGCGCCGTGGATCTTGTCTCGATGGCGGTTGAAGGCGTGCAACGCATCTTCCTCGCGTGGCGACCGCGCGCCGAAATGGTCCTCCAGGGCTTCGGCCGTAATACAGCAATCCACGCGCTTGCCGTCGACCACCGCCGGAAACGTCAGTGTCAAATCGGGACCGCAGTACTGCGGCGGATCGTTGGGAAAATGGATACGCATGGCTCTCCCCCTCTGATTGGTCGGCTCAAAAAAAAAATCCGCCGTGTCGATGTAGGCTACGCGGTTGCGAAACCATGCACCGAATCCAGTACGTGAACGAGCGCGACGGTTGACGTGCATCAAGCGCGCGCTACCCTACGTCCTTACACTGGGTGCGACCCTCCCCTTAGGAGTCACCGTGATGAACGTGCGGCACATGCAGATTGCAACGCGTACGGCATGGCTTTGCACCACCATGCTCGCCTCGCTGTCCTTCGCGCAAACCGAGCCGACAGAACTCGTCAATCGGCAACACTGCATGTTCTGTCATACCGTCGATAAGCCGTTTCTGGCGCCGTCTTTCCATCAGATCGCCGAACGCTACCGCAACAAGGCCGGCGCCGCCGATGCACTCGCGACTAAGCTGAGGCTCGGTGGCAAGGCCCATTGGGGCGATACGCCGATGCCGCCGCCCTCCGAGCGCGGCGGGCCGCTATCGGCGAACGATGCTCATACGCTTGTCGAGTGGGTGCTCAGTCAGTGATCGCGATGCGCATCCTCGTCCATGCCGTGCGCCGGATTGAGCAACAACACGAAGGCAGCCACGCCGCTGATCACCGCCGCTACGCCGAAGCGCAGCGCGCGCTCTTGATCGAACACGAGCCCGTGGATCGCGGCGAAGATCCCGCCGATGGCGATGAAGATCGCTCCCGCAGCCAACCCGATACGGCATTTCGCTCCCATCGTCATTCTCTCTTCCCGCATCGAGGCGATCGCCTCGACGACGTGTTGGGTATTGGACGTTGCATTCGGCATTCGGCTATCCGGGAATAGCGCCCGCCTTCCAAGCTCCATCATCGCCGCTTGCGTGGATCGGCCGTTGACATGCGTCAACCAAAATGGCCTGGCGCATTTGCCGCGTGATCGGTGGCGTGCTGCCATAAAGCATTGTCGACTGCGTCTGCTTGCGGTTGATGCAAATCACTGTCCGCGGTCGCGGCCTGTGCCAGAGTGTGTCGAACGTCCGCTCGAAGGAGGCTCGATGGATACTCGCTCCAAAGCGCAGTGCATGAAAGACGGCGACGCAGCGTCAGCCGACCAGAGCGCCGAGAGTCCATTTCGCACGCTCGATCACGCGGCGCAGGCGTGGATCGCGCGCTGCACAGGAGGACTCTCGCCAGCCGCGCTTTCCCTGGCGTTCATGGATTGGTTCGTTCACCTGCTAGCCGCACCGGGTAAGCAGATGGAGCTGGCGGCGCTGGCGGCGCAAGGCGGCGGCCAGTTGGTCGGCCCGGGTCGCGGCATCATTGCCCCTGCGTCCGGGCTCCCGAGAGACGGCCGTTTCCAAGCCCCGGGGTGGCAAACCGAGCCGTTTCTTTTCTGGCATCAGGCATTCCAGCTAACCGAGCAGTGGTGGCATAGCGCAACACACGACATACCGGGCACGACACATCACCACCAAGACGTCGTCTCTTTCGCCGCTCGGCAATGGCTCGATATTTTTTCGCCAGGCAATTTCGCGCTGACCAACCCCGAGGTGCTGGCTTATACCGCCGCGTCCTGTGGCGCCAATCTCATCCTGGGAGCGGCCAATGCGTGCGAAGACGTGTGGCGAGCCGCGACCAATCAACCGAGCGCCGCGAAGCGGCGATTCGAGCCGGGCGTAGATGTAGCCGTGACGCCGGGCAGCGTGGTATTTCGCAATCATTTGATCGAGCTCATTCAGTACCGCTCCTCGACAGCACAGGTTGCCGCCGAGCCCCTCTTGATCGTGCCCGCATGGATCATGAAGTACTACATCCTCGATCTCTCCCCGCATAACTCGTTGGTGCGGTATCTGGTCGACCAGGGATACACGGTCTTCTGCATCTCATGGCGAAATCCTGACGAACAAGACCGGGATCTCGGATTCGACGACTATCGCCGGCTCGGCATCATGGCGGCGCTCGACGCCATATCGCGCATCCTGCCCGAGCGCAAGATTCACACGGCCGGCTACTGCCTCGGCGGCACCTTGCTAACCATCGCAGCGGCCGCCATGGCGAATCGCCAAGACGATCGGCTGGCGTCGATCACGCTGTTTGCCGCGCAAACGGATTTCACCGAACCGGGGGAGCTGCAGCTGTTCGTCGATGAAAGCGAAGTCAATCTCCTCGAGAGCATGATGTGGGAACGCGGCTACCTCGGCGGCGACCAGATGGGCGGCTCGTTTCAGTTGCTGCGCTCGAACGACCTCATTTGGTCGCGCGCCGTTCACGATTATCTTCTCGGCAAGCGCGCGCCGACAACCGATCTGACCTCATGGAATGAGGACCGCACTCGGATGCCTTATCGCATGCATTCCGAGTACTTGCGTCAGCTCTTTTTGGATAACGACCTTGCATGCGCGCGATATACGGTCGAGGGCCGTCCGATTTCTCTGCGCAATATCGCCGCGCCGATGTTCGTCGTCGGCACGGAGCGCGACCATATCGCGCCTTGGCGATCCGTCTACAAGATTCACCATCTGGCCGACACCGACCTCACGTTCGTACTGACGAACGGCGGCCATAACGCGGGGATTATCAGCGAGCCGGGCCACGCGAACCGTCACTTCCATATTTTGTGTACGGCCGAGGCCGACTTGAGCGTCGGCCCCGACGAATGGATCGAAACCGCCGAAGATCGCGACGGATCTTGGTGGCCCGCTTGGGCATCCTGGTTGGATACTCACTCTTCGGCGCCACGCGTCGCTCCGCCCAGGCTCGGCTTACCGGATGAAGACGGCGCCACACTCGCCGATGCGCCCGGCACGTATGTCTTCCAACAATAGGCGAGAGATCGTGGACCAAAACCCCCTACGCCATCCCCCCCGAGACCATGGCCGTTACGAAGCGTTCATTGGCGCGGCTCGACGCCGGCCCGCGTTGCGAACCGCGATCGTCCACCCATGCTCGGCAGAGGCGATCCGCGCCGCAGTCGAGGCGCGCGACGAAAATCTCCTCGATCCCGTACTGATTGGCCCACCCGCCAAAATTCTCGCTGCTGCCCAGTTGGCTCAGGTCAGCCTCGAAGGGATCGAGATAGACGCGGTCGAACACAGCCATTCAGCCGCCGCGCGTGCGGTGGAACTGGGAGCGGCGCGTAAAGTGGCCGCGCTGATGAAAGGCAGCTTGCATACGGATGAGCTGCTCGCCGCCGTCGTCGCGCGCGATTCTGGCCTACGCACCGAGCGGCGCATTAGCCATGTCTATGCGATGGACATCCCCGCTTACGCGAAACCGCTCGTCATCACCGACGCGGCCATCAACATCGCACCCACGCTCGAACACAAGCGCGATATCTGTCAAAACGCGATCGATTTCTTGCGCTTGCTCGGCGTCGACCAGCCGCGCGTCGCTGTCCTGGCTGCCGTGGAAACGGTCAATCCCAAGATGCCGTCCACGCTCGATGCGGCGGCGCTGACCGTGATGGCGGCGCGCGGGCAGATCACCGGAGGGTGCGTCGACGGCCCGCTCGCATTCGATAACGCCGTCAACCTCGCCGCGGCGACGACCAAAGGCATCGTCTCGCAGGTGGCGGGCCAGGCGGATATCCTGCTGGTTCCCGACCTCGAAGCGGGCAACATGCTCGTTAAGCAGCTGATGTTGTTTGCGGGCGCGGACGGCGCCGGCCTTGTGCTCGGCGCGCGCCTGCCGATCATTCTCACGAGCCGCGCCGATTCGCTGCGAGTGCGTCTTGCCTCGGCCGCCCTCGCCAAGCTGGTTGCCGAGCGCACGGCGCAACGCGCGGTCGCGCCGTGAGCGATCCTATTTTACTGACGTTAAATCCCGGGTCGTCGACGATCAAATTCGGCGTGTTTCGTGTGGCGAGCGGCCAGCCTATCCCGATCGGGAAAGGCGCGATCGATCTTGGCCGGACACCGCTCGAACTCCAACTAACAATCGGTCGAGAACCGGTTCGCGTGCCATTGAGCGCACAGATCACCGATGATCTGCAGGAAGTCGTCGCTGCAGCGCTCGGCTCGTTCACGGCCCATTTTCCGTTGCAGGACCTGAGGTTTGTCGGGCACCGGGTCGTGCATGGCGGCGACCGATTCGCCGGGCCCACGGCGATCGACGACGGGACGCTCGCGGCGATCGAAGCGCTGGCGCCGCTCGCGCCGCTGCATCAACCTCGATGCGTACGCCTGATCCGCGCCGTTCGCACGCTGCACCCTCATCTTGCACAATGCGCTTCATTCGATACGGCGTTCCATCATAGCCAGCCTGATCTGGTTCGGCGCTTCGCCATTGCGCGGCATTTATTCGACGAAGGCATCAAGCGATACGGCTTCCACGGCCTTTCGTATCAGTTCATCGCTTCCGAGCTCGCCCGTCGGTACCCCGAGACAGCCAAGGGCAAGGTCGTCGTCGCACACCTGGGCAGTGGCGCTAGTCTATGCGCACTCGATGCGGGCGTCAGCCGCGATACCAGTATGGGCTTCTCCACGCTCGACGGCATTCCGATGGCCACGCGCTGCGGTGCGCTCGATGCGGGCGTCGTCCTGCATTTGCTCGGCGAATGCCGATGGAGCGCGAGCGAGGTCGAACGGATGCTCTATCACGGGTCCGGACTGTTAGGCGTCTCGGGCATCAGCGCGGATAGCCGGGAATTGCTGCGCAGCACACTGCCGCAAGCGCGCGAAGCGCTCGATTTGTTCGCCTTTCGGACCGCGGGCGAGGTCGCTCGACTAGCGACGTCGCTGGGTGGGCTCGACGCGCTTGTCTTCACAGCCGGCATCGGCGAGCATCAACCGGCGATTCGTGCGGCGATCTGCGAACGGTTGGCATGGCTAGGAATTCGACTCGACGCCGAACCGAACGAGAGGAATGAGGGTTTGATCCACGGCGCCGCGAGCGCGGTGAGCCTGTATGTCATCCCCACCGACGAGGAGCAAGTGATCGCCGAAGAAACGCTTTCTGTCCTCATTGACGTCCCCGCCCGCCTATAGGCGGGTGATTCCCACGACTGGCGATGTCCCCCAAGGGGATTTCCTTCGGGGCACACGTCCGCATCGGAGAATGTTCAGCGCAGCATTGATGTCGCGATCATGTACAGAACCGCAACCACCG
>Ga0157369_10000942_pt1 | contig 36964 bp, 34 predicted proteins | sample C25metaG_FD_113461 | JGI IMG/M metagenome (GOLD analysis project Ga0157369, IMG submission 113461) | Corn rhizosphere microbial communities from Kellogg Biological Station, Michigan, USA - C2-5 metaG | ecosystem: Host-associated > Plants > Roots > Rhizosphere > Soil | place: USA: Michigan... | reverse complement strand
CGCCAGACCTTCCACCGCGCCGTCGTGATTATTCCGTACCCAGCCCGTCACGCCAAGCTTCTGCGCCTCGTCCTGCACGAAGAAGCGAAACCCGACGCCCTGAACGCGTCCGCGCACGATGTAGCTGTTCGTTGGCATTTCAAATCTGAAATCTGAAATCTTAAATCCGGTTGCCGCTCGGACAATTACGCCCGCGACAAATACGCTCCCTCGCTCGTGTCCACCCGGATCTTGTCTCCGGTATTCACGAACGGAGGTACCTGCACCACCAATCCCGTCTCGGTCTTGGCCGGCTTGGTCACGCTCGACGCGGTCGCGCTCTTCAGCCCCGGCTCGGTCTCGATCACTTCGAGATCCACCGTCTGCGGCAGTTCCACGCCCACCGGCTTGCCGTCGAAGAACTCCACCCGGATCTGGATGTTCGGCGTCAGGTAATCGACCGCGTCGCCGAGCACGTCCTTGCCAAGCGAGAGCTGCTCGTAGTTGGTGGTGTTCATGAACGTGTAGTGCTCGCCGTCGTTATAGAGATATTCCATCTGCTCTTCGTCGACCGTGACCTTATCGATCGCGTCGCCGGAGCGGAATCGCTCCACGAACATCGCCCCGGTGCGTATGTTGCGCAGCTTGGCTTGAATGAACGCGCGCAGGTTGCCGGGCGTGCGGTGCTCTACGCTGAAAACCGAGTGCAGGTCGTCCTTGTGCTTGATGACCATGCCCGGGCGCAACTGTGTGGCAGAGATTGCCATTCCAAAACTCTCCTTCAAACCTCGCGCAGCGTGCTGCGCTGGAAATCAAAACTTGGGATGCGGCACTCGACCGCGGCTTAGGCCTGTGGATTGCAATGCGGATGCGGACGCCTCGACGGCCCCGGCGTAACAGGCGCAAACACCTTATTTTACACGGTGATCGCGCAGACGGGAACTGCTGACCGTCGATCTGGAAGTCTCCATGTCCCCGTGCCTCCGTTGTGATATGCACGCTCCGCGGTGCACATCCGCCTTCTACCTGCACAGTTTCCTATGCGTACAACTGTCTGACGCTCTCCGTTTTCTAACTACTCAGTCGTCAACCCATTCGGGAAGTCTCTGTTCCGGCCCTGCAGTATCACCCGGCAAAAACCATTCACCTGGAGGAGCGCCATGAAAGTCCGAGACATCATGACCACCGACGTGGCTACTGCCACGCCTGAAACCACCCTCGAAGACGTCGCCAGCATGATGCGCGACGAAGACACGGGCGCCATTCCGGTGCTCAACGACGACGAACTCGTCGGCATCATCACCGATCGCGACATCGTTATCCGCTGCATCGCCGAAGGAAAAGATCCGGTTGAAACCACCGTCGACGACGTGCTCACCGAAGGCCTCGAAACCATCGAGCCCGACGCCGACATCACCGAAGCCCGCGAACTCATGTCGCGCCGCCAGGTTCGCCGCCTCCCGGTTGTCGAGGAAGGCAATTTCGTCGGCATCCTCTCCATCGGCGATATCGCTGTGAAGAGCAACGCCGACGTGGGCGACACGCTGGAGAACGTCTCCGAAGGCGTCAAAACTTCCGGCGGCACAGCCAAGCGTGCCGGCGCCGGCAAGAATCGCAACTCTGGAAACGGATCTGCCGATAGCGAAGTCGAGAGTGGCCGCAAGGCCAACGCTCGCGCCGGCCGCGAAGGCGGTACGCATGCCGGTTCCGGCAGCGGCAACCAGCAGGCTGGTCGAGGCAACCAGCAGGCCGGACGCGCCAACGGCGGACGAAACCAGAACCAGGTCTCCGGCGGCAACCGCAAACAGAACGAGAGTGCCGGCAACCGCAAGCAGAACCAGAGCGCCGGCAAGAGCAATCGCAACCAGGAGCAGCTGAGCCGGAAGAACGTAGCCGGCCGGCGCGTCGAAGCAAAAGGCGGCACGCGCCGCCGCGCCAGCTAGGTCATTGAGCCATTGCGTTATTGAGTCATTGAGCCAATGTTCTTTATTAGCTCAATGACTCAATAGCCATTGACTCAATTCAGGCAACTCGCAATTTCCGGTATCATTCTGACTGCAAAGAAAGAAGGTTCTCATGACGGAATACGAACGCTTCGGAGAATACGAACCATCGGATCGCGGCAAGGTCGGCACGGCCTTGACCTTCATGTTCATCGGACTGGGAGTCGGCGCGCTGACCGCGCTTCTCTTTGCGCCCAAGAGTGGGCGCCAGCTCCGCAAAACTCTTCGTCGCGGCTTCGAGGATGCGCGCGAGGTGCTCGACGATTGGACGGACCAGGCGGGTGATATCGCGCGCCGCGGCGCCGACCTCGCCGGACAGGCCCGCGAGAAAATCACGCCGCTCGCCAAAGCGATGAAGAAGTAGAAAGAGAATGGAGAAGTAGGAACAAGCCGTTAGCTCTAAGCCGGTGGCTTGCTTGAGCCGCGGAGCGGCAGCACAGCGATAGCTTGGGACGTAAGTCCCAAGTCCGCGTCAGTGATCTCGCAGAGCGACAACACAGCCGCCTGATCCTAAGACACGAGATCGTTCACCTGATTCGTCGCCAGCCCCGCAGGAGGCGTGATATGAGAGCCCGGCACGGCAGTGCCGGGTAGCGGTCGAAACAGAGAACAGCTCCCGTCCCGCAGGGACGGCATAAACACGAAAGCCCGAGTCTTTGACTCGGGCTTTCAAACTTACGGCTGAAGGCTTAGGGCTTAAGGCTTCAGTACAACCTGAAATTCACTTCCACGTTGATCTGCACCGCGACCGGCGCGCCGTCTTTGCGCGACGGCTCGAACTTCCAGGTCTTCACGGCTTCGATGGCTTTCTCGTCGAGGCCCAGTCCGAGCGAGCGCTGCACGCGCACTTCTTTCACTCGTCCATCCGGCCCGACCACGCACCACAGCACCACTGTGCCCTGGTACTTCGCCTTGCGCGCTTCTTCCGAATACTCCGGATCCGGCGAATAAATCGCCCGTGGCGCGCTAACACCGCCGCCGACGCGATAAGCGCCGACGCCGATGCCGCCGCCGTATCCCGGACCAACGCCCGGACCGCGTCCGGAACCAACACCGCCGCCGCTACCGTCGCCAATGCCGCCGCCGGAACCCGTGCCGTTCGACGCTGGGCCAATCACCTTCGACAGCGGATCACCCATGTTGGGCATCGACGACAACTTCAAATCAGGAGGTCCGACCACCGTCGGATCCATCGGCAGCTTGGGATCGGGATTCCGCAGCACAACCGCCGGAGGCGTGAACTGCTCGCGCGCGAACTTCGGAGGCGCGCCCTTCGATGCTTGCAACTTGTCGCGATCGCCGCCGCCACCGCCGCCGCCCGACTGGTCTTTCGCCGGAGGCAGCACATACGGGCTCACGTCGACCGCCAGGTCGATTACCGTGCGCTTGATCTCTTCGTGCTTGACGGCGACGAATGTTCCGCCGATCAGCACCGCCGCCACGAACAACGTGTTCAGCGCGAAACCGGCAAAGAAATTCGTCGGCTTGGCGGCATAGTCGTCAAAGCCCGGTCCGAACAGACTCGGCATCACCTTGTACAGTTCGGGATCTATTGGTCGATTTGGGTTAGGACCCGCCGTTGCGGACATCGAAGTTGGCTCAGTATATCTTGGAAAACAGGTGGCTTCCAGCTACTTTCTAGAACGGCAGCGCGACCCCGCCTTGCAGGTCTAAACCCCATTCCGCTGCCGCAGTTTCCCTGGGAGGTTCGGCCGATAAAACTCTCTTCCTGACCTTAGACTCCGCTGCTTATCTATACGTTGCGGAAATATGCAGTTATTTAAAGATTCCCGCAAAAAAGGAACGCAGCCGTCCCAAAAAGGTCCTGTTCTGTGGATTCCCGGCCTGTGCTGCCACCTTAGTGCCGCCCGGCGGTAGTACCACGGGCTGAAACGCCAGCACTTTTCCGCGATCCGACAGCCTTACCGTCGTCAGCACCGGCGGATCCGGCACGTTGGGATCCGCATGAAACACGAATGGCGACTCAACCTCCGCCGGCGTAGACCCCTGCGGCTTAGCGGTCAGGCTTGCTTCGCTGGCCGCAGCGGCCACATCACCGGGATTCGCCTTTTGATTTGCTTCCTCTGCGTCTCCGCGTCTCTGCGTCAGAGCCCCCGGTGTCGTTGCTTTTTGATCTTGCTTCTCCGCGTCTCCGCGCCTCCGCTGTGAAGAATCCGCTTCAGCTCTCTTCACCTCCGGCAGCACCGGACACCCGCAATCCGGCGGGACATCCTTGCTCGCATCCGCCACGTGTCCCTTGCGGAAGACGATCGGCTCGTCGGCCTTCACCTGGTAGCTCGCGTCGCCGAACAACTCCTGCACGATCACCGACGACGTGTTCTGCGCCAGCGGCCGCACGCAGGTATTGCCAAGCTGGTCGGCGCTCACCGCCAGGTGAAACGTTCCCGGCCCCGCCAGCAGCAGCCGGAAGTCCGAGGTCTGGATCGTGTCGGCGGTCGATGCGAGGTTGTAATGCAACTCGACCGCGCCGGTGTTGAAGCCGAGGCTCAGTCTCTGCCCGGATTGCGACGTCGAGATCGAGACGTTCGTGCCTGGGCACACGCGCAGGTCGCCGCCGCGCGCAAGCTTCATCGTCGCCGCGCTGAGCCCGGCGCTCACCGTCGATCCGCTGATCACGCGCGTCCCGCCGCCGGCCAGCACTACCGACCCGCGCACGCTCGCATCCGACGCGAACACATCGCCCACCACGTCCTGCGCGGTAGCAGGCGCGGCAAGACACACACACCAGCTCAGGATGAGGAAGGAGAATGCGAGGCGAGCTTGGGAGCAGGGAAGTCGGCCCATCCGAATCACAACTTGAAATTGTAGTCCGTATTCGAGACGTTCGCTGATCGGCTGAATGCTGATTGCTGATAGCTGTCAGCTAGCAGCTGGTTCCGCCGAGGAACTCGTACTGCTCGATCGCCGCCGCGATGCCGTACTTCCCATTGATCTGGGTCTCGATCCGCACCACTTTCCCGATGCAACGCACGCGGATCTGCTCCGTCAGGGTGATTTCCGGCGGCAGCGTCATGGTGAATTCCAGCCGCGAGCCCGGCTGCACCTGCGACTCGAGGAAAAAGTAAACCCCGCGAGCGCTCACGTCCTTGGTGTGGGCGGGCATCTCCGGAACCGGCGCATCCTGGAAGCGCACCGCGACGGGCAGCGTCAGCGCAAAGCGACGCGTTCCCCGTTGCTCCAGGAACGGTTGAGGCATGGCCAGAGATCCTCCCGATTGAAGGGTGTAAGCATCCCCTCAGGTCGCCGACCTGTCAAGCGCGATTTGATTACTGGAGGTTACTTTGCCGAACGTGTCCTGATTTGTGCCAAAACCAATATCCCGGCAGTCCGAGCAGCACGATCCCAACTCCCGCCAGCGACTCCAAAGGCCGCTGCCAGAGCGTGTTTCCGGCCCACAGCGCTGCCGCGATCACGTAGATCGCCGGCAGGATCGGGTAGCCCGTGCAGCGATACGGACGCGGCCGATCCGGATACTTTATGCGCAGCACGAACAATCCCGCCACCGCCAGTCCGTAGCTGATCACGCCCATCGACATGATGTACGTAATGATCTGATCGTATCGTCCGCTCAACGTCAGCAATCCTGCCCACACCGCTTGCACCGTCAGACTGATCCACGGCGTGTGCCACTCCGGATGCACCCTCGCCATTCCTTTGAAAAACAATCCGTCCGCCGCCATCGCATACGAGACGCGCGCCGTCGACAAGATCGCCGATGACAGCGCGCCAAAGCACGACACCGCCACCAGCGCCGAGATCCACCATCCGACTCTCGGCGACAGCAGCGCCGACGCCGCTTCATGTGCCGTCGTCGATTCGCCCGCTGCGATCGCCGGAACTCCCAGCCCGTAGATGTAGGTCACGTTCATCGCCACGTAGATCACGCACACCAGCAGGATCCCGACGATCAGCGCCAGCGGCAGATTTCGTCCGGGATTCTTGACCTCGCCCGCAGCCAGTCCGACGTACACCCAGCCGTCATACGCCCAGAACACCGAGATCAGCGCCACGCCGAACGCCGACATGCCCGTCCACGACGCCATCGGCGCGGCATGCGCCGTCGACAGCGTGAAGTGCGACCACGCGCCCTTGCCGATCGCGAAGCCGAGCACCACGAACAGCGCCATCGCGACGTACTTCACCCATCCTGCGATGTTCTGCACTACCGCCGCGCGCTTCACGCCCACGATGTTGATTCCCGTCAGCAGCGCGATCACCGCCAGCCCGACCAGGTGCGCCCGCGTCAGCGACCAGCTTCCCGCGCTCGCGATCACGTGGTCCGTCGACAGCGACGGCACCAGCACGCCGAAGTACGACGCGAATGCAACCGCCAGCGCCGCGATCGATCCCGAACCCTCCACCGCGAAGTACATCCAGCCGTAGAGAAATCCCGTCACCTCGCCGAACGCCTCGCGCAAGTACACATACTGCCCGCCGGCTTCGGGAAACATCGCGCCCATCTCGGCGAAGGCGAAGCACGCCAGCAGCGAAATGAGCCCGCCGACGAGCCACACGGCAAGAAAGGGAATTGGCGACCCGAGCTGGTTGCCGATGTCGCGCGGAACAAGGAAGATCGCCGACCCGATCACCCCGCCCACGCACAGCATCAGCGTGTCGAGAAACGTCAGCCGCCGCAGAAGATGCGGCTCGGAACCGCCGTCGCGTTGAGGTGCGGGTGCAGTCACGTTAGCGTCTTCATCCAATCCCCAACTCATCCGGCGATTCCAGCGGCGTCCCACAGACGCGGCAAATCACCGCCGAACAGTCGCCGCACACCAGCGGATCGGTCACTTCCTTCGCGCACGCAGGACAATAAAGGATCGACTTCTGCGTCTCTCCGCTCTCAGGCTTCGCCGGCATCCGGCGGAGAGTAGCACAAAGCGCTCTACGCTGTACGCCGTACGCTTTACGCCGTACGCTTTACGCCAAATCCTCTGTGCGACCTCCGTGTCCTCTGTGTTGTGCTTTTGCTTTTCGCGTAGAGCGTGAGGCGTAACGCGCTCCGTTAAAATGTCTACATGAACGCCGACGAGCTTCTTCGCGACGAATTCAACCGCTGGGCGGAAGCCGGCAAGGGCGAGCAGATGCGCGAGCATCATGCCGACATCACCGAAAAAACGCTTCGGCTGATGGACCTCAAACCCGGCGATCGCGTCCTCGATCTAGGATGCGGCGAAGGCTGGGCGTCGCGCATTCTCGCCAACGCTGTGCAAGGTGAGGAGGGATTTGGCCAGGTGCTTGGGCTCGACATCTCCGACGAGATGGTGCGACTGGCTCGCGCGCACTCGCGAAACTTCGACAACCTCATGTTCGTCTGCGGCTCGGCCGAACAAATCCCCTGGGAAGAAAATTTCTTCGACAAGATTCTCTCGGTCGAGTCCTTTTACTACTACGCGAACCAGGAGCGCGCGCTCGGCGAGCTCTTCCGCGTCCTCGCGCCCAAGGGACAGCTCTTCATCCTCATCAATCTCTACAAGGACAACCACTACTCGCTGCGTTGGGTTGACGAACTGAAAGTGAAGGTCCAGGTCCGCTCCGAGCAGGAATACGTCGACCTGCTCAAGCAGCACGGCTTCCAGGACGTCCGCGCCGTCCGCGTCCCCGACGACACGCCCACCCCCGATCCCTACACCGGACGGTGGTTCAAGAACGCGGAAGAGTTGCGCGACTTCAAGCGCATCGGCGCGCTGCTGCTCATCGCCCGCAAGCCCGACGTCCGCAACGCCGCCCCGGCTTACCAGATTTACTGATTGCAGATTGCAGAATGCGGATTGCAGATTGACGACGCCTCACGTCCTGCCGTTTTCAATCTGCAATCTGCAATCGTCATTCTGCAATCTCCCTACAGCCTCACTCTCAGCCACCGATGTCCCACATACGCGATCACGATCAGCGCCAGCATCTGCGCTGCCAGGTTCGGGACGCCGGGAAACAGCGTCGCGCGGAACATCTCCACTTCGTTGAAGTGCAGCAGCCGAGCCTTCGTCGGTGCGCCGCGCAACCAGAACGGGAACGCCGCCACTGCCGCCATGGCGGCCATGATCGCGATCGTGCGGGCCGAAGTCGCCACCCACCCTGCCGTCCACCGCGCCCGCGCCATCGCGAATCGCGCCTTGCGCGCGACTCCTGCAATCGTTGTCACGATCCACTTCCAATTCATTGCCAGGTGAAACGCCAGGGTCAGCCGCACCCACGTCGTGAGCTTGTTATGCAGGATCCTCCACGCCGAATCGTCGAGCATGTGAAAGCCCAGCCTCGGCAGCGATACCTGCGAAATCATCAGCCCTGTAACCAGCTCGACCACAAAAAAGAAGAACAGCGCCAGATTCAGCAGCAGGTTGATTCGTCCGCGCCACGTGCCCTCGCTCGAAAAAATCCGCCGAAACGCGCCCGCGATCCATGACCACGACAGCAGTAGGTGCAGGACGATCGGCGGGACCACCGCCACTCCGAGCCACTCATGCCAGCGCAGGCCGCTGAAGCGCGGCGCCAGCAGCAACAGGCACACCACCAGCAGCAGCGTATCTAGTGTCAGCGTGAACTTTCGCGTGTAGTTCATGTAGGTGGTGCCCCACGTTCGCCTTATTTTGGCTAACGTGGGGCCTTTCATTTTTCGCGTGAGCGCGACCCCTGCCGATAAAACGCATGATACGGGCCCTCGGTTCACACAAAAATGGTTCATGGAAAATGAAAAAGCCCGGAATTCTCCGGGCTCTACCAGGTTTTGTTTTGGCCAACGACCATCGACCAACGACCATCGACTAGTATGGCGCCAGCGTTCTCTCCCGCGGTAGCATGCTGGTCGCGCTCGAGATCTTCTTGCCGTCGTTGGCATGGCGAACTTCCACGCGTCCGTTCACCGTGCTGATCTCGAGTGACGCAGATCCATCGCCGATCTTGCCGTCCAAGTCATGTCCGACGGGCCATCCGCGGCTCTCCGGCAGTCCGAAATCGTTGCTGATGGCGCCGTTCAGGCTGTGCGCCCGGACCCGCAGGCTGGAATCCGAAGGAACGGTCACAATCACGCGGCCGTTCACCGCGTGGACCCTTGATGATCCCGCCAGCCGCTCGAACCCTGCCTCCACCGTACCGTTCACGCTGGAGACGTCCGAGTCTCCGGCCATGCCCGTCACGGTGACGTGCCCATTCACCGCCGAAACGTGCACCGGTCCGCGGACGCCCGTGACCTCCACGTTGCCGTTCACCGGCGCGATCTTGTCCAGCCGGGCATTGCGCGGGACCATCACCGTGTAGTCCACCGTCGCCAGCGATTCGTGGCAATCGTCGCTTTCGGATTTACTCTCCGAAGCCGCTTCCGACGCCGTCACCGTGTACGAAGCGTTCGTCGCGCCGCCGCCGAATCCCATGCCGAAGCCATACCCGTAACCGTCGCATCCACGGTCGCCGTATTCGGGATATTGCGTCCGGATGTAAATCGAATCGGCGCGGTTCTCGACCGTGATCTTGGCTTCATCCAGCCGCCGCTTGGATACCGCGCGCTTCACCGCGTCGATCTTCACCGTGTTTTGGTCCCAGCCGGTGATGTGGACCCAGCCGTTCAGGTTCTTCAACTCCACCGAGCCGTTCGCCGACAGCGGATACTGCTGGTGAAACTCTTCTGTAAGATCCTGGGCGCGCGCCACACCGGTGGCGAGGAGTCCCAGGACGGCGCCGATCACCAGACCGAGCAGCGTGGTTCGTCTGCGAATCTGTTTGGCTTCCATCCTCTCCTCCGATGTGGTCATAGACGCTCCGTCTTGAGATACGTCACCAGCCGCAAAAAGGTTTCGTGCGAATCCGGACGCGGACTCTCCGGAATCGGACGGTGCCCCACGTTCGCCCGCGACGGTGCCCCACGTTTCGCCCTTCTTTTGGGCTAACGTGGGGATTCCCAGTTCTCGCGCGAAAGCGCCAAACGATTTCTGGCCGAATCCGGACGGTAACTTTCCGGATTCGGACACTTCCGCGCGGCCTTCTCCCACAAACTCAGTCTTTTTCAGCCACATAGCCATTCGTCTCTGGCATCCAGAATGCACTTACACGGCCGTTCGTGGAGCGACCCCTCTGAGCCCGTCCAATTCTGCGGGATAAGTAACGCAGGACCGCCCGGGTTTCCGCGCAGTTGCTTCCGCCGCAAAACAAACCCTCCTGTCCACGGCGGAAGCAACTGCGGTCTTGACAATGAATGCCCGTTCAATCTCCTGCGTGTGAGCACAGCGGAACGCGCTCCTACACCCTCTGTGGCGTTGACACGATTCTTGACCGAGTCTAGACTTCGCGAACTTTTCTCGACGTCAACTGGCGCATGCTCCATGTGTGGGGGTGGGGAATGACCGGCTCAATCGCACGCTTCCGTTTTGTCTTGGTTTTTCTGGTGATAGCGATTGCTGTCACGCCTGCCGCTGCGCAATGCAGCCTCTCCGGCTCGTGGAACGGAACTTGGAGCGACACCTTAGGCAGCTCTGGACCGGTCAATCTGAACTTCTACAACGCTTCGGCCACGGCGTTCCTGATGACGGAAACCGACATCTATCAGAACGCGAACAATCACGCCGTCACGCTTCCCGGCGCCGTCGGAACGATCAGCGGCTCCAGCCTCATGTGGATCCTGAACTACCCCAACATCCCGGGCGGGACTCTGCACGGCACCGCCAGCATTTCAGCCGATTGCAATACCATCACCGGCACGGAAACCCTCAGCTTCGCGACCGACGTCTCTTCTTTTACCGCCACGCGCAGTGCTGTGACCTTGTCCCTGCCTCAGTTGACCTTCCAATCCGCCGCGGTTGGCCTCAGCACCTCGGCTCAAACCCTCACTTTGACCAACGGCAGCTCTGGGGTAGCCCGGCTCGGCCTTGTCGCCAATGCTGCGGGCAGCCTCAACCTTGGTCCGCCCACAACGGCCGGCGACTTCTCCGCGACGACCACGTGCGGCGCCAGCCTTGCGCCGTCGGCGAGCTGCTCAATCTCTGTCACCTGCAACCCCACCGCCCCCGGTGTCCGCACCGGAACGCTTTATGTGAACGACCCGAACAAATCCCCGCTCGGCAGCGTCCCGCTCACGTGCAGCGGCGTCACGCCGATCCCGGGCGCGAGCTTCGTGCCCGAGTCCGGCTGGTGGTGGGATTCCAAGTTGAACGGCACCGGCTTCTTCGTCGAGTACGGCGGGAATTCCGGCAAAGGACTCTTCGTCGGCGGCTTCCTTTATGACAGCGCCGGAAACTCGGCGTGGCTGGTTTCCACCGGCCCGCTCGGCAGCGCCACCTACACCAGCACTTGGCTGAAAGTCACCGGCGGACAGACGCTCACCGGCTCCTACAAAGCTCCCAACCAGACCACGGTCGCCAATGTGACCGTGGCCTTCACCGACGCCACCCACGCCGTCATGACGCGTCCCGACGGCACGCAGATCAACCTCACGCGTTTCTCCTTCAGCGCGTTGCCGCCGAATCCTCCGACGGCGCCGGTTGGCGGAGCGCCGCAGTCCGGTTGGTGGTGGGCAGGCTCCAACTTCTCGGGCACGGGATACGGAATCGAGATCCAGGGAAACGCGGTCTTCATCGTCGCCTACGTCTACGACAACAGCGGCAACCCCATCTGGTATCTCGCCACCGGCGGACTCACCAACCCGAGCACCTACACCGGTACGTGGGACATCTATGGCGGCGGTCCGCAACTGACCAGTCCCGAGGGGAACTACACCGCGCAGAAAGTTCCCGGTACGACCGTGAACATGACTCTCACATTCTCCGACGCCACTCACGGAACCCTCACCATGGGCAGCGTCGCCATTCCCATCGTCCGCTTCCAGACGTACTGAGGTGCGGGGCGGGAATTCTGCCCGTAGACGGAGGAGCTTCTACGCGAAGTCTCTTTGCTGATAGCTGACAGCTGATAGCTGACAGCTGCTTTCAGCTCGCCATCCTCAACGTCATCCTGCGGTCGAATTCCTGGTACTCCGCTTCGTTCGCGCACACGATCACCACCCGATGCAGTGGGCTCTCGATGTGCGTTGCGGCGAAGGCGGAGATCTGATCGAACATGACGTCGGCACACCGGTCGACAGGAAATCCCGCCAAGTCGACTCCCACTGCCGGGAACCCGATGCTATCCAGTCCAAGCCGCTCGGCCTCGTTCATCGAATTGAGCACAGCCGCCCCAATCGACGCGCCGCTCGTCTCGGTGCCCCACTCGGTTGGCTCTTGCAGCGCGTAAGCATCGGTCCCGATGATCGCGGCATGGATGAGGTAAAGGTTCGGCAGCGAGCCCGCTCCGGTCGAGACGGCCTCTCCGATCTTGATCGGACCTTTGCGCTGAGCGTCGAGGTCCACCTGGTCGCCGGCGCGTTGCCGAATCGCGCCTCCCAGCGTGCCGATCAGGATCAGTTGATCCGTCGTCGGATGGACAATCGCGTCGAGGTCGGGCTGCTCGGTCAAATCGCCCAGCCGGATTTCGGTTTGCAGTTTAGGTTTCATTAAAACGCCTTTGCTGCCTAGGCCATTGGCCGCAGAACACTGTGAAAGGTCTCGGCCGGCGGCCTGCGGCCAACAGCCAGGCGCTTAGCCAACGACCAACGACCACAGACCAACGACTTCCTCATAAATAAAGACTCCCGCACGATAAAGGTGGTTGGCTCAGGGCGGCGGTTTTCGTACACTAAACACATGGCCTGGCTGCAGAACAAGTTTGAGAAGAACTTTCTCATCACCTCGGTGGACTACGTCTTCAATTGGGCGCGCAAGAGCGCGATCTGGCCCATGACGTTCGGCCTCGCGTGCTGCGCGATCGAGATGATCGCCTCCTCCACGTCGCGCTTCGACATCGCGCGCTTCGGCTCCGAAGTCTTCCGCCCCAGCCCCCGGCAGTCCGACCTGATGATCGTCGCCGGCACCGTCACCCTGAAGATGTCCCCGGTCGTCCAACGCATTTGGGACCAGATGCCCGATCCGAAGTGGTGCATCTCCATGGGCGCGTGCTCGTCCGTCGGTGGCCCGTTCAACACCTACGCGGTATTGCAGGGTGTGGACCGCATCGTCCCGGTCGACGTCTACGTGACCGGGTGCCCGCCGCGTCCGGAGAATTTGTTCTACGCGCTGCTGCGGCTCCAGGACAAAATTGACCAGATGTCGCTCGCCAAGAAGCCCACGGAAGTGCGGCTCAGCGAAGACATGATGGACAACTTCAAGCGGCAAGTGATGATCGCGCAAACGATCCAGCCGCGCGCCGAAGCCCAGCCTCGCGCGTAAGGCTGTGTGTCAGGGCCCGGCTTTAGTCGTGCCGCACAGGACCGCAACTGGAGGCCCGCCGCCCTCGGCGGGCTCAGGCTCGCACGACGCAAATCTCTCCATGTGTCATCCCGAGCTCGCCGTCGGTTGGCGGGCGAGGGGCCTATCGCGATGCTGGCATCAATGACCGCCGGTCGCGTCCATCTGTTTGTCCAGACACCGGGCCTTCGCGCTGCCACGGCGCGCCAAAACCCGAAATCCCGCGTTTTCCCTCTATACGCGCCCCCCAATTCTGAAGTACGCTCCACGCAACGGATCCCTTATGCGTCGACTCACCCACTTAGCCGTCTTTTTCATCCTTGCGTCTGCCGCCTGGTCGCAGCAGCTCCAGTACCAGCCTGTTGACCAGTCCACCGTCGTGCGCCGTCTGAACAAGTTCGCGGGCGAGAACTTCGAGCGCGCCCTCGCTCTCCACCAGATGTTCGCCAACGCCGGATGCGACGGAAAGAACCTCATCGACCTGCCGATCGCGGACTTCAAGGACCCGAACGTCGTCTGCGTGCTGCCTGGCAAGACGCAGCAGACCATCATCGTCGGCGCGCACTACGATCACGTCCCCGGAAGCCTCGGCGTGGTCGACAACTGGAGCGGCGCGGCGTTGCTGCCGTCGCTGTTCGAATCTCTGAAAGACACCCCGCGCGACCATACCTACATCTTCGTCGGCTTCGCCGGCGGGGAATCCGAAGACGCCGGTTCGTTGTCCTATGCGAGCCACTTGACGAAGCAGCAACGCGGCCTCGTCGCCGGCGTGATCAATGTCGAGTCGCTCGGCCTCACGCCCCCCAAGGCGTGGGTCAAGAAGGGCGACAAAAGGCTGGCCGACGCGCTCTTCAAGGTTTCCGAGGAAGTAAAGATCCCGGTCACCAACGTTGACATGCCCGAGAGCACCGACTCGGAATCCTTCCGCCAGAACAAGATGCCGGTCCTGACCATCCACTCGCTCACTCAGCAAGCGTGGAATGCGAAAGCCATCCACGGCGCGCAGGACCAGCTCACCGCCATGAACCTCGGGCTCTATTACGACAGCTATAAGCTGGTCTCGGCCTTCCTCGCCTATCTCGACGCGCCACCGGCCGCCACGGCGCAAAGCGGGAAATAGTTCGCGATGCGGCCAGGCCTGATGTTTCGCCTGTTTACATGGGTTGCGCTTGCCACCGCAACCGCATCCGCATTTCAGATCCGCATCGACTTCACCGCGCTGAAGCAGGAGACGATCGCGTCGCGCCTCGAGCAATTCCAGGGCGACAATCGCCAGCGCTCCCAGCGCCTGAAGTCGCTCTTTGCCGAAGCAGGATGCGACGACCAGCATCTGAGCGAGCAACCGGTCAAGGGAAGTAAACTTCCCAACATCGTCTGCATTCTTCCGGGCAAGGACGCGCAGCAGATCGTGGTAGGAGCCCATTACGACCATGTGCCCGAGGGTGCCGGCGTGGTGGATAACTGGAGCGGAGCATCGCTCCTGCCATCTCTCTTTGAAACCCTCCGATCGGCGTCACACGAACACACCTTCGTATTCGTCGGGTTCAGCGACGAAGAACGAGGGGAGATCGGCTCCCGCTCGTATGTGCACACCCTGACGAAGGACGAGGTCTCCCAGATCGACGCAATGGTAAACATGGATACGCTCGGCCTCGCTGAAACCGAGGTCTGGGACAGCCATTCCGACGATTACCTTGTGCGCGCTCTCTTCGCCGCCGGCAAGGCCATGCGCCTGCCGGTCAGCATCGTGAATGTCGAGCAGGTCGGCTCCACGGATTCCGAACAGTTCCGCGAGCGGAAAATCCCGGCAATCACCATTCATTCGCTGACGCAGAAGTCCTGGGATGCGCGTATCCTCCACACGAAAAAGGACCAGTTGAGTGAAATCCATCCCGCCGAGTATTACGATACGTATCGCCTCGTGGCCGCGTATCTTGTCCTTCTGGACCAGCAACCACACGATCCAGTAGCGAAGAAATGAACTAGCTGATGTCGCAAACCGTCCGCATCGCCGCCAAGTCCGACCTCCCGCCCCTCGGCGAGACCCGCGAATTCGATGCCGCCGGACGCATGATCTGCGTCGCCAACGTCGACGGCGAATTCCGCGCGCTCGACAACACCTGCCTGCATCACGGCGCGCCGCTCGGGCAGGCGGGCGTGGTCGCCGACGGCAAAGTCATCTGCGCCTGGCATGCCTGGGCGTGGGACGCGCAAACCGGCGCTTGCGGCCACGATCCCACTCGCCGCCTCCGCACCTACGCCCTCCGCCTCGAAGGCGACGACGTCCTCGTGGAAATCTGAGATAAACGTGTGGACGCGGGCGACTCGCCCGCGTTGTCGCCGCGAAGCGGCGAAGCCCACCGCAGTCACGTGGGACCGGACGTCTCGTCCGGTCATCGCGCCGCAGGCGCGTTCTTTTCCAGCTACAACTCTCCGCCATTTGCGTGTATATTCCCCCGCCATGTTGAGAAGCATTGGCGCCGTGATCCTCGGTTACCTGGCGATGGCAATTCCCATCTTCGCTACCACCACCTGGCACATGATCCTGGTTCTCGGGAAGATGCCTGAACCCCCCGCGCACATGGACTTGCCGGTCTCGTTCGGTGTCGTGAACCTCGTCTACAGCACGCTCTTCGCCGCCTTCGGCGGATTTGTCTGCGCCGCGATCGCCAGTCAGAATCGCCTGAAGCACGGACTCGTGCTCGCCGGCCTCGTCTTCGTGCTATCGCTCGTCTCCGTCTACATCGATCGCGGACAGCAGCCCGTCTGGTACCAGGCGTCGCTGGTATTGCTGGGTGCTCCCGCCACCGCCATCGGCGCATGGATCCGCGCGAAGAAGGAACCCGCCTCCGCGGCCGCCGTCGGCGCCTGAATGCAAACGGGGAAGCGCCGTTCATTCAGAACAACTGCCAATCCGGCTTACGGCTTAAGGCTTATGGCTTGCGGCTTTTTGCGCTACAATCCATCCGCCTTCCCCCGAAACATCTTTACTGCTTGCAGGAGGAACCCGTGAAACGGTTGTTGTGGACTTGTGTCGCACTGTTCGCGGTGGTCGCCATGACCACCGAGATGTATGCCGATCAGAAGGTCAAGAAGCGCATGAGCTTCGGCCAGCAATCCTTCGATACCACCACCTACATCAAGGGCCAGCGCTCGCGCGACGAGATGAACTTCGGCCAGTTCCAGATGGTCACCATCCATCAGTGCGACGCCGGACAGGACATCAGCGTCAACGACCGCACTAAGACCTACATGGTCACCAAGACCGGCGCCAACGGCGCCAGGAGCGCGGCGATGGGTGCGGGCGCGAAGGGTATGCCAGAAGAAATGGAATTCGATCCGCCGGTGCCGCCGGGCGGCAAGAAGGGCGGGACGGTCACGATCAGCACCTCCATCCAGGACACCGGCGAGCGCAAGGACTTCTTCGGATACGAAGCTCGCCACCTCAAGGCCACCATGCAGATGAAGTCCAGCCCCGACGCCTGTGACCCCAACAAGTCCATGAACATGTCGACCGATGGCTGGTACATCAATTTCAAAGAGAAGATGCAGTTCTGCGAACGTCCGATGGTGGGCGGCGGAGACAACAGCCCCATGCGGCGCTCCGAAGCCAGCTGCGTCGACAAGATCAAGATGACCGGTGCCGGCGTCACGTCAATGTTCGGCGGGCAAGGCTACCCGGTCGACGTCACCACCAGCATGACCGACGAGAAGGGCAAAGTCACCAGCTTCCGCCAGCAGGCGTTGGAGATCTCCTCCGCCACGCTCGACGCGGGCCTGTTTGACGCTCCGTCTGGATATCGCCAGGCCAGCAGCTATATGGACATGATGGGCATGGGCGGTGGAATGGGTGCGATGATGGGCTCCAGGGGCCGCTCCACCACGTCGCGCGCGCCGTCGCGCACGCCCGAGGCCACGCCGGAAGCCCGCGGACGCAATAGGACGCCGGAAGTTCGCGGCAGTCGTCGCATGGTCGGTACGCGTGAGATCGGTCCGAAGCAGCCCGGCAAGATGCGCGTCTGCGCCGTCGCCTTCAACGACAAGAGCGGCAAGATGACCGATGCCGACAACCTGCGTCGCCAGTTGATGGACGGAATCGAGCACTACGGCTACGAAACCATTCCCATCGATTCGCAATCGCAATCCGCGGCCATGCGCGACGCCAAGGATTTTGATTGCGACTACGTTGTCTTCAACGACATGACGCCCAAGACCAGCGGCGCGCAAACCGCCAAGAAGATCGGCGGCTTCATGGGTCGCAGCCTTGGCGGCCTGACCGGCAACGCGGCCGACCGCGCCACCGCCGACGCCAACTACTTCAACGGCACTCTCGACTTCCAACTCTTCAAAGTCGCGACGCCCGATAACCCGTCTCTGACCGGAACCAACGAAGCCCAGGGCAGGGACGGCGGCAAGCAGGCGATGGACAAAGAGTCGAAAGACGTCGCCAAGCAGGTCGCAAAAGGGAAGTAATTCCATTGTTCCACGTGGAACAATGGAGCACTATGTCTTTAAGGCATAGGTAAAATTCAACGTAAAACGAACAAACAAAAGGCCCCGCCGGCAGGCGGGGCCTTTTGCACTTTTGCACAGACCGCTTGGCCCGTATCGGGAATCAGCCCAGGTAACCCACGAACTTCCGCGGATCGTTTTGGAACCCGGGGAAGACCGCGTCCAACTTCGTGTTCCCAATGTGGCCGTAGACCGCTTCGCCCACCACGCGACGGAAATCGGTGGTCAGTGCGAGGTCGCGTCCTTCATAAAGCTGTTCCGGAGCGAGGCCCGGCCACTGTCCGTACACCTTTCCGCCCTTGACCGGACCGCCGAGCACGAACATGACGTTGGCGTGTCCATGGTCGGTGCCGCGGTTGCCGTTCTCGCGCGCGGTGCGGCCAAATTCAGACATGGTGACAACAACCGTCTCGCCCGCGAGGTCGCCAATGTCGGTCCAGAACGCGGCCAGCGATTGCGAGAAGTCGCGCAGGATGTTGGTCATCTGCGGCGCCTCGTTGACGTGGTGATCCCAACCGCCGATGTCGGTGAAGGCAACTTCGACGCCGAGGTTGGCCTTGAGCAGTTGCGCAGTCTGGCGAAGCGCGTCGCCGAAGCGTCCGCGCGGATAGTTCGCGCCCGGCGCGGGTTGGTACTTCGATGGGTCGGCGGTCTTCAACATCTTCACCGCTTCAAACGTTTCCTGCCCGGTGCCGTGCAGAACGGAGTCGACCGACTGGTCGTACATGGCTTCGAAGGTGCTCGCGATGGGCGCGACGTTGGGATTGTTTCCGCCGACGCCGAACTGGCTGATGTTGTTGATGGCGACTGCGGGCTCGGAGCCAAGCAGGATGCGCGGTAGCGATGGCCCAAGCGCGATCGCGCGGAAGGGCGACGCCTTCTCGCTTGCCTGGCGCACGGCGCGATTCAGCCATCCGTCCTCGGTGCTCTTGAGGCCGGGCGTGCCGGATTCCATGTAGTCCTGGGCGTCGAAGTGCGAGCGCGTGGTGTCGGGCGATCCGGCGGCGTGCACGATGGCGAGATGCTTCTGGTCCCACAGCGGCTTGAACGCGGACATCGACGGATGCAGTCCGAAGAATCCGTCAAGATCGATGACACCGTTCTGCCCGGAGCGCGGAACGTTGATGGTGGGGCGCATGGTGTAGTAGTTCGCCTCGCCGTGCGGGACGACGATGTTGAGACCGTCGGCGGCGCCGCGCTGGAAGATAACGACCAGGCGTTTGTGTCCGCCGCTCAACGACGTCGCGCCATAGACCGCGCGAGTGAGGAACGCCGGCAGGGCCGCCGTTCCGACCATCGCCATCGCACCGCTCTTCATGAATACGCGCCGGGTGATTGCCATTGCTGTGAACCTCCGTGTTGCCCAGGGGCTAAAGCCCCCAATCTCTTTTCGCTTCGTACGGCACGGCTAAAGCCGTGCCCTGACACAAACCCTGCCATTTCGCTTCTGCGACGCTTCGCGTCGCATGTGCGGGCGAGTCGCCCGCCTCCACACAATTTCCTAGCGCCGTTGGAACTCCGGTGAACCCAAGAGCAGGCCGGCGATCAGGTTGTCCCTGGTCGGCGGCGGGCCGGTGAATCCCGGCGCGTTCTGCTGGCGGCGCGCATTCAGGCGCGGCGCCATGGTGAATTCTTCCTTGTCGGGAGCTTGCTGCTGGGGACGCAGGGTCGCCTGGTTCAACTGCTGCGTGATCGCTTCCGGATTCTCGAGTTGCTTCAAGATCGTGTCGTGCGTCTGCTTGGAGATGTCGCCGGCGAGCAGCGTGCTGACCATGACAGCGAGATGCTGTTGCGCGTCGTCGGACGCGGACGAGGGCGTCCGCGCCACGTCATTCGAGGCAGCGCCGGAGACGGCCAGCAGCGTGCCGGGATCGAAGGAGACGCCGGGCATGCGTCCGGCGGCGAGGCGCAGCGCGAAGTTCATGCGGCCAAGCAGCGCAGCGGAGTTGACCCACGCTTCCGCCTTCATCGAGTAGCCGGTCGGCGGCTGCATCTGGTAGAGCGGCATGCCGAGCTGGTTGAGCGTCTGGACGAACGGCATGGCGTTCTGCACGTCGACGCCGGTGGCGCGGATGGCCGAGACCACGAATTCAAACGGTGTCTTCACTTTCGCGCGATACGTTTCGGGCGCCCAGAATTCCTGCGACTGGTACATGGTGCGCAGAACTTCGCGGATGTCGCCGTCGGACTTCAAGAACGTGTTGGCCATGCGGTCGACCAGCGCCTGCGGAGGATTGTCGGAGACGAAGCGCATCGCCAGCTTCTTCGAAATGAAGTGCGCCGTAGCGGAGCTGTGAGCGAGGATGTCGAGCAACTGCATGCCCTCGCTCTCGCCGTTGTCTTTGATCTCGTGTCCGAGGACGTACTTGCTGCCTGGCTCGTGGAAGCGATCGTTAAAGGTGAACTCGCCGCCGAGGCGCGGGTTCTTGATGGTCCAGCCGGTGAAGACCTTGGCAGCTTCGGTGACATCCTTCTGCGAGTAGCCGCCGTCGACGCCGAGCGTGTGGAGTTCCATCAGCTCGCGTCCGTAGTTTTCGTTCAAGCCAGCGCGGCGCTGCTGCGCGGGAGCGGGCGGGACCTGCTGCTGTCCTTCCACCTGCATCTCCTGCTGTTGCTGTTGCTGCTGGCGCTGCTGTTGTTGCTGCGGAAACTGGCGCTGGGAGCCGGTTTCCGGCATTCCCGGGAAGTTCGGGAATCCGGCTTTCTTGCCGAGCGCGCGGCGCTGCTGCTGCTGTTGCCGGCGGAATTGTCCGTTGCCTTGGCGCGGTCCGCGCTCCGCCATGAACGAGTGCGGTCCGACGCTCTGCCAGTTGTCGAGATAGAACATCATTGCCGGACTCTTGGCGGTGGCGACGAGCAGGTCCTTGAACTTGCCAAGCGCGCGCGGGCGGATGACCTGGTTCTCGTATTCGGTGGTGAGGAAGCGGTCGGCGCCTTTGTTGATGAAGACGTTGAAGTGGTTGAACCAGAAGTCGGTCATGACTTCTTCGAGCTGGCGATCGCTGTAGGCGGCGCGCAGGATCTTGGCCTGCTGAAGTTCGCCGACGACCACACCCTGCGGATTGACGAGCGCCTGGACTTGCTCGCGCTGTTCGGGCGTGAAGTCGCTCATCAACCGGTCGCGCTCCTGCGTGTTCAACACCTGCGCGAGCGAGATGCGGTCGGCGGGCGGAAGCTTGTAGATGGCGGCCATCCGCTGGTCAGGCGAAAGCGCGAGGATGCGATCGATTTCGGCGCGCGCATTCTGGCGGGCGGCGCGAACCTGCTCGCGCTCCGAGTCGGTCATCTGCTCGGGTGGAGTGTTGGGATCGATGTCGACACCGTTCTTGTCGGCCTTCTTCTCGGTACGGATGCGATAGCGCTCGACCGCGTCTTCATAGACGGCGCGCTTCTGCGGATCGCTGGGCAGACCCATGCGTCCATTGGCGACGGCCTGAAGGACTTGCGGCGGCGGAAAATTCTCGACCATGGTGCGCGCGTCCATGTTCAGCGTGCGGAAGCCGGCGAGGCGCGATTGCATGGCGGAGTTATCGATCTTTTCCGGGTGGAGCTGCTGCTCGAACCACTTGTCGACGCCCATGGCGGCGACGCGTTCGACTTCGCCGGGACGCGGCCCGAAGGTGAAGCGGTTGAGGGCGTGGAGGGCGCGGTGCGCCTCGTCCATGTGGGCGGACTTCCTGGCGGCAAGAAGAGCTGCCGAGGCACATGTCAATAAGAGGACGAGAGCGACAAGCTTGCGATTCATCGGAACTCCTGAGAAGTGGGATGCGTCTTACACCCACATTTGCCAAAGGAGGGCAAATGTGGGGCACCGATCCCTGGGCGTGAACCCCTCACGCTGCTAGTCATTATGAACCCGGCGGGTGGGAAAAGTTGCTCGGCGGGCTCGGGCTCACGCCCTCGCAGGTGAGTGTCGCCCGCTAAAGCGGGCTTAGGTCCCTTTTTGTACGTTTCCCCACGGCTTACGCCGTGGGCTAAAGGCGGTGTCGCCTGCTGCGCAGGCTGGGGTTGGGGTGGCGCGGGCGGATTCGTGAGGCGCAACCGGCGTCATGGTGCGAGGAGCGCGATAGGTCCCTCGCGACCAACAGACGGCCGCTCGGGATGACACTCGTGAGAGGCGGCGTCGAAAAGCCTGCAGCCGCTGCGGGTCATGTGATCAGGATAGGGATCCTTCGGCCGAAGCGGCCTCAGGATGACAGGTGGAAACGGACGCGCGACCCTGGAGAATGCGAATAGTGTGAGCTTGAGCCCGCCGAGGGCGGCGGGCCTCCAAGGAGTGAACATCGGCGTGGCCGGCGAGACGCCGGCGGTACCAAAGACGTTCTAAGCCGAGTAGACCCGGCCGCCGGTGAGGCGGTGGTTGAGGACGGAGGAGAGGTTATCGATGTCGGAGGCGCCGATATTGCAGAAGCCAGGGGTTTCGAGGAACTGGGCGCTCCCGCAGGCTTCGCGGCGGAGCTGGATCAGGAGGCCCTGGACGGCAGCGGCGTCGAACTTCTGCGGCGCGGACTGGACCATCTCGCTGACGGCGGCGCCGACGGTGTGGGCTTTGCGGTGCGGGCGGTCGGTGATCATGGCGTCGAAGGTGTCGGCGACGGCGACGATGCGGGTGGCCATGCCGACGTCGTCCATGTGGAGCTTGTCGGGATATCCGGAACCGTCGCCGCGCTCGTGGTGCGAGCGCACGACCTCCTGCATTTCGGGCCAGGGGAACTGGACGCCGGCGACGATGCGATGTCCGACGGTGGTGTGGTCGGCCATCTCGCGGAACTCTTCCGGATCGAGGGCGGAGGGCTTGCCGAACAGGCGTTTATCGACCGCGACCTTGCCGATGTCGTGAAGATATCCGCCAGAGCGCAGGCCGGAGATTTCGTCTTCCGACAGGCCCATAGCCTCGCCGATGCCGGCGGCGTAGCGGCCGACGCGAAGCGAGTGCCCACGAATGGCGGCGTGCTTGATGTCGATGGCGGTGGCGAAGGCTTCGAGCGCGCCGTCGTAGAAGTTGTGAACGGAGCTGAGGACGCGGAGGTTCTCGGTGGCGCGCTGCTCGAGCGTCTGGCTGATGGCGTGGTTGTGAACGGCGAGCGCGACGTAGTGCGAGACCAGGCCGAGCGCGTCGTGCTCATCGCCGCCGTAAGGAGAATCGGAGTCGCGGCGGCCGAGTGCGATGAGTCCGACCAGCTGTCCGTGGACCTTGAGCGCGACGATGCAGCGAAACATTTCCGGCGATACGTTTCCGTTGACGCTGAAGAATAAGGATGGAGCGAGCGAGCCGGGTCCGACGTTCTCCGGCGTCTGAAGGCCGCTGAGCGCCTGCACGTGCTTCGGCAGAAGCGGGATGACGCCCGGCTCGGCGAACGGCGTAAAGCCGCGCGCCGCCAGCGAGCGCAACACCGCCGGTTCCGAGGCGTAGGCGAACAGTGCCGCTTCGCGCGCGCCGATGGCGTCCATGACCGAGGTGAGCATGGTGAGCGCGGTTCGCGAGAAGTCGCGCTCGCCGGTCAACACGGGTCCCAGGTCCGCCAACGCGTCAAACGTCAGCAACAGTCGTCGGAATTGTGTTTTTCTCACCGCCATGAGGATGGCGGGAGAATCCTTCAGAGCAGCTCAACCGTAACATGCGGGGAGTTACTGGGTAGTTAACGAGTGTGGTTCTGTACATCGATTGCCGAATTGCCGAACTGCCGAATTGCCGAAGTGAAAAACAAGATCTCACCGCGGAGGCGCGGAGACGCGGAGAAAACAGAATGAAGACACCGGGGCCTGTCGCGCAGGAGCGAAGATCTCGGATTGTGCAAGCCTGAGCCCGCCGAGGGCGGCGGGCCTCCAAGGATCTGAAGATCTCGGGGCTCATTCGTTAGAAATGATTCTTCAAATCGGCGAACTGCTCGACGCGCAGCAGGGTGCCGCGGGCGTTGGGGACGCCGATCTCTTCGTGCTCGAGGACCCAAGTGTCGGAGTGGGGAACGAAGACGGCGTTGAGTCCGGCGCGAAGCGCGGGATTGACGTCGGACTTGGGGCTGTTGCCGATCATCCAGGTGGAGTCGGAGGCGAGATCGTACTTGGCGGCGATGCTGGAATAGGTTGCGGCGTCCTTTTCGGCGACGACTTCGACGGCGGAGAAGTGCTGCTTGAGTCCGGAGCGCTCGATCTTGCCCGTCTGCTCGGTGATGTTGCCCTTGGTCATGAGGATGAGGTGATGACGCGCGGCGAGGTAGGGAAGCGTGTCGGCAACACCTTCGATGATCTCGACGGGCTGGGCCGCGATCTTGTGGGCGATGGCGTGGATCTGGTCGTGGGTTTCGGGCGCGACGGGCGGAACGGCCAGGCGCTCGAAGGTGTCGACGAGGGCGTGCGCGAAGCTGTGCAGGCCGTATCCGTGCTTGACGACGTTGTGGCGCTCGACGTCGTTCAGGACCTCGCGGACCTGCTCGCGGGTGTAGTGCTGATGGTCGAGGAATGAAATGAACTCGGCGATGGCGCGCTCGAAGTAGATGTTGTTCTCCCAGAGCGTGTCGTCGGCGTCGATGAGGAGGGTTTGGGCCGTGAGGGGCATGGGAATCGGACATGATAAATGAATTCACCACGAAGACACGAAGGCACGAAGGAATGCAGAATGTCGAATGCAGAATGAAAACATCCGCAAAGCGCTGTCATTCTGCATTCTGCAATCCGCATTCTGCATTCCGTCATCCGATTCTGTAGAATTTCTGCGATGAAACATGGACTCGTACTCCTCACGCTCGTTTTCCTGGTATTCCCGATGAAATCTTCCGCACAGAACGACACGGCGCCGAAGAAGAAGGTGTCGCGGTCGAATCAGCATGAGACGCAGAAGTACGGACGCGCGAACACGCAGCCGAAGGAGCAGGTGTCGCCGGACATCGACCAGCAGCTGGCGAAGTGGCAGTCACAGAAGATGCCTTTCACCGGCGCAGGGCTGACGGCGAAGGAGCGTCAGCTCGTCGAGAAGCTGGTGGAGGCGCAGCATTCCATCGAAGACATTTTCTGGCGGCAGTCGGATCCGGAGGGGCTGGCGCTGTACAAACGTCTTAACGCGAGCCAGAACGCGACCGACAAGAAGATTGTGCGCATGCTGAAGATCAACGGCAGCCGCTTTGACCTGCTAAAGGACAACGCGCCGTTTGTCGGCTCGCAGGCGATGCCGCCGGGACGCGGGTTCTTTCCCGAGGACCTGACGCGCGAGCAGGTGGAGAAGTACGTCGTCGATCATCCGGAGAAAAAGGAAGCGATCTACGGTCCGTTTACGGTGGTGCGGCGGAACGCGGCAGGGGAGCTGGATGGGATTCCGTATCACATCCAGTATCGGCAGTGGCTGATGCCGGCGGCGAAGTTGCTGCGCGAGGCGGCTGCGCTGACGAGCGACGAGAAGTTTGCGAAGTATCTGAAGCTGCGGGCTGACGCGCTGTTGAGCGACAACTACTGGGATTCGGACGTGGCGTGGCTGGAGTTGGAGAATCCGAAGTTCGATATCATCTTCGCGCCGTATGAAACGTATACGGACACGCTGCTGGGAGTGAAGACGTCGTACGGCGGCGCGGTGCTGATCCGCAATGAAGAAGAGAGCGCGAAGCTGGCGGTGTATCAGAAGTACGTGCCGCAGATCCAGGACGCGCTGCCGCTGGCGGCGGAGGATCGGCCGTCGAAGGCGGGTCACCTGTCGCCGATGGAGGTGATGGACGCGCCATTTCGGTCGGGCGATTTGCGTCATGGATACCAGGCGGTGGCGGACAATCTGCCGAACGATCCGAAGATCCACCAGGAAAAGGGAAGCAAGCAGATCTTCTTCAAGAACTTCATGGACGCGCGCGTGAGCGTGGTGGTGATCCCGATTGCGAAGCAACTGATGCGCGAGGACCAGGCGCAAATGGTGAGCGGTGAGGCATATATGGCCGGAACGCTGATGCACGAGATCGCGCACGGGCTGGGTCCGGCGTTCGCGCGCAAAGACGGAAAGAAGGCGGATATCCGCGAATCGATTGGGCCGCTGTACAGCGCGCTGGAAGAGGCGAAGGCGGACATCGTCGGGCTGTACGGTCTGAAGTGGCTGGTGGACAACGGAGCGCAGTCGAAGGAGTCGCTGCAAGCGGCGTACGCAGCGCACGTGGCGGACCTGTTCCGCACGGTGCGGTTCAGCATTGCCGAAGCGCATGGACGCGGCGAGATGATGGAGTTCAACTACTTCGTCGAGCAGAAGGCGATCTCGCGCGACGCGAGCGGGAAGTACAGCGTCGACATGGATCGAATGCCGCAGGTGGTGGCGGCGCTGGCGAAGGAGTTGCTCGAGATCGAAGCGACCGGCGATCGCGCGCGCGGCGAAACGTGGTTCGCGAAGTACGAGAAGATGCCGCCGGAGCTGGAGTCGACGCTGAAGTCGCTGACGGGAGTGCCGGTGGACCTCGATCCGGTGTGGAGCTTCCCGGAGAAGATCGAATAAAGCATCGCCGAAATTGCCATAATCGCCGGAATTGAGAAGTCGATTACGGCGGTTACGGCGATTTCGGCGTTTACGGCGATCGCGTGGTCAGTCTTTTACGAAATCCACTTTGACTTTGTGGGGGATGACGCCGGCTTTGTGTCCCATGTCGAGGAGCTTGCGGACGGCGTCGCGTCCGTCCTTGCCGTAGTCGAGGGTGCGCTCGTTGACGTACATGCCGACGAACTTGTCGGCCATGTGGTGATCGAGGTCGCGGGCGAACTGCATGGCATAGGCGAGCGCCGGCTCGCGATGGTCGAGGGCGTACTGGATACTCTGCTTGAGCGTGCGCGAGACGGCTGCCATCGTTTTCGCGCCGAGGCTGCGCTTGATGGCGTTGCCGCCGAGCGGTAGCGGAAGTCCCGTCTGCTTGCGCCACCAGACGCCGAGGTCGAGGATCTTGTGCAGCCCCGACTTGGAAAAAGTGAGCTGGCCTTCGTGGATGATGAGGCCGGCTTCGTACTTTCCGGCGAGCACCTGCGGAATGATCTGATCGAAGGGAACGACTTCCGTTTCGATGTGCGGAGCGAAGAGCTTGAGCGCGAGGAACGCGGTGGTCAGGGTTCCGGGCACGGCGATCTTGATGTGCTTGATCTCGCGCAGATTGATGGTGCGGGCGGCGACGATCATGGGGCCGTAGTCTTCGCCGACGCTGCCGCCGTGCGGCAGCAGCGCGTAGTGCTCCTGGATGTACGGGTAGGCGTGGAAGGAGATGGCGGTGACGTCGTACACGCCTTCCATCGCTTTGCGATTCAGGGTCTCGATGTCGCAAAGGGTGTGGGTGAACTTCAGTCCCTCGGCTCGCACCTTGTTAGTGGCGAGTCCGTAGAACATGAACGCGTCGTCGGAATCGGGGCTGTGCGCGACGGTGATCTCGCGCACGTCAGTACTGGTGGATGCAGTGCTTGGCATTCCTGAATACTTTCTGCTGAGAGTCGCTTTACGCCTTACGCTTTACGCTCTACGCCAAACCCGGCGGTGAGCACTCGCGTAAAGCGTACAGCGAAGAGCGTAGAGCGTCATTTCACGAAGCGACGCGCTCCCGGCGCGAGCGCCGAGGCGGTCATGATCTTGATGATTTCGGCAAAGAGAAACGGATAAAGAGTGAAGCTCAGAGCCTTCTGCGCCGGCATTCCGGCGAACAAACTGAACCAGGCGATGCCGCCGGCGAAGAGCAGCAACTCCGCGCCGATGGAGGCCAGCATAGTGCGGGCAAAGTTCTTCGCATCGCCCGCAACGATCCCGGCTACGAAGGCGACGAAGGGATACGACATCAGGTAGCCGCCCGTAGGTCCGATCAGTTGCGCGATTCCGCCCGGTCCCGCGGGATTGAAAACAGGCAGTCCGACTGCGCCCTCGAGCAGGTAGAGCGCCAGGGCGGCGAAGGCACGGCGCGGACCGAGCGCAAGTCCGACCAGCAGCACGCCGAAGTTCTGCAGCGTGAGCGGAACCGGCGTGAAGGGCAGCGGCAGGGTGATGCGTGCGCACAGCGCGACGAACAAGCTGGCGCTGACGACGATAACGACCTGGTGGACGGCCGATCCCGCGAGCAAATTCGCGCCGGCAGATTCGGATTTGGCGATGGATTTCATCATCATTTCGTGACTTCGTGGTTACGTTCCTGCTCGTCGCGAGTTTCGGCGCCCTTGCTCATGTGGGCGCGCACCCGGACAAAAAATGCAATGGCCGTGCCCACTACAGCGATCGTGCAGAGGACCAGGACAATGTACAGGAACTTCATGAACCGTGGTTAAGGATACAGGCGGCAAGCTAACAGCGGCAACTGCCGAATTGCCGAACTGAAAGCCGGGGCTTCGACGCGGAGTCGCAGAGACGCAGAGAGATGAGAATGAAAAGCGGATCCCTCGGCCGCCGCAGCGCGCGCTCGTGATGACAACGTTTGTGGAGAAGGTGTGAGCGGCACGGTGAGCGCGAACATCCGCGGGGTCCTTCGGCCAAAAACAGGCCTCAGGATGACAGTCCTGAAGCTCTGAGTGGCCGGCGAGACGCCGGCGGTACCAAACACGCACGGCGAAAACGCAGGCAGTACCAAACGCCGGGGCTTACGGCTGCTTCTGCATTGCTTGTTCGATCGCCTCGACAGTCTTCGGGATGCGGCAGGTCAGGCATTCGAGCTTGCCGTCGTCGCCGACGAGGTATGTGTCTTCGATGCGGACGCCGATCTTCTCGTCGGGAATGTAGAGCCCGGGTTCGAGGGTGAAGACCATGCCCTTGTCGAGCGGCTTGCTGGTGTCGCCGGGATCGTGGACGTCGAGCCCGACGAAGTGTCCGAGGCCATGGATGAAGTATTTGTCGAGCGGCTGGCCGTGCATGTCTTTGCCGTGCGACTTGAAGTAGTCGATGGCGACCTGATTGAGAGAGTCGGGGCCGCGCAGTTTAGATCTGCCCGCCTGGAAAGCCGCGATGGCCGCCTGTTGCGCGCCTAGGACAATCTCGAAGATCTCACGCTGCCGCGCGGTGAACTTGCCGTCGGCGGGAAGCGTGCGAGTGATGTCCATGGCGTAGAACGAGTATTCGCCGGCAACGTCCATGACCACGAGGTCGCCGTTGCGGATGGGGCCGGAGTCGGCGGAGTAGTGCAACACGGTGGAGTTGAACCCGGAGCCGACGATCGGCGCATAGGCGGGGCGCTCGCATCCGCGACGCTGGAACTCGTACTGCATGAGCGCGGCAACCTGGCGCTCGGTCGCGCCCGCCTTCACCGCGTGCAACGCGGCGAGGTGAGCTTCTTCGGATGCGTTCGCAGCTTTGCGAATGAGCGCGATCTCGCCCGCGTCTTTCACTTTGCGAAGCTCGTCGATCAGCGGGCGCACGTCACGCGGAACGAAGCCGCCGGGGAAGGATTCGAGACGAACGAGGCCGCGCATGGTGTCCGCGTCGGCAGCGTCGGCAAGGCCGCGCGAGGTTTCCGCGTAAAAGCGCGTGCCCTGCGGCAGCGACGCGAGCACCTGCGGCATGGTGTCGAGCGAGACGACCCGCGCCACGCCGGTTTCGGCGGGAGCTTGCGGATTCTCGGGCCCGAGCTTGATGCCGGTCCAGCGCTCCTGCACCATGTTGCGCGCCGGGAGGAAGAGAGTCTCCGAGTAGGCTGCGGCAGGAATTTCGGGCTGGCTACCCTGTGCAGCATGATGGTCGCGCTGGCTGACGATCAGTAGAGCCGCGCCCGGCTCAGACCATCCGGTGAGGTAGTAGAAATTCTGGCTCTGATGGAATCCCCAGATGGCGTCGCCGGTGGAGTTCTCAGTGCCGGCAAAGATGAGGACGGCGCCTCCGCCGATGGAGTTGGGACTTTCGGCCTTCATCGAAGCGTTGATCGCAGCAGCGAGCTTTTCGCGTCGGGCGCGGTAGTCGGCGTTGGATTGGCGTTCGAGAGCAAAAGCGGCGGTCGAGATTACAAGAATGAGGACGCAGAGCTTACGCACGGGCACCTCGCATGTTCGTGAACGCGGGAGTTTAGCACGGGCGAACTGCCGAACTGCGGAACTGCCGAACTGAAGAGCCAACGGCTTGGAAAGCTGTGAACGGTATCGCGAGCGCAAACATCCGTGGGATCCTTCGGCCGAAGCGGCCTCAGGATGACATGTGCCAACGGTAGCGCGAACACGACCGGCGTTTCCCGTTTCCGCAGCGCGATAGGTCCCTCACGGCCAACAGACGGCCGTTCGGGATGACACGTGAAGATTGCAGTTCGTAGGTTCCTCACGGCCAACAGACGGCCATTCGGGATGACACGTGAAGATTGCAGTTCGATGGTGCAGAATAGCGCTCGCTCATGCGCGGTTTCGCAAAAACGTTGGTCACGACCGGTGTGCTGCTGTTGTGCGGTGCGGCAGCGCACGCGCAATCGACGCCGCCGGAGCCGCATGCGTCGTGCGCGGCGATCTCGCAGAGCGATGCGCAGCTCGAGCCGTTGTCGAAGCTGTGCGAGTTCGCGCTGGCGTACCGGCGGTCACTGCCGAATTTCATTTGCGAGCAGAAGACGGTGAGCCGCGCGCACTGGTTGGGCGGCCCGCAGACGATGGTGATGGAAGCGCAGGTCACATATCGCAACGGCGTGGAGCAATATTCGAATGTCTTGATCAATGGAAAGCCGGGCGCAGTGAATGCGGGCCCGGGCGCGTTCACCTTTCAAACGGCCGGGGAATTTGGGAACGAACTGGTGGACCTGTTCGAGAACTCCGGCCGGGTGCAATTCGGCCATGCGAAGAGCACGCGGATCCAGGGGAAGGATGCGATCGAGGTCTCCTTTCACATCAAGAAAGAGCAGAACAGTTTCTGGTCGATCGGCGACGGGTTTACGAAAATATTTCCGGAATTCAAGGGAACGATTGCGGTAACCCGAGCAGACGCCAGGCTGTTGAGGGAATCGTTGACGCCCGTTGGCTTGCCGGATGATTTCCATCTCGAATCCGCGGAGAAGACAACCGACTACGGGGATGTGAACCTGGGAGAAGCCGGGGTGCACGTGCTGCCTGTGAAAGCGCAATCTCGCGGGTGCATGCGCGTTCCATCTGTTCGCCGCATTACTCCACCCCCGCGGTGCATTACCAACACGCTTGAATTTCACGGATGCCGGAAGTTTGGAGCGAAGGCGAGGATTGTGCCGTAGGGAGCCTAGGCTCTCTTGCGTCGAAAAGGTGTCAGCGGCACGGAGAATGCAAACTTCTGCGGGTCCTTCGGCCAAAGTCAGGCCTCAGGATGACACTCGTGAAGATTCGCGAAGTGCGTACCTGAGCCGCCGAGGGCCCTTCGACAGCGCTCGGGACAAGCGGCAGGCCTCCAAGCACGAGTATTGCGTGGCCGGCGAGACGCCGGCGGTACCAAAACGCGGGCGAGTCGCCCGCCACAAGCAAGGCGAACTCGCGGCCGCGAGGACGCCCGGCGCTACTTCTAGATTCCGACGGCGTAGGGCTTGGCGGTTTGGGGTTCGTGGTCGGCGCGGAGGCCGGCGAAGCGGTCGAAGCGTCCCTGGAGCAACGACATCGCACCCGTGTACCAGTAGCCGAGCACGAAGATGCAGAGGAACGGGATGGTGAAGTAGTTCTCGTTCACGATTGCGTACCAGACGGTGAGCGCGAAGTAGCACCCGATCACGAGTTCGATCCAGGGAACGACGCCGAGGCGCTTGCGGTACTTCTTGGCGCGGGCGGCGTTGTCCTTCTTCGATTCGACGCGGTACTTCGGCGTGCGAGCGAAGGGCGACTTCACGCCCAGCAGCGCTTCAATCACGGCTTTTGAGTTCGTGATCGTCAAGCCGATGCCGAGGGCCATCAGGAACGGAAGATAAAGGAGAGTGCGATACCACTTACCGGGGAAGAGCTCGCGCTGCGACGTCAGGTAGAAGCTGGAAATCGAGAATGTGGACGCCATGAACAAGGGCAGGTCGATGTAGAGCATCTGGAACCAGCCCTGGTAGAAGCGGATGATCATGGCCGGCATCAGCAGCACCGAAAGCACGATCATGAGCGGGTAACTGAGATTCGCGGTGAGGTGGAAGATGGCCTCGATTTTGACGTGGAGCGGCGCGTCGGACTTCATGACGCTGGGCAGGATTTTGATCGAGGTCTGGATCAGGCCCTTAGCCCAGCGGGCTTGTTGCGTCTTGAAGGCGGTCATCTCGACCGGAACTTCGGCGGGACACTCGACATCCTGGAGATAGCGGAAGCGCCAGCCCTTGAGCTGCGCGCGGTAGGAAAGATCGGTGTCTTCGGTGAGCGTGTCGTGCTGCCAGCCGCCGGCGTCGTCGATGGCGCAGCGGCGCCACATGCCGGCGGTGCCGTTGAAGTTGAAAAAGACGTTGCTGCGCGATCGCGCGCCGTGCTCCAGCACGAAATGCCCGTCGAGCAGGATGGATTCGACTTCCGTCAGGAAGCTGTAATGGCGGTTGATGTGCGTCCAGCGCGTCTGCACCATGCCGATCTTCGGGTCGGTGAAGAAGTGGATGGTGCGCATCAGGAAGTCTTCGGGCGGCAGGAAGTCGGCGTCGAAGATGGCGACGAATTCGCCTTTCGCGGTCTTCAGCCCTTCCTGTAGCGCTCCCGCCTTGAAGCCCTCGCGATTGTTACGGTGGTGATAGCTGACTGGATGTCCGAGCGCGGCGTAGCGCTCGACGACGGCGCGAGCGGCGTCCACGGTTTCGTCGGTGGAGTCGTCGAGCACCTGGATGTCGAGCTTCTCAGGCGGATACTGGATGCGGCAGACGGCTTCCACCAGACGGTCGACCACGAACTGCTCGTTGAAAATCGGAAGCTGGATGGTGACGCGCGGCAGCTCGTCGAAGCGCGCAGGCGGGTCGGTCGCGCGGTTCTTCTTGTGCTTGTAATAAAGATAGACGAGGACGTAGCGGTGCAGGCCGTAGGAGGCGAGCACGATCATGACCAGGAAATAAGGCACCAACAGTGCCATGTCGAAGGCGTTCGGCTGGTAGAGGCCCTTGAAGGTCTGATCGAGAAAATGAGTGCGGAAGTACTGTCCCAAGCCCTTCGGCTGCGAGACGAACAGCAACAGCGCTGTGATGTGCAAAGGAAGCAGGGGGAGTCACTCCGAAGAAATTACGCGAACAGCGGATCGCGACCTACTCTCGATTGTACCTGACGGGAGGGCGGTCCCAATGGTTGTCTAGTTGAGGAAGAAGGTGCGGTAGAGCGTGTCGCGCTGGGCGGGACGGAAGCCGGCGTCGCGGATGATGCGGCGCAACTCCTCCTCGGTTGTGCAGTTCTGCACGCCGGCCGCGCGCACCACGTTCTCCTCCAGCATGACCGAGCCGACATCGTTGCCGCCGAAGCGCAGACCGAGCTGGCAGACCTTCAGACCCTGTGTCACCCAACTTGCCTGCACGTTGGGGAAATTCGACAGGAAGAGGCGCGAGATGGCCAGCGTCTTCAGATATTCGACGGAGGTGGCCTCGTCCCAGCCGCGTCCGCCGAGCGCGGTGTTGTGCGGCTGGAAGGTCCAGGGGATGAACGCCGTGAAGCCGCCGGTCTCCTGCTGGAGGTCGTAACAGACCTGGAGATGGTTGATGCGCTGCTCGAAGGTTTCGCCGACGCCGAACATCATCGTCGCGGTTGTGTTCATGCCGAGCTTGTGCGCGGTGCGGTGAACGGCGACCCAGTCCTGCGTAAGGCACTTGAGGCGCGCGATCTTGTGGCGAACTTCGTCGTCGAGGATTTCGGCGCCGCCGCCGGGAATGGAGTCGAGACCGGCGTCGCGCAGGCGCTTGATGGTGTCTTCGAGCGAGAGGCCGCTGATCTCGGCGAAGAAAAGAATCTCCGACGCGGAGAAGCAGTGCAGCCACACCTGCGGAAAACGCTGCTTGATGCCGCGCATCAGGCCTTCGTACCACTCGAGCGGCAGGTCGGGATTCAGCCCACCCTGCATCAGCACGCCGGTGCCGCCGAGCTCGACCGTCTCGCGAATCTTGTCATAAATCGTGTCGTAGTCGAGGGTGTAGCCCTTGGAGCGGCCCGGTCCCTTCACCGGCGCGTAGAACGCGCAGAAGGTGCAGTACTCGGTGCAGAGGTTGGTGTAGTTGATGTTGCGGTCGATGACGTAGGTGACCACTCCATCCGGATGTAGCTTGCGGCGGAAGGCGTCGGCTTCCATGCCGACACCGATGAGGTCATCGGAGCGAAACATCTCCAGGGCTTGGGCGTGGGTGAGCGACATGCTGCAAATATCTTAAATGGCGGCGCTGTTTCGCTCAACGAATCGCCGTAACCGCCGTAACCGCCGAAATCGCCGAAACCGCCGAAACTGTCAAAACCGCGGGGAAGACTTCGTTTTTCGATTTCGGCGATTATGGCAATTCCGACGATTACGGCGATGCTATGCGGCTTTTGGCTTCTTGCGCTTGCGATGTCCTTCGTGCGCTTCCTTGTTCTTTTCGTAGCGCGTCCAGAGCCAGCCGACCACGGATGCGCCGACGGAGAACACGAGGAAGCCGACGATGATCGCCACCTTGTGGGCGGTGAAGACGCGCATGATGCCGGTGCCGTAACGATGCGCGAGGTAAACGACGATGGTGTAGCGGATGGCGCGCGAGGCGGAGATCGCGAGCAGGAATCGGCGCGTTGGGTATTGAAGCGCTCCGGCGCCGACCACGATCGGAACCAGCGGCAGCGGCGGCGGCAGGAGGCCTCCGATGAAGAGCGCCGCGAAGCCGCCCTTCTTGAACGTGTCTTCGATGTACTTGATGCGTTTGCGCGGAAGGCGTTTCTCCAGCGCTTCCTTGCCGGCTTTTTTGCTGATGCGATAGGTGAGCCACGCGCCAAAGACGGCGCCGAACATCGCCATGGACCAGTAAACGATGGCAGGATCCTTGCGGCTGGCGGCTAGCAGGATCAGCAGCATGTCGATGCCGCCGGGGATGGGGATGAACGACTGGTCGATGATGCCGATCAGCACCAGTCCGGCGGCGCCGAGGTGCACCAGCCAGCCGAGGCTGCTGGTCTTGAAAAGTATCGCCGCGCGCATCCTGACACTTGGATGTGAGGGCGGCACTGGGCGTCGCCTTGAGCGCGCATTGCAGAGGGCTTGATTCAGCGGACGGGCTGGGGCGAAGGCGGCGCGTCGACGAAGGGCATGGGCGGCAAAAGGCCTTCCTGGCGGCCCATTTCGAAGAATGCGTATAGGCCTTCGAGGACTTTGTGATCGAGCGAGTAATAAATGTTCTCGGTGAGGTAGCTGCGGACGTCGCGCTCGCTGATGCCGACACGCGGCGCCCACTCGCGGGCGAGGACATCGAGGCTCTTCGGCTCGAGGCCGTGATCGCGCGAGCGGGTGAAGTGCTCGATCATCTCCGGCGTGATGATGTTCTTTCGCGCCGCCCAGAAGGCGAAGCAGAACGGCTTGCCTGTCATGATGCGCCATTCGTGCGCAAGGTCGAAGACGCAGTAGCGGGAAGCGTCAACGCGCAGCGCGGAGTCGCCAATCAGCAGCGCTGCGTCGAAGCGCGCGAGCATGGCCTCGAGTTCCGGCTCGTGCTCGGTGAGTTGACGTACACGGGTGCCGTCACGATGCGCGGGGAAGTGGCGACGGAAGAGAAGATCGCAAAGCACGACAGAGGTACGCGAGGACGTGTCTGCCGCGATCGTCTTGATGTCTTCCGGAGGCTTGCGGCTGACCAACAGGATGGAGCGCACATGATCCTGCGCCGCGATGGCGACGTTAGGCAGGGACGCGAGGCCGGGAATCGTGAGGAACGTGACGGCGGGAATCAGCCCAATGTCGGCGTCGCCCGCGCGAAGGGCTTCCGCGCAACGGGAGGGGATGGTGTAGCTGATCTCGTATTGTTGCCGCAAGTCGGTGCGGTCGAAGTCCCACATCAGCGGCGCGGTGTTGAGGAACGAGATGGCAGAGATGCGCGGCAGCGGCATAGGGAACTCTCGATTGTAATCCTACGGGCGGATTTCGATCGGAGTTCCAACGGGAACGAGCTTCCAGATTTCGTCCATCTCCTCGTTCGTCACCGCAATGCAGCCGTCGGTCCAATCGTGCAACAAGTGAGCCTTGCCGATGGCGCCATAGCCGTTCGGCAGGCCGTGGACCATGATGTCGCCGCCGGGCGACACACCTAGTTTGCGTGCCCGTTCGCGATCCGCTGGATTGGGATAGGAGACGTGAAGGGCGCGATAGTAATGGCTCGCCGGGTTGCGGCTGTCGATAACATAGCTGCCCTCGGGCGTTTTGTGATCGCCTTGACGCGTCTTTGGTCCGACCGGAGATGGACCAAGCGAGACCTTGTAGCTGTGAATCTCCTTGTTCCCGTTCATCAAAACGAGCTTGCGCTGGCTCTTAAGCACAATGATCCGGTCTGCGTGATCCACATCGGCAGCAAACAACTGCGACGAGATGAGACATACAACAAGAACGAAATTACGAGTACTCATCGCGGAGATTCTAGCTCTCTCCCGGCTAATGGCTTAAGACTGAAAACTTAGGGCCGCATTAACGAATGTGACGCCCGTCATATTCGCTGACAGCGACGGGCAATTACGCTGCGCGGCATGACCGCGCCCCCAATCGCACGAACCGACACTTGCTCGTACTGGCTTGCACTGGCACTCTCGCCGCAACTTGGTCCGGCGCGCGCGCGCAAGCTGGCACAACATTTTGGCGGAGCGATCTCGACGTTTCACCGGCCGCTCACTGAACTGGAAGCGGCGGGTCTGCATGCGGCAACGGCGCAGGCGATCTTCGGCGGGCAGGCGCTGGCGTCGGCGGAAGAAGAACTGGTTCGTGCGGCGGCCGCAGGGGCGCAGGTCCATGGCGACGTCGACGCCGGCCAGGCGTCACGGCTGCGGCCGCGCGAGCGCGTCGCCGTCTGAAATTCGGCAAGCACCGTTCCCCTTTTCGCGGCGGCGCTCTAGGTTCCGCGGCCACTCGGGGAGGTCCCATGCGTCTGAAGGCACTGCTCATCACCGCGCTGGCGGCGCTTTGCGCTTGCTCGCAAAGCCAGCCGGTCGGCGGGCCGCAGAAAACCACGATCCGCTTCGCCACCGACTGGCGGGCTGAGGCCGAGCACGGTGGCTTCTACGAGGCGCTGGCCACCGGCGAATACGCCAAGCGCGGGCTGGAGGTGACCATTGTCCAGGGCGGCCCTGGCGTGAACGTGCCGCAGCTTCTCGCCGCCGGGTCGGCCGAAATGGGCGTCGGCTCCAACAGCTTCG
>Ga0157369_10000941_pt1 | contig 36976 bp, 39 predicted proteins | sample C25metaG_FD_113461 | JGI IMG/M metagenome (GOLD analysis project Ga0157369, IMG submission 113461) | Corn rhizosphere microbial communities from Kellogg Biological Station, Michigan, USA - C2-5 metaG | ecosystem: Host-associated > Plants > Roots > Rhizosphere > Soil | place: USA: Michigan... | reverse complement strand
TGTTAAGAGATTTTTGCCACTGAGCAAAGAGTTTGCTGTTATCTATAAGTTTCAGATTATAAAGATAATCCGCATTGTTAACTAAAGCTTTTTCTTTGAGAATTTCCAAGTCTCCAAAAGGCTGGGATGTTAAAATATCATTTTCATCAAGTTTAGAAATATTGGGAAGAATATTGTCTGAAATGCCTGTCAGGATTTTCATATTCTGCTGAAAAGCGAGAATGTTATTATTGATCTCGATCTTGTCGTTGTTCAACTGAATTACAATGCTTTGAAGTCTTACATAATCCTTAAGAGAAATGTTTCCTTTATCAGTCTGGATTTTGTAAGCTGCCAAAAGCTCATTCATATATTTAAGTTGCCCATCGATACTGATCTGTTTTTTTTGTTCGTAGATGAGATTGTAATAAGTTTCCCGAAGTTGAGATCTGAGATCGACCAACAATTGATTGAATTGTAATTGAGAAAGTTCCTTGTTGGATTTGGCAAACTGGATCTCGTTTTTCTTTTTACCACCAAGATAGATGAGCTGTGTGATCTCTGCACCTTTTGCTCTGCCTACATCGAAAGCGCGTTTGTCCTCAGGATTGTAAGCATTCACGTAAGCGCTTATTTGTGGAAGTTCCCAGATCTTGGCCTGCATAATATCGGCGTCTGCCATATTGATATTATATTGTGCAGCGAGAATCTGGAGATTGTTTTTTTGAAATGCTAATTCGCAATCCTGAAGAGACATCTGCTGCTGTCCGGATAGACAGACAAATGCCGAAACGGATAACACCAGCGTTGTTATTTTATTCATTTTATCTCGTTTTGGTTTTGCAAAAATGCCTTACCTGGATTAAAACGGACTTAAATGAGACTTAAAAAAAACTTAATTGTTTTAAACAAATCAGTTATTTGTTATATTTAATGAAATTTAAAACGTTGAATTTCAAGATGAAAAATCTTATTAAATTATTCTTATTATTACTCTTTTCGATAAATTCTGCACAGACTCATCGGTTTATTTATGAATTACAATACAAATATGATTCGACTAGTTCAGATTATCAGAAAGTAAATATGATTTTGGACATCAGTCCGAAAGATGTGAAATTTTATGGACGTGATCTTCTGATTTCGGATTCTATCAATAAAAAATTCGGGAATATGGACAATAAAAATGTCGATATGACGGGGCAAATTGTTAAAAGGAAACTGAATTCTTCAGAAAATGAAAATTTCATCAATATAAAATTCAGTTATTATTCATTCAAGACCAATGATAAAATAGACTGGAAAATATCTATTGAAACCAAGAAAGTTCAGGATTACACTTTACAGAAAGCGACTGCGAAATTTGGCGGAAGAAACTGGATTGCCTGGTTTAACAAGGAAATTCCTATTAATGAAGGACCTTTCAAATTCCGAGGTTTACCAGGTTTGATATTTGAAATTAAAGATGATCAACAGGAATTCATTTACAGTTTGGTCAAAAGTCAAAAAATCGGAGAAATACCTGTAACCAATGATTTTCTTGAAAGTAATTTTGGTAACAAAGCGATTCCTGTTTCAGAAAAACAGATTCAAAAACTGATGATGGAATTCTATAATGATCCGTTTGCTTTTGAAAGAACCAACTTCAGCAAAAACAGTAGCGATTGGCGCATCAATATTGGCGGAAAGGAAATTCACAGCTTAGAAGAACTGAATGCCGAAACCAAAAATATGCAAGTTATCATCAAGAAATATTATAATCCGCTGGAACTTGACAAAGCCGTTCATTATCCAAATTGATCAATATTATTTATTAAAAATAACAGTAAAAAGGTTCTCATTTTCTGACAGTGAATTGTAAGAAATCTCCGCTTTGTGATATTCCAAAATACGTTTTACGATGCGTAAACCAAGTCCTGAGCCTGATTTATTTTGAGAATTGCTGCCCCGCATAAAAGCTTCAAAGAGTTTTTCTCTTTCCGAAACAGGAATGATTGTACCTTTTGAAAATACATTGACAATAATCCGGAATTCTGTTTCTTTTATGGAAATGTCAACTTCCTGATTGTCTGAATATAAGGCAGCATTTTTGAACAAATTAACAAAGGTAATCTCGAGAAGAGATTTCACGCCTTTTACAGTCAGGATTGCATCGTCACTACTATCTTCATCGATTTGGAAATCCATTTTGAAATCGGGAAAATTACGATTTACTTTTTCAAAAGCATCAAAGACGACTTCGTCAATTCTTACTTCTTCATAAACGCTGGCGATGCCTTCTTTATCGAATTTCGAAAGCAAAAGTAATGATATTGTAAGATCAGATAATTGATAAACATCCAGTAACATCTGTTGTAATGTCGCTTTTGTTTTCAGCGAATGATTTTCCAGCTGGATCAAATTTTCGAGCTGAAAAGCCATTCTCGTCAAAGGTGTCCGCATCTCGTGGGCCGCACTGGAATTGAAATCTTTTTGAGATTGGAAAACATCGTTCAAACGGTTTGTCATCAGATTAAAAGAAGTTGCTAAAACGCCAATCTCATCTTTTGGATTTTTGACCAAAACAGGTGTTGTTAGCTTATGAGCACTGATTTCTGAAATATCAGCTTTCAAAATTTCCAAAGGTTCTAAAAACTTCGAAACGATATAATAGCTGAAAAACCAAATCAAAATAATGCTGACAACATAAGAAAAAATCAACATATACTTCAAAAAATCAAGTTTAGATTCTCCTGTAACATCCTGTGCGCTTGTAAGAATGTAATAATTTTCTCCATTAATATTCCTTAATGTCGCATAGATTTCTGGTGCCGAATGTTCTATGTAAACCGTTTTTTCTTTGTCTAATCGTTCCAAAAGTTTCTCGTCCCAAGTGATTTTTTTATCTTTCAATGTACTGTAAACCAATTCCTTTTCTGCATTGAAGATCATAATATTCTCGTTCAGCAATACATTGTCAGAATTCTCGTCAAAGAAAATAGGCGCTTCTCTTTCGAAATCTTTTGATTTCTCGATAAAATTGACTGTGAAAACCAGACGTTTCTGAAAACGCTCCTTGAATTCATCTCTTCTGAAATCATTGAAGGAAATGTACACCACAAACATCATAATCCCGAATATCAGGGAAAATGCAATGCTAAGACTGAGTGCTATTCTACGTTTCAGAGACATTTGAGGAAGTTAGAGATTAGATTTTAGAAGTTAGAATTACAGCGGACTTAGATAATATCCGAAACCCGGTCTTGTGTGGATGAGTTTGGTTTTAAAGTTTTTATCAATTTTTTTACGCAGGAAATTGATGTAAACTTCGATGGCGTTGTTGGTGGATTGGAATTGGTTTTTCCAGACTTCATCGGAAATATATTGTTTGGAAAGCGTCCGTCCGTTTGCTCTTGCCAACAAAACCAAAAGTTGAAATTCCTTCACCGTAAGATTGATTTCTTCGCCTGAACGGAAAACCTTGCTGTCTTCAGGATGAATCACGAGATCTTCTATCACAATTTTTTCGACTTCCTCGGTTTTAGGCGTCAGTCTTCGCATTTGAGAATTGATTCTCAGCAATAATTCTTCCAGCAAAAATGGTTTTACCAAATAATCATCGGCAGCTCTCAGGAATGCTTCTTTTTTTTCTTCAATGCCGTCGTATGCAGAAATGATGATGATTGGCGTTTCGGCATTGGTTTCGCGGATGGTTTTACAGATGTCCAATCCGTTGATTTTTGGAACATTAATATCTAGCAGAAAAATATCGTAATCTTTGCCTGTGAACATATTCAGGAACACTTCGCCGTCTTCTGCTTTGTCGGTTTTTATCGATTTTGATTCCAGAAAAAGTGCAATTTCTGAAGATAAAACAGAATCGTCTTCTAAAAGTAATGCCTGCATTTGTTGAGAATTTTTTACAAATATGGGAAAAAGTAATTTATTTGAACGTTATTTAAAATTTAAGAATTACGATTTATGCCTTAAATCAATAGTTTGCAAAATAGAAATAGATTTATATTTTTCATTAATTTAGTTCTTTAAAATATCACAAATGAAAAAATTTCTAGCATCATTATTTTCATTCTTCTCCATTTTTATATTAAGCCAAAAAAGAGAAATGGCTGAGAATTTCTCCAAACATAATTTTGATAAAACCATAGAAATTGCCAAAGAAATTTTGAAATCAGAACCGGATGATTTAGAAACTATCTTGATGGTTGCTAGAGCAGAAAATGAGAAAGGTAATTTTCAAAATGCAATTCCATTTCTTGAGAAAGCAAAGGCTCTGATGAAAGAAGATTGGCAAAAATCTTGGACACTTTTGGAAACTTCAAAAAATAATTTTGGTCTTGGAAATATTGAAATCGCAAAACAAAATTATAATGAAGCTCTGAAAATCAACGGCACAAAAAACTCAATGAAAAACCTGAAGAATTTTGGAATGATAACAGGTTTGGACGAGTTTTATAAAAACTGGAAAGTAAAAGAATCCAAAAACATTATTTTTCACTTTGAAAAAGGTATTAATGAAAAGGATATTGAAAGAATCGTCATCACGAGACAAAAAGCTTTTGAAGAAATTAATTCCTTTTTTAAGTCGAATCTACCGAAAAAAATTGACTTCTTTGTATGGAATCTGACCGAAAGTTTCAATCCGATTTTAAACACAAATCTTGGATTTTCAAATCCTATTTTTTCTATTTCTCATAATCGATTCAACCAGACACCTGGACACGAAATTGCCCATAATATTTCGTTTTGGAGGAATAATAATGTAGTGAAAACCCAATTGATAAACGAAGGAATTGGCGTTGCTTTTGACCAACAAAAGAATGACAAACTTGGAATTGCACAGGAAGTTTACAAAAAGAATCCCATTGATATAAAAGAACTTTGGAAAAATAATTCAAAAGTAAATGATGATATTTTGTATCCAATTGCCGGAACTTTTGTGGATTATTTAATCAAATATAATAAAGAAAAATTCTTGAAACTAGCGGAAAATCAAACTTATGAAAATGTATCAAAAATCTACGATGGGAAAATTGATGAGATGATTGAAAATTTCACTTTGTTATTAAGCTATTAATTTTCAAATACTTACATCAATAAGTCTTCGTCATATCATTCGGAATCACAAGATTGAATTCCGTCAGGATAAAATCTTTTTCAGGCAAAACTAGTTCCGGTTTTTCGGATTCAAAAACAGAAATCACTGCAATCTTCAAATTCGGATTTTTCAAACATTTCTGCTCCAAGGATTATTTGTCCTTTTTTCTGATCAAAAATTGCTTCAGTTATCTTTTTTTCCAACCAGTGATTGATGGAATTATCGTGATGTTCGCCAATGAAAACTACGTCATAATCAGCCAATTCTTTCATCACTTTTTCAGGCGAAATCGTCTTTGATTTTTTATCAAAAAACTGATAAGAACGGAAATCCTGAGCTTTTATAAAACCAAGACTTAATATTAAAATAAATAACGCTAACTTTTTCATTTTAAAATAAATAAGAAAGCCGTTCTAAAGTAAATTAAAACTATAAAACGGCTTTATTAACAATGATTAAATTTTATTTTTTACAAACCTGCAACCAGATCTTTCCATCCTTGAAGTTCAGGATTTCCAGGCTTTCTTTTTCCGAAAAGCTGAACGATAAAATCCCCTTCTTTGTTGAATACTTCCACAGAAGTTACTTCGCCATCTTCGGTCGGTTTTTTCGTAATCCAGGTTTCTGCAATTTTCGTCGTATCAAGATGCAGATTAAAATCAGGGTCCATCACATTGAACCATTGCTGATGCCAAAGCGTTTTGTTAACTTCACCAGTATGAATCTGGATAATTCCGCGATTTCCAACGAAAACCATAATTGGCAGATTCTGTTCAGAAGCATCTTCTAAAACATTCACCACTTTAGAATTTTCGATTTTTGTAGCGTAACCTTCCGGCGCTAATCTCAATGCCTGCGTCCTTGTAACTCCGAATTTTCTCAGCATCATAAAGAAATCGTGTGTGTCTTTCAAATCTTTCCAAGCTTGTTGGAAACCAGCAACATCGATCTCAGAATCTGCTTTCTCTGCAGGTTTTGCAGGAACAGCTTCAGTTACGACATTTGGAGATTGTTCGTCCGCTTTATATTTCTCTGTCAAAGCATCAAATTCTGCTTCGTTGCTCGCTTTTGTTAAATAGATCTTATGAAGCGCCAAACCATCTTTTCCGAAGAACTGTAAGCTTTTTCTATCGCCTTCAACCACAGAGAAACCGAATTTCCAAGAGTTAATAAAGATTCTTAAATCAATGTCTTCACCTACGAAAACCTGTCCGTGAGGATTGCTGAAATCAGGATTCAAATAAACGCCTTTTCTTTCGTGTACACATTCGTCATTTCTCGTTAAAGCCATTACTTTATCCAGTTTTATAACTTCCTGAAGAAGGTCTGCAAAATCCGTTTTTAAAACTGTAACACCGTTTCCAATGTTCGTCGCTAACAATTCTGCTTCACTAACGCCTAATTGTTCAGCCGCGTTTCTTATTCTAAGATGTGGATTTTCTGCTTTCAGAGCTTCCCATTTTTCTTTTAATTCATTAATTAATGTACTCATATTAATTTATTTTGATTGTTTATTTTTATTAATTAAAATCAATTACTTTTTGATTGTCAGAACTATATATTCTCTTTTTACCTGTTCGCCAGCTTTGCTGATGATGAATTCTTCTTTATCCGATTTTATCATCCTTTTGAAGTTTGTTTGAGAAATCAGTAATTCTATATCTTCGTAATTATAAAGTTTGAAATCCGATGTGAAGGGTAAAGTTTTCATAAAATCCTTCTTCGCAAATGTGAGTACGAAACTTCCGTGTTCTTTTAAAACTCTATAAATTTCATTAAGGAAATCAACCGGATTTTGCCAGAAATAGATTGTATTGACGGTCATTATTTTATCAAAACTTTCATTCTCAAAAGGAATATTTTTCCCGTCGTATAATTGAAATTTGGCTTGAGAAAGATATTTTTGATTGATACTTTCTGCTTCAGTTTTCATAGTTTCGGAAATCTCTAAGCCTGTATAATTAATATTTTCGGCGAAATCCAAAAGATAAGATAAATGTCCAGCGTTGGCGTGACCGAGCTCCAAAACCTTTTCGTTGTCCGTCAAATGTAAAGCTTTGATGGTTTCTTTGGTCATAGAAATGTTGGTTCTGTTCATCATCTCAGCAACTTCTTTTCCAATATCGCCTTCGGGATTTGATAGTTGTTGTGCTAATATTTTGAGTTCGTTTTCTGTCATTTAGTTTAAATTTTTTATTTAACCAAATAAAATCATGGTATTGTCATTCACCGGATGTTTGCAGATCGTACAAGGAAAATTATAAGCCTTGGAAATTGTTTCTGCAGTGAACACATTTTCCGGCGATCCATATGACAAAACCTGCCCTTTTTCCATCAATAAAATATGATCAGCGAATTGTGCTGCAAGATTGAGATCATGCAAAACAACAATCGCTGTATTATTATTTTGAGTAAAATTCTTTATAAGTTCAAGAGTTTTGTACTGATGTTTAACATCCAGATTATTAAGTGGTTCGTCCAGGAAAAGTAAAGTGTTTTCTATCTCATTATCAAGTTGAGCCAAAACACGAGCGAGATGAACACGCTGCTTTTCGCCGCCGGAAAGTGAGTTATATTCCCTTTTCTGGAAATGCACAACATCGGTTTCTATCATTGCTTTTTCAACCGATTTGAAATCCTCTGAATGCGGCTGTGAATTGAAATATGGATATCTGCCCATCATCACAACATCCGCTACCAAAAGCGGAATATCCTGAGCATTGTGCTGAGAAAATTTAGCTTTGTGTTTTGACAGTTCTTCCAGATTCCAGTCGGAAAAGATTTTATTTTTGAATTGAATATTCTTCTTATTATCTGTTTTAATCTCATTGGCGAGTAGATTCAAAAGGCTGGATTTTCCTGCTCCATTTGGACCTACAATTGCTAAAAATTCTCCGAAACCAACATTAATATCAACATCCTTTAAAATACTGACTTTCTGGCTTTTATAATTGATATTCTGTCCTTTTATCATCGTAATGTATTTTTAAATTTAATTAAAATGGCGATGAAAATCGGGCCTCCAATCAGTGATGTCAAAATCCCAATCGGTAATTCTGAAGGTGCAACAATGGTTCTGCTGATCGTGTCTGCAAATAGCAATAAAATGCTCCCACAAATAGCTGATAATGGTAAAATAAAATGATAATCTGACCGGAAAAGCAATCTCAGAATATAAGGAACTATCAATCCGACAAAACCGATAGTTCCTGAAAATGCGACGCAAGTCCCTACCATTAATGCCGTTAAAACGACAATTTGTTTCTTCAGTGTTTCAACATTAATTCCCAAATGCTGTGCATCTTTTTCACCTAACATCATTGCGTTCAATGCTTTTCCTTTTGGCAAAATGATTATGTAGGATAATAATAAAACTATTGTTAATATAATATTCTTTGTCCACGTTGCAGCTGCCAGGCTTCCCAAGTTCCAAAACGTGAGATCTCTCAATTGTTCATCTTTTGAAATATAAATCAGGAATCCTGTGATTGAAAATCCAATCGAAGTGATAGCAACGCCACTCAAGAGCATCATTACGACATTGGTTTTTCCACCCGAAGTTGAGATTCTGTAAACGATGATCATTGCTAATAATGCACCAACGAATGCTGATACACCAACTAAGGAATTCCGTACAATCTCTGGAAGATAATCCTCGAATGTGTGCCCTAAAACAATAGCAATGGCTGCCAGCAAAGTAGCTCCGGAAGTAAGACCAATCGCTTCTCCTGTTGCTAAAGGATTTTTGAACATTCCTTGCAGAGTTGTTCCGGAAACGGCTAACATGCTGCCAATCAAAACAGCCATAACTATTCTGGAAGCCCGCACTTCCCAAATGATATATTTCTCGCTAAGTGGAAGTGAAGAATCGCCGGTTACAAATTTCCATAAAACCTCATAGGAGCTTGATTTTCCAAAGTCATAAACTCCGATATTCAAAGACAAAACCATTATAAGTATTAATAAAATAATACCGATAATGGCGTAAAATGTAAGACTTTTTGATTTCAAAATTTTAGACTTAGAGAAGAATCAAGATAAAAGAATAAAGACATTGTCTCTATTTTTTTTAAACAGGCTTCCAAATGTTCAGCCTATTAGAATTAAATTCTTTCTGAATTTTAACTTCAGAAAGAATCAATAATTACTTTGTAGATTCGATTAATAATTTGTTCAAACTTAATGCTGCTTCTCCAACTCTAGGTCCAAAAGAAGATAATAATCCGCCATCCATAGCAATTACTTTCTTATTCTTACCAGCATTGGTCTGAGAAACGCCCGGCATTTTAAGAGCACCTTCCGTCCCACCAGAACCCTGTAATCCGCTTGTAAAGAATAAGAGAACATCAGGATTTGACTGCACAACCGCTTCCGGTGTCAATGGTTTAAAATCTTCGAAATCGTTTGCAGAGTTCTCTCCGCCTGCTATTTCTATAATTTTTGCCATCGGTGTGTTTTTACCCGCTACCATCAGCATATTTCCTCTTGCATAGATGAAGAGTACTTTTGGCTTTTTAGCAATTGGCTGGATCTGTTTTATGTCAGCATCAATCTTATCGTATAATGCTTGTTGGTTTGTATTTCCTAAAGCTTTGGCAACCTGATCAATTAATTTTTTTGTTCCATCGATTGTAAATTCCTGTTGGAATAGTTCTGATTTGATTCCGGAAGCTTTTATTTTTGTTAATAGATCTGGATTTATGTCTTTGTCGGAAGCTACTATCAAAGTTGGATTAAGAGCCAGAAGCGGCTCGATTGTCATAGAACGAACATGTCCAAGGTCTTTTGCAGTTGCTTTCAAAGATTCCGGATATGTGCTGGTGACATCTGTTCCAACGATTTCTTTCTCGTGACCCAATGCCGCTACAATTTCCGTAATACCTCCGCTGATACTGACGATCTTTTGGTTGGAAACCGGATTTTCAGTTTTAGTTTCTGCTTTTGTTACCGCTTTAGAATCTTCTTTTTTACAAGAAATTCCTGCTAGAAATATGGTTGACAGAAGTGCTATTTTTATATTTTTCATAATTGATTTTTTTTTAAGAATTTTAAAGAATTTCATACTCAAACTGTGGATATCCTCTTTCACCCTTAGTATTCATCATTTTGTTGAATCTTAATTTAAAGAAAAATCCTTCAGCATCTTTTATAATATAAAAACGATCACCGTACACCTGAGCTCCATTTGATCCTGTAACAGTTCGCCAATGATCTCCAATCGCACGCTGATCATCAAATATGAACTTTGAAGTGTCAATATCACTTGTTTTGAAATTACTGTAATATTGATCGGCATTGGTCCCAGAAGGAATATCTACTTGATATGAACCTACACCGTCTGTTATATTATTAATCACAAAATCTGCATATACATAGCTACCTGCAGATACTCCCGGAGAATAAAAAACTTCATTCGTGAAAACTGTAAATCCTATATCCCAATTTTTTCTTTTTGGCTGAATGGTAACTTCTTTGCCTGATTTTAAACTGAAAAAATTAAGTGCATAATCCTGATTTTTTGAAATGATATATTCCGAATGAGGATTTGTAGAATTCAAATCTTTATATTTCAGTTTATATCCTTCATTAGATCTGGTAATTTGAATCAGCATCCACCCTCTTGGGTCTCCACCGGTTATTACAGAGCCTGGGGCAATTGTTCCACTGTAGATATCGCGACCCATATTTATCAGGTAAACAGAGTTTTCATTATCATTAACGCTTATAGGAGCTATTCCAGTAGTTTGGTTTAAAAAATTTCCGTTTGGATTGTCTACATATTGTAGATTAGAAGCAAGAAAACTTCCTACCATTACTTCATTTTGCAAAGAAGAAACCTGAGATGCCGTTACAGCATCAATATTTGTCGTATTAGGAATTTTGCCTGCAGCCATGATAATAGACCCATTGATAACAACGCGAAACTCATCACCTGAGTAAAAACCCAGATCCCAATCTGTTCTCAGATTGGAGCTCATGCTTTTATCCAATGGTTCAGAAAGATCTACCCAAACTTGATTACCTTGTTTATCTCCTCCTAAATCAGGCTCTAATGTTTGCCCTGTAATTGGAGGAACGCTTACAGGATCTTCGTCTGCCGGAAGACAAGACTGAAAAATCAGTGCAATAAATAAAATGAATAAAATTTTTATAAACTTCATCGGTGATAATTTTAAAATTGATAGGTTAATCTCGCAACATAACTTCTTCCGTAGAAAAGATTGCTTACACCAGTAGGAACCTCATGACCAACGGAATTGACTGTAGAATTAGTGACAGAGGTAACATCGAAAATATTTTTGACACCTAAAGAAATATCAAATTGATTTTTCCAGAAAGGCTGAGTAATGATAAAATCCATCATATGAAAATCTCCAATTTTCCCCAAATCATAACCACTTCCATTTGAAATATAACGTCTTTCCTCGCCAGCATATTTGTAATATAAAGCAAACTGAGTCTGTGCTTTTTCCAGGCGGTATGTTGCGGATGCACCTGCCTGAATATTATATTTGAAATCTGTAGGGGAAGATTGTGCCAACTCAATCATTTCTCTTGAAATACCATTCACAGAGGCTCTTAATCCTAACACAAACTGGTCTTTCCTGAAATCTACATTGGCAGAAAAAAGTAAACTTTTATATGAATTGACATTCAGATATTTAAATGTTGAAGGCAAGCTGATTGTTACTAATTCTATTCTGTCTTTGACGTCTAGGTATAGTGTATTTACACTGTATGCTATTTTCCAATTATTAGCAGTGTTGAAATTCTGATCCCAAAATGCGCCCACAGAAAAGCCAGTTTCAGGATCAAGATCAGGATTACCCTGAACATCATGATTCGTATTCACAAAATACATAAAGAGCTCATCATAGGTCGGATAACGGTTGGCTGTTCCGAAAACACCTCGAATATTAGAATTTTCTGATGTTTTATATTTTGTTGACAATGAATAATTGAATTGATTATCAAATTTATTACTTAAGGATAGACGAGCTCCTGGTCTTAGCGTAAAACGATCATTGATATTCCATTCAGCAGAAATAAAATTGGCATAAGTGAAGATTTTTCTTTTAACAACTTTATCACCCAGACCTTCAAAAGCAATAAGTGCAGCATAACCATCAGTATGATCTAATTCGTAACCCAACTGAAAATCAAATGTTTTACTACCTAAAAAATTACTAAACATCCCTCTCGAATAAAGTACTTTAGTATTATAGTAAGACTGTTCCTTGTCTTCTGCCATGATACTTCTTTGTGGAATATCATAAGTATAATCGTGGTATTTGCGATTTTGACTTTGGTAAGAGAAATCTCCTAAATAGCGTATGTTACCTAATTGCGTTTGAATATTGAACTGATTAATCCAACGTTCTGTGTTATATTCCCGATCTTTACTGATATAAGTTACTCCTCCCGCTCCGTCATTCAGCGGATCACGATCTACAACAGGATTATAAAAATTAAATCTTTCATTCAAATAAGAAATCTTATAAAATAAAGCCGTATTTCCTTTTGAATATTTAATTAAGGCATTGGTGTCATATTGTTCTTTGGGATTCCAATCGTAACCTCTTTTGTTATCACGTTCGAAATATTTATACCCATTTGAGTTACCTTCATAACCCATAAAATCATTATGATTAAAACTTAGATTAGCATACCAGTTTTCATTGAGATTATAACCAATAGTAAGATTCTGTATATGTCTGCCCTTTCCTCGTTTTCTAAGATTGTAGCCATCACCGACAGATTCTTCCTGAACGGATGTACGAATATTAATTTTTTTGGATGCAGATTTTTTAGTTATGATATTAATGACACCTGCCAAAGCACCATTTCCATACTCTACGCCCATGCTTCCTTGTACAACTTCTATACGCTCTATATTGTTGAGACTTAGTTTTGTAAGATCAATGTTACTTCCAAGGCCTGTATCTCCTACAACCGGAATATTATCAATTAGAATTTTCACATAATTACCATCTAAACCAAGAATATTTGCAGTAGAATTACCAGATTTGGTATCTGGTGTAATCAAAATGTTTAAGCTTTGATTTAAAACCTCTGCTACATTTGTAGCTGCCATGTTTTTGATTTGTTCCTCGTTGATAACCTCTACTTTATAAATAGATTTATTGATAGACTGAGGGCTGTATTGCCCCGTAACTACAACTTCTTCAATACTTTTTTGACTAAGTGAATCTTTTTGTCCGTAAGCAAAATTCAAAATTGCTACTGATAAAAGGCTCATTGTTCTCTTCTTCATTGAAAAATTTTTTGCGAAGATAAGATTTTATTTAGAATCATTAAAAACAATTTCGTACTTTTGTAGAATAATTCTAAATAACAATTTACGTTTAATAAATCTACTATGAAAGCAAAACTACTTTTGGCAGCTTCTCTATTTGCTGTTATAGCGAATGCACAATTAACTACAATTAACGAAAACTTCAACAACTTTACTGCCGGTAATGCCACTTTTCCTCAGAACGGGTGGTCAGCAATTTTACCGACATCGCCTTTCCCACCGTCTCCGATGATGCTTGTTGTAGCAGCAGACACTTCAAACAAAGTGATTCAGGCTTATCCCGGAAGTAGTTCTAACCAGCCATTATATCTTATCACACCACAAATCGTAACGCCTGTAGGCGATAAAGCTATTTCATTTGATGCAGGACTTGTTGCATCTTCTCCAGGAACAGCGACTATCCAGATTGGGGTTGCAACCAATCCTGCAGATATGACTACTTTTACAGCTGTAGGAAATCCAGTGCAAATCACAAGTTTTACAGCTTCCAACGTCAAAATTAATGTTTCGGCTTCTACGGGTAATTATTTGGTAATTAGAGTTATTCCTACTGCTGCTCATACTGCCGTGCAAATTGATAACGTAAAATACGATACAAATCTGGCTGTTAACGAGAGTGCATTCAATACTAACAATGTGAAATTTGCTGTTTCTCAGGATAATAATTCATTGAGATTTGACTCAGCAACTGCTCTATCTGGTGCAAAAATTTATTCTGCGGCAGGTCAAATTGTAAGAGAAGGTAAAATCATTAATAATACATTTGATATAACAAGATTAAAAACAGGCGTTTATTTCATCGCAATTGAAGATGCTAACGGACAGACTGTTAAATCAAAATTCATTAAGAAATAATTTTAGATATTTTATCTGATTTATTCATAATAAGCCTTTTGAGTTCATCTCAGAAGGCTATTTTATTTTATCAAACTAATAATTTAATGCTGATATGATTTTTATCAAGTTTTATTTTTAAACTTATTTAGAATAATTAAAAACAATTATATAGTTTTGTAGAACAATTCTAAATAACAGATTTAAATAATTTAAAATCAATGAAAACAAAACTACTTTTGGCAAGTTTACTTGCTTTTACAGTGACTCAAACGGTATTGTCACAAACAGATGAAAATGGCTATACGCAAGTTAATCTTACCACTGGCCCACAATATGCAAACAGAGTATTCTTTGATCTTTCTGCAAACAATATCGTATCACAGCCCGCAACAGGATGGGATATTGCATTCTACAGAAACAGTGCTATGGATTTTGGCGTTAAAGTAAATGATGCAACAAACGTTTTGACTTATCAGGTTTCTGCAGATCCGGCTGCTTTTGATACTGTAACGCCAGCAGATAAAGCAAGCTGGGGCGAACCTCTTTATAATCCTGATCAAACTGATAGAATCCAGGATGGTGCATTTGATGCAGCAACATTATTACCAGCTTCTGGCTTAAATTTCGGATGGGGTTCTTATGATATTGTCACTCACAAAGTAAATGGTAAAGTCGTTTTTGTATTAGAATATGGAACAACATACTACAAATTCTTTATTAATGAGTATGCTGCTGGTTACACGTTCAAGTATGCAAAATGGAACGGGACTTCCTGGGACGCAACACAAACCAGAACGATTGCGAATGGAACAGATGATGCATTTTTTAACTACTTTTCTTTTGATACAGGCGCCAAAGTTCCAAATCTGGAGCCTGCAAAAGCTAATTGGGATCTGATGTTCACAAGATATTATACATTTTATGCGAATATTATGATGTATAAATTGTCCGGTGTTATCCAAAGTCCTAATGTGACTGTTGCAAAAGTACAACCGGAAACTCAGGCTGTTTCTACTTTTACAGCGCCTGCAGCAACAGCTTATTCTAAAAACATCACAACAATTGGTCATTCCTGGAAACCTACAACCGGGGTTTATGAAGATATTGTCTATTACATTAAAGAAGGAACTAAATACTACAGATTGTATTTTACATCTAATGGTGGTGCTTCTACGGGTAATATGTACTTCAAGTACAAAGACATTACTTCTCTGTTGGCTGTAGCTGATTTCGGTAAAAAAGGAACTTTCGGAATCTACCCTAATCCAACCAAAGAAGACAAAAAAGTGAATATCCTTTTTGATGTAAAAGAAGCAGCTTCTAAAAAAGGAAGTGTAGAGATTTTTGATTTCTCAGGGAAGAAAGTTTATGAAACTTCTATCGCAAACCAATCAGGATTCTCAGCTCAGGAAGTTGACCTAAACAGGCTTTCATCTGGTACTTACCTCGTAAAAATAATTTACGGAGGACAGACAGAAACAAAAAAGCTTATTGTAAAATAATTCATATTTCATAGGTAAATATTTATTGATTTTAAAGGTCATATGCAATCGCCATTTCGCCGTTGGTGTTTGTTAAGGAATATTTACCGTGGCGATTTCAGATTTTATTCTTTATGAAACCACCTTCGGGTGGTTTTTTGTGTCTTGTCGATTGGTAAAATAATGAGTAAATTTGTATAAATAATTCCATTCAAAGTGAATTCTCTTATCAATACAAAAGTAAAGTTCCAGGATCTCGGTGTCAAAGATTATCAGCCAAGCTGGGATTATCAGGAAGAATTACTCAAGCAGAATCTCGATATCAAAATCCATAACCGGGAAAATCCGGAAGATATTAAAGAAACAGATAATCATTTGCTTTTTGTAGAACATCCGCACGTTTATACATTAGGGAAAAGCGGTCACGAATCCAATTTACTAGCCAACGATAATAAGTTGAAAGAAATCAATGCAACTTATGTAAAAGTGAATCGTGGCGGCGATATTACTTATCACGGTTTTGGGCAGATCGTTGGCTATCCTATTCTGGACCTTGAGAATTTCTATACAGACATCCACCGTTATATGCGTGATCTGGAAGAAGTCATTATCAGAACCATTGCAGAATATGGCTTGAAAGGCGAAAGATCTCCCGGCGAAACAGGCGTATGGTTTGATGTCGGAAAACCTTATGCAAGAAAGATCTGCGCATTGGGTGTGAAAGCTTCACGTTGGGTTACGATCCATGGTTTTGCGTTGAATGTGAATACAGACATGCGATACTTCGATTATATAATTCCTTGTGGAATTTCTGATAAACAGGTCACATCGATGAAAAGAGAACTGGAAAAAGAAGTTGATTATGAAGAAGTAAAGCAAAAGATCAAAAAACATTTCGCTGATGTTTTCGGATGCGAGTTGATATAAAAAAGGGGTTACAAATTTGTAACCCCTTTTTTGTTATTAATGATCTTAATTTCCTCCTGAATACGAAATAATACCAGAAGCAATATCTCCGTCATTATCTGCGGTTACACTGCTGGATTTCACTTCCTTGCCATCAGCGTACATTTTCATAGTAATTTTTTCTCCTTTTTTTCCTGGCTTGTCCCAAGTCATTGCACTCATACTCATATTGTAGGCGCCTTTTACTTCTACTTCTTTGGTCCAGGTTAATTTGGTGACATCTGCTGTTTCTACATCAGCAGAATCTTCTCCTGCAAAAATAAGATTTGCTTTCAGATCTCCGGTGTAGTTTCCTGAGATCTCAAATTTTAAAGTGTGTTGTACTGGTTCATCGTCATCGTCTCGACAAGATGTTGTAAACACAGCTAAAACAGTTAGACACATCATCACAAAAGTGATTTTCCTGATAAATTCTCTTTTCATAGGTTAAAATATATAGTTTAAAAAAGTTTTCGTGGTTTTATTAATTTTAGTTTTTTTTATACAGTCATTCCAATGTCAATTCCTTTGATTTTCCTGTAAAGGTCTGTTGCGAAATTATCAGTCATTCCGGAAACAAAGTCCAATATACCTAAAGTTTTCTGATAAATGGTATTATTGTCATAAATAAATTGTTGAGGGATCAGTTTCAAGGCCATTTTATCGTAAGATTTTCGCTCATCATTTTCTTTTATAATAGATGGGATAAAATGATTCAAAAGCTCGTACATTACATTATAGCCTGCATTTTCGATCTCAATAACGGCTTTGTGGTTGTATATTTTTTCAATGGAAAAACGTTCAATTTCTGTGAGCGAAGAACTTTCTGTTTTGAAGATGTCAAGAATGCCTTTATCCAGGCTTCCATCTAATATTTTATCAAAATTTCCTTTATAAAGTTCGATTGTTTTATTAATAAGAGAATTAATGACTTTCGCTCTTAAGTAAGAAATTCTTTCATTTTTATTGGTAATGATATCCAGCTTATCTCCTACTCTTTTGATATCATCAGGATTTACAGATTTAATCAAATCAAGAAAGAGGTTTTCACAGTCAGATGTGTTTACGATGCCCAGCTTGTGGGCATCCTCCATATCGATAATATTGTAGCAGATATCGTCCGCCGCTTCAACCAGCCAAACGAATGGATGTCTTTTAAAAATAACAGGTTCATTACTTTCAATTGCCATTCCTGTTGATTTGGCAATGTCCAGAAACTGCTGCTTTTCGTTTTGAAAGAAACCAAATTTCTTACGGTTGATCACACCTTTTTTCTTTGCAATAGATTCGCAGGGATATTTAGCGATACTTGCTAAAGTTGTGTGAGTCAGTTGTAATCCACCCTGATCTTTCCCTTGCTGCTGATGCGTAAGAACTCTGATTGCGTTGGCATTTCCTTCAAAGTTTAGAAGATCTGCCCATTCTTTTTCACTGAATTTTGATTTTAACTGGCTTTCATTTTTTTCAAAATAACTGGCAATCGCATCTTCTCCCGAATGTCCGAAAGCCGGATTTCCGATGTCGTGACAAAGGCAAGCAGAAGCTATCACATTATGCAATTGATGTTGATAAAAATCCTTCGAAAGATCATTAATCTCACTTTTATAGCTTTCTGAAATAAATTCACCTGCTAAACTTCCCAAACTTCTACCAACAGAAGCCACTTCCAAAGAATGCGTCAATCTGTTATGCACAAAAACACTTCCCGGCAAAGGGAAAACCTGAGTTTTATTTTGAAGTCTTCGGAAAGCGGATGAGAAAATGATTCGGTCAAAATCTCTTTGAAAATCTGTTCTGGAAACCACATTCTGCTGGTGATTTCCGGTGCGTTGATTAGTGAAAATTGAGTTCAGATCCATAATGGATTCAAAAATAAGTTATATTTTATTTTTAACGGAATAATATTTGAGAATTTATCAAAAAAGTCATTATGCCAGAAGGTCCAACTATTGTTTTGATGAAAGAAGATCTCCGGAAATATATTGGAGAAAAAGTGATTTCTGCTGTCGGAAATGCAAAGATCGATAAAGATGAACTCGAAGGTAAAGTCCTGAAAGAGATCAGGCTTTACGGAAAACAAACCTATCTTATTTTTGATAAAGTGAGTGTCAGGATTCATTTATTGATGTTCGGTTCTTACGAAGTTGATGAACAGACGAAGCCAGACAAATCCCTTCAGCTTGGTTTAAGTTTTAAGAAAGGTAAAATGCTTTTCTATACATGTTCTGTCAAATCAGTTGATAATGATTTCCTTAAAACGATCGATTGGGAAGCCGATGTAATGAGTGACGACTGGAATCCCAAAAGCGCTAAAGAGAAAATGAAATCTCAGCCAGAAATGATAGTTTGTGATGCATTAATGGATCAGGAGATTTTCTCAGGCGTTGGAAATATTATAAAGAATGAAGTCCTGTTCAGAATTGGCGTTCACCCCGAAAGTCAGGTTGGGAATATTCCTGTTAAGAAATTAAATGAACTGCTGACCGAAGCCAGAAACTACAGCTTTGATTTTCTGAAATGGAAAAGAATAAATCAATTGAAGAAACACTGGCAGGTTTATCATCAGAAAAAGTGTCCTAAATGCGGCGAGGAAATCATCCGAAAAGATACCGGCAAAGGAAAACGCTCGAGTTTCTATTGTGAAAAAGATCAGAAATTGTATTAATACTTGAACTTTCTCATTTCTAAAGCGTTGCAAATTCTCACCGGTTCTGGAATTTGATTTCATTTTTAATTTACTTATCATTGACAAAAATTTTACTTTATGAAGAATAAATACTTATTAATTCTGTCTTTCGTCTCGTCATTTGCGTTGGCGCAACAGACTATTTCGTTTGAAAGTTCAGAAGCTTACAGTCTGGGAACCGTTTACCAGCAAAATGGCTGGGAAGTTACACTTAACAGCGATGATCTGCCTATTAACAACCAAGTTATTACGACTGAGAAGGCTTCTTCCGGAACACAATCTCTTAAAATAAGTGTCGATGAGAACGAAAATTTTGGTTGGTTTCCAATTTACGGTGCGGCAAAAGCATTTGACAGATCTTACAATTTTGTAAATACAACTGTGGAATTTGATGTTTTCATCACAGAGTTGGATGGTTCTACTTTTGAGTTCGGGACTTTCGGCATTGTAGATACAGATGAATTTATGCCGGTTTCTATCTATTCTTTCAACTATACCGGAAATCTGGAAGTGGTCAACAGCGAAGATTATGATTACGAAAACGCCAACTTCACCTGGGAAGCCAACAGATGGTACAAACTGAAATCTGTGATCTCTGATACGGATATCAAATTCTATATCGACGGTGCACTGATCCACACGATGCCGAATTTCTCTCAAACCGATATTACAGGAATCAACTTTGTTCACGACAATTTTGGAGGAAGTGCTTACATTGATAATCTGAAAATTAATGATGAAGTGTTGGCAGTCAATGATGTGACTAAAGGCAATATCAAGCTTTACCCAAATCCGGTAAAAGACATCCTTAAACTAAATCTTCCGAATGGTGAAAAGGTTTTAAATATTGAAGTTTATAATACAGTTGGACAAAAGGTTTCTGAGTTCAAAAATGTTGACAAAATCAATCTGAATCATCTGAAATCTGGTGTTTACATAATCAATCTGAAGAATAGTACAAGTAAAACTTACAGCTCTAAAATTATTAAACAGTAAGATAATAAATATCAAATCCCGTTCATTGAGCGGGATTTTTTTATGGAATTAATCTTAGAATTAAATATCTTTATCCTAAATTATCAAAGAAATGTCAACAGCCGTCAACAAAGAAACACTCAACTTTTTGTCAACCCTTGAGATCAATAACAACAGAGAATGGTTCAATGAAAACAAGCAGCTCTATCTGGATGCCAAAGCGAATGTAGAAACCGTCGTGAACCAGATCATCTCGGAAGTGGCAAAATTTGATTCCAGTGTAGAAAGGCTGGAAGCCAAGAATTGCATCTTCCGCATCTACAAAGACACCCGATTTTCTAAAGACAAAACGCCTTACAAAACCAATCTCGGTGCTTCGCTCGTAGAGAAAGGTCCGAAAACGCTGAACCACGCAGGCTATTACATTCATTTTGAGCATGGAAAATCTTTTCTTGCAGGCGGTGTCTATATGACCGAACCGAAGAATCTGAAAGCGATCCGGGAAGCCATCAGTTCTGACGGCGAGACATTCCTCAAAATCCTTAATAAGAAATCCTTCAAAGATATGCTGGAATTACAGGGAACCAAACTTGTGAAAGTGCCTCAGGGATTTGATAAGGAAGATCCAATGGGCGATTATCTGAAGTTTAAGCAGTTTACGGTTTTCCATCCATTGTCGGATGCTGATGTTCTGGATAAGGATTTTGTGAAGAATACCGTTAAAGTGCTGAAGGAAATCCATCCTTTTAATTTGTTTTTAAATGAGGCGATTGGAAGATAGATTGATAAATTAATGATTGATAAAATACCACAATGAAAACCGACCACAAAATAATTGAATTATTCGGTAAAACTCTGATACAGAAATTGGTATTGGAGGCACCTTTCAAAGTTGATATTAAAGTGGCTGAGCAAGCCTGTTTCTTTTTCGTTAAGGAAGGCGAATTTGAATATAAAGTTGATGATGAGAAAGTCAATATCCCTACCAATTATGCTTTGTTTTTAAACTGTGTCAACTTTGGAAAACAACTGCACAATTCTGATGCGGGGAAAAACTGTGAAATTGTGATCGTCACTTTCCATCCGGAAATCCTAAAGAAAATATACGACCGGGAACTGCCAGTCATTCTTCAAACCCCCAAAATATCAATCTCCAACAAGGCGAGTGAAAAGATTAACAATGACTTTCTCATTCAAAAATACATTGAAGGCTTGTTGTTTTATTTTGAAAATCCAACGCTGGTAAATGAAGATATCTTGATCCTGAAACTAAAAGAGATCGTCCTTCTGCTTTCACAGACCCAGAATGCTGAAGCCATACAGGTGATACTTTCACAGTTATTCTCACCGGCTACTTACACTTTTAAACAAATTATAGAAGCTCATTTGTACTCCCAGTCGTCGATTGAGGAACTGGCGAACGAGAGCAATCTGAGCCTGTCGTCCTTCAAAAGAGAATTCGCAAAGTTATACAATGACACACCCGCCAACTACATCAAAACCAAAAAACTGGAAAAGGCGGCTGAACTGCTTTTGGCTTCCAATGAACGGATCAGCGATATTGCATTTGATTGCGGTTTCAATGATGTAGCGAATTTTACAAAGAGTTTCGGCGAAAAATACCATACCACGCCAACCAATTATCGTTTGAACCAAATTGCCAAGTAATTGGACGAATCCACAAAAGCTTTCACATTTATCAGTCGCATCTTTGTACTGTCAATAACGGCAAACAATTTTAAATAAAAATTATCAAGATGAAACTATTAAAATCAATGATTGCTTTTGTAATCCTGTTCGCAGCAGCAAACGTAAACGCTCAAAACAAGAACAACACTCAGAAACCAACCATCATTTTCGTACACGGTCTTTTTGCAGACGGCTCCAGCTGGAGTGAAGTGATTCCTACTCTATTAGCTACCGGTTATGATGTCATCTCCGTACAAAATCCTACATCATCCTTAGCTGAAGATGTGGCCTACACCAAAAGAGCGATTGACAGAGCTGCGGGTCCTGTAATATTGGTTGGACATTCTTGGGGTGGATTCGTGATTACCGAAGCAGGTAACGATCCCAAAGTGAAAGGTTTGGTTTATGTAGCAGCATTGGCACCGGACAAGGGCGAAACACTTCCGGGCTTGTCTGCAACAGCACCAGCCACAGAATTGGGAAAATATTTTGCTCAAAGTAATGGCTATATGACATTAACCAGAGAAGGCGTGCAAAAAGTATTTGCGGAAGATCTGTCTCCAAGCCAGCAGGATGTAGTCTATGCTACACAAAACGCTGCCAACGGAAAAGTGTTCGCTGACACGGTGACTGAGGCTGCCTGGAAAGAAAAACCAAGCTGGTTTGTAGTAGCAAAAAGCGACAAATCCCTACACCCGGACTTACAGCGTTTTTTCGTCAAAAGAATGAAAGCCAAAAGCATTGAGGTTGATGCCAGCCACGTGGTGATGATTTCTAAACCGAAAGAGGTGTTGAAAATGATATTAGAGGCGGCTAATAGTAAATAGTCTATTTGAATTAACTGCACTCTATTAATAATCCTTATAAATAAAACCCCGGAACTTTCTAGTTTCCGGGGTTTTTGTATGTATTTATTTTTGATAATTCTTATTCAGTTTTGGGAGCAGGAGGTGTTCCGGATCCGCCACTGTTAGGGAAAAACACTTTCAGATCTGCCACTTTTTCTGTGAAGCCCGGTGTTTTTGTGCCCGCTTTGTATTTGCTGTAATCATAGTCTGTCAGCGCATCCTGATAGTTGTCAAAATCGTGAACGATTTTAAAATCGGTAAGCATTCTCATGACTGACATCATGCGCTGCTCCGTGGTGTCTGAAAAGGAGCGATCTTGAAAATCCAGCTCATACTCTACCCAATCTACATCAGGACTGCTCAAAGTTGGTTGGGTTTGATAGTAATCGCGGGATTTGTTGACCAATAATTTGTTGGTTTCATTGACGCTTCCAAATTTCTGGCGTTCCTCTGAAGTTAAATTTTGTGTGACGCTCAGCAAAACATTTTCGATGCTTGTCATAGCTCCAGAGATAGTTTCTTTTTGTGCTGCAGTAAGGTGCAGTCTTCCCAAATTGTCAATTGGCATTTGTGTTTTAATTTAATTGTTAATATGACTTATCAGAGTACTCTACTCTTTCTTTTTTTGTCCTGTTGCGGACCGACCTAAACGTTTAGGTTGTCTGACCCAAAATTTTACGTTCCCGGGCTAAAATTTTACCCCCTCGAGGGTAAACATTTAGGTTTTTATCCCAAACCTTTACGTCCCTCTGTTAAATTTTTACGTCTTATGACCTAAACTTTTACATCTCAAGGGCAAACGTTTGGGTTATTTTTAATTTGCTCTTTTATGATTTAAAATAAACCTTAATCCTTACAAATACAGGTTTATAATTCTAATAAATTAAACAAATACAAAATAAATAAAATTCTTTTTCGGTGTCAAATATAGTATTTTTCATGATTCAAAATGTAGATGGGTTTATTTATTTTTCTTCTCTTCCTTACTTTATTAATAAAAAGTCCTTTTAATGATTTATAGGAATTAATTATTATTTTAGTACAAAAATAATCCCGTTGTTTTTTAGCGCATATAGATACCATTCTGGTGTGATATGCGCTGTGATGTAGCGGGTATAAATAAGTTAGCTGTCAGGCTAAAACGAAACGTCAAAACAAAAAAAATGAAAAATATTTTAATTATAATTTTGACATTAACATTGTTGACTAACTGCAATAAATTGCAAAAACAAACTACGGTCGAAAATGAAAGAATTGAACTTGTTCCAGAACCAGACAAAGCGGAAAGATTAAAATATGCAGCAATTGAAAAACTAAAAAAATCAAATTGTAGTTTTAACGAACCTGACACATCACTTTCTGGAATTATTTTAAGAAATTCTGAAAGTGCTACAAAAATTGTTGGTTCAGAAAATATTATTGACAAATTAGACCGTTATCGATTTTATTCAAAACTTGAAAGCGAAACTCTAACATTAACGCAATATCCTGGAGATAGTAAAAACCAAATTTCAATTATTAAAGTTGAGAAATCGAATAAAGCAAGTTATGGATTTAAAGAATTAAATATTGACACTTTTCAAACAGGAAAAGGAATAAAATTAGGCTTGACAAAAAAACAAATTATTGAAAAACTTGGAAATTGTTATGCACCAATTGACAGTACAAAAGGTTATATTGAACTTTACTATGTAATTGAAAAACCGAAAGACAGTAAGTCGGAAATTTTAGAAAATAATAATATGCCTAGATATTTTGCGAGTTATAAATTATGGAATGACAGATTAGAAAAATTTGAATTTGGATTTGAATATCCGTAACAAAAAAGCCCGAACAGCTAACAAGGGTTTTGCAATAGTGGGGCGAAACTGCAAAGTTCAACAGTTGATCTTCGATTTAACTTTAGTGCAAAATGAAGATTTGTGCTTCGATTGCCCCATCATCGCAAAGCCCCGAAACGTTAGCAGAAATTTTAAACCATTATTACGTAATGAAACAAATTTTTCAAATTTTAGCCTTATTAATTATTTTTTCCTGCAGCAAAGTTGGAGTTTCTAAAACTGAAGTTGAAGCGGTTGATAAAGTTCTTCAATTTTATGGTGGGCAAGTAAATCGTTCAATAGGATTTAAAATCGCAAATGGAAAAAAAGCAAATTATTTTGAATTGCAAGTAAGTAAAAGTGATTTATTGAATAATGAACAAAGATATCTAACAGAGCAAGCTGGAAATGTTGCTTATATATTTTACACCAATTTAAAAGATGAGAAGTCAAATTATAATGAAATACGAGTTAAAATCGATTTAGATAATGGAACTTCTCAAGAATATAATTTTTCCACCACAGAATTGAAAGAAATTGAAGAGTTATATCCTGAAATTGAAAAAACAAATAATTTTATTAGAGATGCTGATTATAAATCTCTTATTAGAGATGCTGATTATAAATCTCTTGCAACTCAAAATGGAGAAATTGGTGTTACTGAAAATTCGTTAAAAAATGTCTTTGATCAACGAACATCAGAATTTGGAAATATTAAACAAATTCAAAATCAAGGATTTAGTTTCCATAAATCTGAATATCGTGGAGACTTTATAAATGTAAAAGAAGTAATACTTTTTGACAAAAATGCTGAAGATATGATTTTAAGTTATGATCGTAAAACAAAAAAATTAATTGCAATCCATTAACCATAAAAAAATTCTGCTAACAAGGGTTTGGCAATAGCGGGCGGAACGTCTAAAATTCAAGTTTTATGCTTCATTAAAATTTGTATTTTAGTTGAAAATTTTGGCTTCGATTTGCCCGCCATCGTCAAGCCTCGAAACGTTATTAATTCTCTTCAATGCTAAAAAAAACAACCCTCACCCTCTTTTCCTTCATCCTCCTAACCGCCTGCACCACCCAGCAAAAAACCTGGACAGAGAATGACTGGTATGCCTACATCAAAACAAGTTCTGAAAAACTGGAGCCTGCCAAAATATACGAGTTTTCTGACGGCATCATCAGAATGCACGGCGAAAATGTGGGCTATCTGATGTCTAAAAAAAGCTATTCCAATTTTGAACTAACGATGGACTACCGATGGAACCTGGATGAGCAATACAAAGGAAAAGGCAAGAAAAACAGTGGCGTAATGTACAATATTCCCTCAGATTCGCCGGACAAGGTTTGGCCGAAAGGGATTCAGTTTCAGATCAAGGAGAATACGACCGGGGATTTTGTCTTTCTGGATCAGGTGACTGCAAAAGTTAATGACAAACTGGTGGAACCCGGTGCAAGCGTGACGTCTCCCAAATTCCTGGACAATGAAAAACCTTACGGCGAATGGAATTCTATTGTCATCAAATCTCTCAATGGTAAGATCACCCAATATCTGAACGGAAAACTTGTCAACGAAGCGACAGAAGCCACTTCTGTGGAAGGCAGAATCTCTTTGAATTATGAAGGTTCTGCGATTGATTTCAGGAATATCAGACTAAGACAAATTCCGCAAGAGTAAACTTGCGGAATTTGTTTTTATTCATATGATGAAAAATTTGTAATTGATTAGGTCGACGACCGCATATATTCCCTGATTTTATCTTTTGGAATCAAATCCAGAATGTCATTCACATCGATGATTTTGTGTTCATCAATAATACTTTCGACAGCTTTTGCAGCGTCAGATTCATTAATCAATCTTTCCAAAAGTCCGTATGTATTGACCATTTTCTTATGTGTATTTTCCTCATCACCGCCAAACCATGAACCGCTGAAATGATGACTTACATAATTCTTCGGTAAATCCTGCGAAAAATACACTGATGGATAAAGCGTAACGCCGTGTTTCAATTTTTGAATTGTATCGCTGTATCGGTCCGCGCCATAATCCTTTTCGAGCATTTCGGAAAAAATATCAGTATTGATTCGCTCTACAAAACCTTCCTGTTTATTGTAATAATCTACAAAATCCCTGGAAAGCTGATGCCTGGGTTCTGCCATCCAGAAAGCAGAATAAGGCACACCTTTCACTTCGAAACCGCAAACAGCTTTTTCATCCAGAAATTCATCCAGTGGAAGATTGAGTTCCATATCTGTGTCCATATAGATACCGCCGTGCTCGTACATTACTTTGGAGCGGACATAATCCGAAACAAATGCCCATTTTTTCTGAGCAAAGGCTTCCTTCACATAATTGTTATCTTCGAGTGGCGAGTTGCTTTCGTTCCACTCCACAAGTTCGAAGTCGGGATGAATTCTTTTCCAGGAATCGATGCAATGTTTTGCCAATTCATTTTTTGGTTGTCCGCCGAACCAGCAGTAATGTATTTTTTTTGGAATCATAGATATGTATTTTAAATAAGACAATTGACTGTCACTCGTTTTTTCCTTGCAAACATCAAACCTTAATGTTAAAATACAGTAAAAAACATTTAATTAAATGGATTTAAACTTTCATTAATAAAAAAACAGATGATAGGTATGATATTCGTTATTCTTTTTATTTTTGATTAATAATCTTATGGAACAGCAAACTGACAATCGTTACCGACCGAAACAATACGTGCAGATTACAACTCCGGAATGGGTGAAAAATGCGACGCTTTACGAACTTAATGTGCGCCAGTTTTCGGATGAAGGAAACTTCAGAGCTGTAGAAAAACAACTTCCCAGACTTAAAAAAATGGGGATTGATATTATTTGGTTAATGCCGGTTCAGCCGATTGGAGAGCTTCATCGCAAAGGAACTTTAGGCAGTTATTATTCGGTAAAAGATTATTTGGGAATCAATGCAGAATTTGGGACTGAAGAAGATTTCAGAAGTCTAATAAAAGCTATTCACGAGCAAGGAATGTACGTGATCCTGGATTGGGTCGCCAATCACACCAGCTGGGACAATGAGTTGGTAGAATTGCATCCCGATTGGTATATGAAATCAAGAAAAGGCACTTTCCAATCTACACGCTGGAGAGATTATGATGACATTATCGAACTCGATTACAGAAATCCCGAACTTCGAAAATATATGACCGACGCTATGAAATTCTGGATCAAAGAATATAATATTGACGGTTACCGTTGCGACATTGCAAGTTTTGTCCCGATAGATTTCTGGGAAAATGTGAGAGCAGAACTTGATGCTATAAAACCGGTTTTTATGCTCGCAGAAGCCGAAGATAAAGAGCTTCACAGAAAAGCATTTGATTCTACATATAACTGGACGCTTTGGAATATCCTTCACCTGATCGCGACCAATCATATCAGTGTAAAGAATTTGACCGAAGCCTATATTGCGGAACACGTTTCTATCTTTCCAAAAGCCGGAATCCGAATGAATTTTATCGATAACCACGATAAAAACTCCTGGGAAGGGAATCAGTACAGCAACTTCGGAGAGGCTTTGAAGGCTGTCACAGTTTTTACTTTTTTGATGGATGGAATTCCGCTGGTTTACAGTGGACAGGAAGCAGGACTCGATCGCTCATTAGAGTTTTTTGAGAAAGACCCGATTGACTGGAAATCCCACGAAAATGAAGCACTCTACACTACCCTTTTTGAATTAAAACATAAAAACGAGGCGCTCTGGAACGGGAGTTACGGCGGAGAAATGGTAAGAATTATGAATGACAGAATGGATCAGGTCATTTCATTTGTGCGGGAAAAGAATGGCGATAAGGTTTTGACATTTATTAATCTGAGTAAAGAAACCTTTATTGTTCAGTTTGATACATCGTTTGACACCGGAATTTATATGAATCTATTTAAAAATCAGCTGCAGACTGTTTCCGGAACTTTGATATTAACGATGGAGCCTTGGGAATATTTGGTTTTGCATCAAACGACTTCAAATCTTGATTGAGGAAAAAAACAAACACAGAATGAAAAAATTAATATTGAAATTTTGGATCATGAATGTATTGATTAGTATTGCATTATTCATCATTTACAGAATTGTAATTTCTGAAGCCAAATCCGTTGACGAAACTCTATTCGAAAAATTCATATCCATTTTGGAGATTTTTTTAAATGTAGGATTCTCTCTACTTTATCTTGCCGGGATACTAATTTCTTCATTTGTTATTTTTCTCAATCTTTTTAAAACTATCAGGACTAATTTGTATTGGTCACTTTTAACATTTTTAGGCTTGCCGTCTGTTTTTATTATTTATTTAATTACCGATATTTGGGCTATCCGGAGACTGAATGAAGAAAACATTTTAACAAGACTCTTCACTTTTTTAGTCATTTATTTAATTTGTAATGCGATTGAATTTACAATATTCAGAAGGAAAATACAGCTTCATTGTAATAAGATTTGAGATAAAATGAAGGTGTAAAACTTTGAAACTTTTACAAGTTGGAAAGACTGGAAGTACATGATATTATTAAATTGGCGGAATAAAGTCCAGCCACTACCCTTCCATATTCAAAGAACCGCCTGAATAAGCACTGAAAAATGCAGTTCTGTAAACTTCTCCCAAAGGAATCTCCGATTCATCAATGTAAACATTATGGTTATCAAATGAATCTATAAAATTAAGATTCACGACATACGATTTACTAACCCGCAAAAATATCCCTTCAGGGATTTTCTGATGAATGGTTTTCAGATTCATTGCTGTGATCAGTTTTTGAGTTTTGGTGTGGATTACGACGTAGTCTTTGAGGCCTTCTATGAATTTGATTTCATCGAAATTAAGTTTATAAAAACGCCTGTCGGCCTTAATAAAAAGAAAATCACTGGTGTTGGATTCTACCGTATTTTTGATGGTATTTTGTGATAATAACTGATCGTATAACTCTGCTTTTTTGATGGCTTTTTCTAATCTGACTTTTTCAATTGGCTTTAATAAATAATCAATCGCATCCAGTTCATAACTTTTCAAAGCGTAATGAGAATAAGCCGTTGTAAAAATAATCAGACTGTTTTTTGGAAGCATCCCGGCAAATTCCAATCCTGTGACCAGCGGCATTTCGATGTCCAGAAAAATAAGATGAACGTGATTGGTTTTTAGAAAATCCAAAGCTGTCAGCGCATTAGAAAAATCCCCTATTATTTCAAGGTCCGAAACTTCCCGGATCAGCGACTGCATCTCTGCTCTGGCTAATGGTTCGTCGTCTATGATAATACAATTCATACAGGAATGCTTAGGTTTACGGTATATTCTTGGTTGGTGGAATGGATTTTCAAATCGAATTGATCCTGATACAAAAGTTCCAGTCTTCTCTTGATATTTGCAAGCCCAAGTCCGCCGTAATTTTCGTTTGAAATAGAATAATTCGGATTTTGGGAATTGGTGCAGACAAATAGCAGATGTTTGTCCTTAACTTCAATATTAATATTGACATAAGACGCATTATCATTGATTTCCACACTGTGTTTTATTGCATTTTCTACAAAAGTTGTGAATAGATTTGGCGGAATGAAGATCGTATTCAAAGTTTTTTTATCGGTTTCTGACTGGATCTGGACAGAGAAATTCTCGCGTCTTATTTTCTCAAGGCTGATGAAGTTTGACAGGAACTCAATCTCCGATGTGAGAAGTGTTTTCTCTTCATTGTTTTCATATAATTGATAACGTAGAAATTCAGATAATTTCACAATCACAATTGACGCTTTTTCAGGATCAGTTCTTATCAGTGCTTTCACATTATTCAGCATATTGAAGAGAAAATGCGGGTTGATCTGATTGCGCAATTCCTTCAGTTCCATATTCAGCGTCAGATTATTAAGCTCTATGATCCTTTTATTGTCATTTGTCCATTTCTGAACCAGTCTTACAGTGGTGCTCATCATAATGATAGGAAGGCAAATCATTACGCCTTCGTACATTCCTCTTTTATCATATTCTGGAGCAGCTAGTCTATAATCAAAAAAAATGGTATTAAAACAAAGGCCGATTAAATTAAGACCTGCAACGCCTAATATAGTTAACAATATGATATACAGAATGTAATGTGTCTTGAAGAAAAATAACGGCACCAAAACATAGATGTTGATATAGATCATCACCAAAAGCGAAACGTACACAAAAAATAATATATAATATTCATATTCCGCTTTGAACTCGTGCCAGAATCTTGCATTATATATCAATAGAAAGAAGAATGACAGGAAAAGAAAATGTCTCAGAAACCTGAATTTTTTCTCAATAAGAAAATCGATAACCAACATTTCTTTGATATCCTTGGGATTATATTTCATAAGGTTTTCAATGAATAACAAAAATAGCTAATAACGGAATCAATCCGGATTATATTATACGAACTCCGCATTTTATTATACCAATTTTCAAGATGTGGGATTTGGTATAAATTATCAAGGTGTTTGTATAAAAAATAAATTAAAATAAGATATTCTCGATTTCTTTGTCCTGTAAAAATGCTACACTTATGGAATTAAAGGTTTTTCAGGAATTGACAGATCAAATAGATCTGGAATGTTTTTATCTGACGGCATCAGAACAGGAAGAGAAAGTGATCCAGCTTATCGACCTTCATCATTTTATCGAATCTTATAATCAAAGTCTGAAGGTCATCGATTACATCAGCCATCCCATCAATATTATTGAAGACAACGGTGAAAAGAAAGGCATTTTGTTCTACGATTTGAAACACGATCTTCCTTTGGATCTTTCAACTTCGGAAGATTTTAAGAAACAGCATCAGCTGCAGGAACTCTGGTTTGTTTTTGTAGAAGAAGATCACGTCAGCAATTACAACAGGCACATCGATTTCCTCATCGAAAACGGAATCGAATTTTTTTACAACCGGATATTCACATTCAATTTTTTCCAATCTGTTATTTACAACCTCAAATAAACTATGAAAAACTTAAAAAAGATCTTTCTTCCTTTGGCTATTTTTCCATTGAATAGTAAGATACTGGCTCAGAAAAAAGACAGTATTCCGCAAAAAGTAGTCGCTTTTGTCACAGATAAATTTCCACAGACCAGAGATCTTAATATAGAATTCACCCAGCTTACACCATACAAATTCGCTCCGGATTTACACGGTGCAGATCTTCCTGAAAACAAGATCAAAAACTTCCGGCAAGTCCGAGCCAATGCTAATATTTACTTCATCAAAAACAGAAAATGGATGTTTAGCACGAGCCTCAATTACAGATTCACGCACATCGAAACCGAGAATGAAATCTCTCAATTTTCCGGATCAAACTATAATGAGAAAAATTTCCATTACCACACAGAATCATTGAGTCTTACAAGATTCTCAAAATTATTCAACAAAATAGCAGTTTACTCCGCAACTGCGTCGGTTGACGGGAGCGAACAGCATTTTGAAAGAGTCCGAGGAATGCTGACAGCAAGTTTAGTTTTGAAAGCTAATGCCAATACAAAAATGACTGTTGGTGTTGCCGCAATAATCGATCCGAGTGCACAGGTTCCTGCGATTCCTATTTTCACTTATGAACATAGATTTGGTAATGGCTGGGTTGCAGACGTTATCTTACCAAGAAAAATTATGATGAGAAAAGATATTTTCCAAAACGGAAGACTTTCTTTGGGAACCGAATTGGACGGAACCAGTTTTTACCTATATCCTGATGGAAAACGCTATGAATTCCGACAATTGGAAATCAATTCCGGAGCGATGTACGAACATAAACTGGGCGCCAATTTCATAGGAACTTTGAAAACAGGATTGCGTGCAACTCCATCATCCAGGGTATTTGAAAAGAATGAATCTTTCAATGATTATATTTTCGAGGCCAATGCAAAGCCTTCTTTTTATTTTAATGTAGGAATTTCTTATAATCCATTTGGGAAACCAAGACAGAAATAAATAACAATGCAGATAACTGAAATATAGTAATTTGTTCCATATATTAGTTTTATGTTAGAACCTTTCAGATTGTTGAGAGGTTTTTATTTTGTTCAAAGCTTAACTTTATACTTAATATCAAATCAAACTTTCAAATTATATTATGAAAAAGTCTGTCAGTTTTCTCTTTTTGATTTGGAGTATTTTTATTTTTTCTCAAGTATCTGAAAATTATAATATTGATGGCGTTTCCAGAAAGGCAATCATCTATGAACCAAGTATAAAATCTGATAAAGTACCAGTCGTTTTCGTTTTTCACGGTCACGGTGGTAATGCTGATTTTGCAAGCCGGAGAATCAATATTCAGGATTATTATAAAGATGCTGTTGTTATTTTTATGGAAGGATTACCCGGAAGAAAAGTTCCCGGAATCGACCCAAACGGGACAATGAATGGCTGGCAGATTTTCACAGATGATCTCGAAGGGCGTGATATCAAATTCTTTGATAAAGTACTTACGGAAATTCATAAAAGTTATACCATTGATGATACCAGAATCTATCTTGTCGGCCATTCCAACGGAGCCAGATTCGTAAATGTCCTCTGGAAAGAAAGAGGTAATAAAATCACGGCGATTTGTTCAGCATCTGCCCAGGGTGGCAATATGATTTCCGGCGCAATCCCGGTTTCTGTCTGGATGTATATGGGGGAAAATGACAGGATTGTTTCTTTTGCAAGTCAGGAAAATTCTGTTCCAATTGTAAAAGCCAATCTCGGAATCACAACCGAAGGAAAAATTGATAATGATAAAACCATCTTCCAGGGAAAAAACAAAACCGAACTTGTTCTGCAACAAAGCAGCTCCGGTCACGAATTCCCAAAACAATCTCTACAGGAAATCACAGATTTTTTCAAAAGACACTCAAAGTAAACAGATAAAGGCTGAATTCAACTTCGGCTTTTTTCATTAATTTAGCTCAGTCATATTTTGAATGAAATTTACACTCTAATCATTCATTATTAACTTTAAAAAGATGGATCAAAAAGATTTTGCTGAAACAATCATTGGACTTCAAAATGCCGATCTTGAACTTCGTGACAAACTGATTTCCAAAGGACAGCTTGGCGAAGGTTATAATCAGGAAATGGCAAATCTGCATAATCACAATGCTGAAATTTTAGATAAAATTATCGACATTACTGGATTTCCGACAGTTGATAAAATGGGTAATGAAGCGGCTTATGCAGCCTGGCTGGTTATTCAACACTCGATTGGGAAACCTGAGTTTATGAAAAAATGTGCGGAACTTTTGGAAATTGAAGTTAAAAAGAAGAAAGCAGATCCAAGAAATTTAGCTTATCTGACAGACAGGATTGCCACATTCGAGAACAAACCCCAACTTTACGGAACTCAATTTGATTGGGATGAAAACGGAGAACTCAGTCCGAATCATTTTGATGATTTAAAAAAAGTGAATCAAAGAAGAAAATCAATCGGACTCAACACACTCGAGCAACAAACAGAAATTATCAGATTACAGGCTAAAAAAGAAAATCATCCGGCTCCAAAAGATCTCCTGAAAAGAAAAAATGAAATGGAACAATGGAAAAAATCGGTCGGCTGGACAAAATAAATAACCAATGAAAATATCACTTTCGCTTATACTATTTCTACTATTTATAACAATTTCTGCACAGAATGATTATGATGAAAAAATCTATGCTAAAGAGAAGATTGAGATTTCATTCCGGAAGATCAAAGACCTGGGAGAAGACATTCCTAATTATCATCTGGCAGTTATTAAAAACAATAAAAACATCTTTGAAGATTCGGTTTACAGCAAAGTTGGAGAAATAAAATTCGAAGATTTCAACGGCGACGGCATAAAAGATATTCTGATCCAAAACAGTTCTGATGTCCGGAGCAACTGGACCTATTTTCTTTATCTTTACGACACGAAAAGTAAAAACTTTCGGAAAATAAAAGACTTTGAAACCATTAAAAATCCGGAATATAACAAAGATTACAAACTCATCGAAAGCCACGTAATTTCAGGAAGAGATTACACAGCATTCTATAAAATTCACGAAGATACAATCATAGACTTGCAAGAAATTGTATATGACGATCATTCCGAAAATGATGATAATGGCTACCAAAAGGCATTGGAAAAACTATCAAAATAAATTATGAAACGAGTAACGGTATTCTGTGGATCCAGTTTTGGAACAGATGACATTTATAAAACACAAGCCACTTTATTAGGCGAAAAATTAGCAGAACAAAACATCGGATTGGTCTATGGCGGCGCTAATGTCGGATTGATGGGCGCAGTAGCAGATGCCGTTTTGAACAACGGAGGCGAAGCAACTGGCGTTTTACCAAACTTTCTGAAATCTAAAGAAATTGCCCACGACAATCTTTCAGAATTGATTCTGGTAGAAACAATGCACGATCGAAAAACCAAAATGAACGACCTCTGTGACGGCGTTATCGCTTTGCCAGGAGGTTTCGGAACATTGGAAGAGCTGTTTGAAATGCTGACCTGGGCACAATTAGGTCTTCATAAAAAACCAATTGCTCTTTTGAATATCGACGGATTCTACGATTCATTAATCACTTTTATCCAAACAACAGTTGACAAAGGTTTCCTGAAAGAAGCCAATCAGCAGATGCTTATCGTAAGCGATAACATCCCGGAATTACTGGACAAAATGAAAAATTATGTTGCACCGACAGTTGGAAAGTGGATTACCAAAGAAACTGTTTAAGAAACCTGTCCAATGGAAAAACTCCGCAAGCATCTCGAAGAAATAGTTCCAATCACGGATGATGAATTCGAATTAATAAAGCCATTCTTCACATCAAAAAGAACATTGAAAAATCAATATCTGGTTCACGAAGGCGATGAGGTTAAATATGAATTTTTGGTTTTGTCAGGGATTTTCAAAGTTTTTTATATTGATGAACAGGGCAAAGAATTTATTCTCCAGTTTGCCAAAGAAAACTGGTGGATGTCCGACTACCCTGCTTTTTTCCAAGGAAATAAATCAAATGTCTTTATAGAATGCATAGAAGCTGGCGAAGTTCTGTTTTCAACTTTAGAGGCAAGAGAAAAATTATCTTCGGAGCTTCATAAGATGGAACATTTTTACAGAATCAAATTAACAAAAGGCTACATCGCATTACAGCAAAGAGTGAAATTACTCCTTTCCAGCACACCACAACAACGTTATGAAGAATTCTCAAAATTATACCCCGATCTCTTGCAACGGATTCCGAAAAAACTGATTGCAGAATATCTGGGTGTGAGCCGGGAAACACTCAGCAGACTTCATTCAAAATAAAATTAAAGTGTGATTACAGTCACGCTTTTTTTGTGACTTGGCCCCTTCGATTGAGGCTGCGGTTGACGTTACATTTAGCCTCGGAATTGGATCATTTATAAATTGAAAAAACATTGTAACAAAGCTGAAGTTTGCACTTCAGCTTTTTTCGCTATCTTAGCTTAAATAAATCTATTAGAAATTTTCACAGATTTCTAAAAACAAACACACCAAAAATGATTAAAGAAAATAAAAAACTGAAAGAGTTAACAATAGAGGAACTCAGACTGAGACAAAAAAAGTTTACAACTTTTGTAAGCATTCTAAGTATATTCACAATGTTGACTTTAGCCATGGTTATCTATTTTTCAATGAAGAGTAATAACTATTCTTTTCTGACGCTTTGCGGCGGGTCTTCATTTGCGCTTTTGCTTTGCGCTGTCATTCTGAAGCAGATAGAAACAGAAATTAATTCTCGTAGCGTGTAATATTTAGCCGGAGGAAAATGAAATATCTGTTTTTAGGATTAGCCATCTGTCTGGAGGTTATTGGCACAAGCAGCCTGACAAGGTCTGACAATTTCACAAAACTTTGGCCCAGCATCTTCACAGTTATTGCATTCACTGGTTGTTTCTATTTTTTCTCTCACGCAATCAAAGAGATTCCGCTTGGTGTTGCTTATGCTATCTGGGCAGGTTTGGGAATCGTTCTTACGGCCTTAGTCTCGGTATTCATTTTTAAGCAGAAACTGGATTTACCGGCAATGATTGGAATTGCGATTATCATTATAGGCGTTCTTGTCATCAATCTGTTTTCAAAATCATCGGCTCATTAAGATGGAACGAGAAAAATTACTTTTCCCGCATTTTGAAAAATACATCAAGCTAAGCGATTCTTTGAAGCAGGAATTATCAAAAAGAATCCATTTCAAAACTTTCAAAAAAGGTGAACTCATCCACGATGCGAATACAATTTGTACAAAGAGTTACTTTATTCAAAAAGGATTAATCCGCACATATTTCATCAAGGA
>Ga0157369_10000940_pt1 | contig 36995 bp, 31 predicted proteins | sample C25metaG_FD_113461 | JGI IMG/M metagenome (GOLD analysis project Ga0157369, IMG submission 113461) | Corn rhizosphere microbial communities from Kellogg Biological Station, Michigan, USA - C2-5 metaG | ecosystem: Host-associated > Plants > Roots > Rhizosphere > Soil | place: USA: Michigan... | reverse complement strand
CGGTTACCCGATTGAACAACTTGCCGAGAAATCAACCTTTATTGAGGTTGCTTACCTCCTTATTTATGGCCAGCTACCTACTCAAAGCCAGTTGTCTGATTTTCAGTACCAGATTAGCAGACATACGCTTGTACACGAGGATATGAAGAAGTTTTTTGATGGTTTTCCGTCAAAATCACATCCTATGGGCCAGCTGTCATCGCTAATCGGTGCTTTAGCAGCGTTTAATCCGGAATCGTTACAACAGGGTTTAAGCAATGAGGAGATCAACCTGGAAATCATTAAGTTGATCGCCAAGATGAGCACTATCGTTTCATGGATCTACAAAAAATCATTAGGCCACCCGGTAGTATATCCTCAAAATAAATACGACTATGTGACCAACTTCCTGCACATGACCTTTGGCGAACGTACCGAAGAGTATGTTGTAGAACCGGTTGTGGTTGACGCCATGAACAAATTGCTGATTCTGCATGCAGACCACGAACAAAACTGTTCAACTTCGACTGTACGTATCGTAGGTTCATCAGACGCTAACCTTTATGCTTCTATTTCGGCAGGTATTTCTGCACTTTGGGGCCCGCTGCATGGCGGCGCTAACCAGGCAGTTATCGAAATGCTCGAAAAAATTAAGGCTGATGGAGGAGATACTGATAAATGGATTGCCAAAGCCAAAGATAAGAACGATCCTTTCCGCTTAATGGGATTTGGTCACCGTGTATACAAAAACTTCGACCCACGTGCCAAGATCATCAAAAAGGCATGTGATGATATTCTGGAAAAATTAGGTGTTAATGACGAAGTACTTGAGATAGCTAAACGACTGGAAGAGGTTGCACTTAAAGATCCTTACTTTGCAGAACGCAAGCTTTATCCAAACGTTGACTTCTATTCTGGTATCATTTATCGTGCTTTGGGTTTCCCTACCGATATGTTTACCGTTCTGTTTGCCCTTGGCCGTTTACCAGGCTGGATAGCACAATGGAAAGAAATGAAGACCAACAAAGAGCCAATCGGCCGTCCGCGTCAGATTTATGTTGGTGCTACCACACAAGATTATGTGGATTTGAAGAACAGATAAGCAGAAAAATTGCAGAATATTTGAAGCTGGTCAAGTGACCGGCTTTTTTTTTGAATCGTAAAAAAGCCCATCCGTGGTATCCGGATGGGCTTTTAATTAAGTGTATCGCGTTTATTGCTTTACAAGCGTGTAAGTATTAGCAACAGGATCTAAAGTGATTTTATAAGTATCACCCCCAACAGCGGTTGCAGGGATATTAATATTAGCTCCACCTTGTGTTAATGTTCCATTGCTTCCGCCAAGGTTCACGGTCCAGTCGTTCTTAAATCTAAATTTCAGACCATTTGTGCCATTGCTTACTAATTTTGTTGTAATATACCACAGGTTATTAGTTTTATCGAAAAACATGTTGGTATCTGTGCCCCAACCACCGGCCGTCGCATCGCCTATAATGCTCCATTGCGGGGTAAAACTAAGGGTGTTTTGATTTAAGTCTAACGTGAGCAATAAGCCTCCATCTGCTGGAGCTGTTAAGTTACCGGCGCTGCTGCTGCCACTCACTGTGCCTGGGCTTGAGCCTACACCATAGTTAGTTCCATTCCAACTGTCGGATCTGCTGGTAACAATTTTAAAGTTCAGGTCACTTCCTGTAAAGTTGATAATACCAGTGTAGATGCCATTGCTGGTTGCAGATACAAGACTATCAGCAACTGATGGTTTCCAGCCCTCATAGGCGCCGGGAACATAAACAGATGATGATATAGCAAATGGGGTAACCGTTAAATTAACAACATTTGAATAAACCGGAGCAGTTGTACTACTTAACTGATATTTAATACGAGCCTGAACTTGAGAAGATTGACCCGTTGGCATATTTAAGGCAAGCAATAGATTATTAAAATCTAAATTGGTGAAGGATTGTGTTTTTACACCTGCCCCCAATACTGTTTCCTTTGGCTTTGCAAAATTGTCTGAAGCAACATCAATTTGTAGCGTATTAGTAGTCGCGGCCTGAAAGCCGAAGTTTGCTGAGGTAAGGTTAAATGTTATAGCAGTTGCAGTTAAATTGGTTTTGCTTAATGCTGGCGTGGTAGAAGAGGCTGTCAAATTACCCCCGGTTCCACTTGTAGCAATAGCCCTGTTTTCATCCTTTTTACAGGATGCCAGCATAAGTAATGCTACACTGCTAAATGCCAGGAATTTCGTAAACATGGTTCTCATATCTTTTGAAAATTTATTTATTGGTTTGCAAAAGGAGGACTTAAGCCCTCCTTTAATATTGTTTTTAATAACCTGGATTTTGTTTCAGGTTAGGGTTATTAACTAACTGAGTTGACGGTATCGGCATCAGGTTAAGGTTAGATGATACACCTTGACCATTGTGCACACCACCCTTCCATTGCCACAGGTAGCTGGCATCAGTAAATTTACCAAAGCGGATAAGATCAGTTCTTCTGTGGCACTCGAACAATAGTTCGCGACCACGCTCATCCAGAATAAATGGCAAATTCAATTGAGAAGCGCTAATATTACCTGCTATGCTGCCATCGTAGGCGCGTGTGCGGATCTGATTAATATAATTAAGCGCTGTATTAGAATCGCCTCCCTGGCCACCTCTCAATACGGCTTCGGCATAAATCAGGTAAACATCTGCCAAACGGAACATCGGAAAATCCGTGTCAGGGAAATTTCCGGTTGGATCTGATCCAACCTGTCCTGTTGATGTTACGTTTTTGAATTTAGCAATAGCATATCCATTGGTAAAAGTATATTCGTCCTTAATGTCCAGTGTTTGTCCGTTGGTAAAGAATACTGCTCTTTTATCGGTATTTCCGCTGTTATCACTAAATAAGCTTACATATTGTGGAGTAGTACGTAGTCCGGACCATCCACCATTAATACCAAAATCTGAAGGTGCCATGTTACCGCCAACCTGCGCATGAATAAGGTAAGTCATACCGCCGTAACCTTGCGTATGTAGACCATCAGACTCGATAGGGAAAATGATCTCGTTGGATTTATTGTTATCTGCAAGAAACAGGTTTTTCCAGTGAGGCTCCAATGTGTAGCCCGCACCAATCACTTTGTTTGCATACGTAATTGCGTCAGTATAACGTGCTGTGCCGGTGTATACCTGAGCATTTAAATAAAGTTTAGCAAGCAATGTCCATTCAGCAGCTTTATCAGCATGTCCGTATGAAAAACGTGGGGCGCCGAGGTCGCCATCAATTGCCTTTAGTTCGCTTTCTATATAGCTAAATACTTCAGCCCGTGGTTTTTGAACCGGGAAAAATACCCCTACATTATCGTTCTCGGTAACAAATGGAACGTTGCCGAAAAGGTCAATTGCATGCCAGTAGCTTAAAGCTCTAAGAAAGCGTGCTTCAGCCCGATATTGTTTGGCTAAGGTTAAATTGCTTCCGGTAATGCCATTTTTTGCGAGTTGAGCATCAGTTGTTTGTCGTATGAATTCGTTGTCTAATGATATTTCGTAATATATACGGTCAAACATGGCTCTTATGAATTCATTATCTGCATTCCATTTCATATCATGCAGATCGTGAACCGTTCCATCATTCCATACTATTTGTGCTTCGTCTGTTGTTAACTCCTGCATATTAAAATACTCACGCAGGTAGTTAGAGAAACCTTCGTCTATGCCTGCAATATCAGGATTTCCAGCAGGCCCCTGCTGTCCGCTTACAGCAAACGCAGTATAAGATTTGGCTAGTATGGGAAGATAATTGCTGAAATTAGTATATGTATTAGCTGTTGTTGAAGCTCCGATAGGAGTCAGATCTTTTTGGCAAGAACTGAAAATGCTTGCAAGGCCAACAGCACCTATTGTTAAAAATTTATTTAAAGTATTATTTTTCATGATGCATTTTATTAGAAGCCCGCGTTTATACCAATTGAATAAATTCTTGGTCTTGGATAAAAGTTATTATCGATACCAGGTGTAGTTGCGTTATAGTTTTCCGGATCTAATCCAGTATACTTAGTAATTACAAATACATTTTGCACGTTGGCAGATAATCTTAGCGTTACGCCTTTAGCGATCTTACCAAAATTGTAGCTAAGATTGGCGTTATCCATTCTCAGGAATGAGGCATTCTCGATATAATAGTCTGAATAAAGCTGATAGTTCTGGAAGTTGGTTTTTAAGACGCTTGCGGGTAGGTTATTCAAATAACCGGCAAATTTAAGACCGGCATAAGCACCGTTGGCTGAAGCTGTATTATTATACATGTAGTTTCCAAGATTTGCCCGCATTGTGAAACCCAGATTCCACTTTTTGTAGCTTAAGCTGTTGTTGAAGCCCATTGTAACGGTTGGAGCTGGTTTTTTATCCAAATACTTGTCATCCTGGGTTGTTCCATTACCATTTCTATCTACATATACACCTTCTAAAGGTTGACCATTTTGATTGTAAACTTGTTGGTATACATAGAAGGTATTAGGAGCATATCCGGCTTTATCTAATTGAATGGTGTTACCTACACCGCCGCCGATACCTCCTACCTGAAGTACCTGATTAGGGTCTTTTGTTAGCGAAATGTTGTCTACGATTACATTATTGTAAGCAAGATTGTAGCCAAAGGTCCAGTTAATGTCTTTAGTATTAACCGCATTCACATTAACACTAAACTCAAGGCCCTGAGCATGTAACGTACCAACGTTGGCAATAACGTGATTAGTGAGGTTAGTACCATCAGGAACAGGAGTATCTACTAATAGATTTTTTGTTTTTCTATAGTAATAATCGATAGCTCCGTTGATCCGTCCATTAAAGAGACCGTAATCAAACCCAATGTTAGAGGTTGCTGTTTGTTCCCACTTTAAACCTGTATTGTAGGCATCTGCTCTTAGAGTATTAACATAAGAATTGCCAAACTGATAACCAGCACTTGAATTGCTTGGCTCATAAACAGCTAAATAAGGAAAATATGAATATACAGCGCTGGAGCCGATGGAGCCTTGCTGACCTGTAATGCCATAACTAGCTCTTAATTTTAAGTCAGATAAAAAGTTTACATCTTTTAAAAAGGACTCTTCTTTTAATCGCCATGCCAATGCTATAGCAGGGAAATAACCATTACGGTTGGAGCTTGAAAACCTTGTTGAACGGTCATCTCTAATTGAAGCAGTTAATAAATATTTGTCTTGTAAACTAAAATTTAAACGTGCAAAAGGTGACTCAATGGAGTACTCTGGTGTAACGTTGTTTGAAGGAGAACCGATAGGAGTCACCATATCTGCAGCATAGGTCTGCTCATTTCTGGTGTAAAATTTGAAAAATTGATAAGAATAGCCTGCTTGAATATCAAAGTGGCTGTTGATCGATTTGAAATCCTTGCTATACTTTAAATAATAGTCTGTATTATATGAAGAGTTTTCTTTAAAGTACCTAGAGAATGAGCCGTGGCTTGTATAAGCTGAGGCAGCAGAATCAGGGACAAGTGTATGGCCTTCGCCATCAGCAATATCACCACCTATTGTTGCATTAGCTTGTAAATCCTTTAAAAATGGAAATACGTAGTTGATATTTACGCTACCAATTCCTCTTTTGGAAGTTCCCCGTCCATCTTGTTCCATTAATAAACCTACAGGGTTGCGAGGAGCAAGGGTGTTTGGTGCATTTCCTGAAAGGTATTCAAAGAAACCGCCAAATCTGTTACTTCCAGAGTAAACAGGCTGTGTTGGGTCAAATGCAAGAGCTGCTCCAATAGCGCCATTGTTGGCAAAATGACTATCGGTATAGGTGCCTTTTAAATTCACATCAATTTTCAAGCTGTTACGCAAGAAACTGTGGCTTATATTTAATGCAGCACTCGTACGTTTAAAGTTATCAGTTTTTAATACACCGTCCTGATCTGAAAAACCTAATGACAAACGGTAGGGAAGTCCCTTAACGCCGCCTGAGAAACTGATATTGTTATCCGTACCGTAAGCCTGACGGTAGATTTGATTTTGCCAGTTGGTTGAACTGTTTCCTAATTCTGAAACTCCGGAAGGAAACTGGGTTTGCACAGCGTTGCGGAATTGAGCTGTGTTTAAAACGCTAACCTCTTTTGTGATTTTTGACAGTGAATTAATTGAACTAAAATTAACAGTGAACTTTTCATTAGCATTACCTTTTTTAGTAGTAATGATAATTACACCGTTTGATGCTCTCGATCCATATATAGCTGTGGCCGAAGCGTCTTTTAACACGTTGAAGGATTCAATATCATCAGGATTGATTGATGATAGCGGATTTGCCAGACCGGAAATTGATTCGCCACTTAGAGGCACTCCGTCTATAACAATTAGCGGATCATTACTTGCATTTAAGGATGCACCACCACGGATACGGATAGTACTACCAGATCCAGGAGCTCCGCTATTGGAAGTTATGGATACACCAGCAACCTTACCCTGTATCAATTGCTCAGGGGTGGTAATTGGCCCCTGGTTGAAATCCTTAGCTGTAACTACAGCAACAGAACCGGTTAAGTCTTTTTTGCGCTGAGTACCATAACCAACAACCACAATTTCATTCAAAGCGGTTGCTGCTGGTTGTAATTGGAACTGAGCGGTAACGTTACCGGAAGCTGGTACAGTAACAGATTTGCTCAGGTCCTTATATCCAACAAATCGTGCAGTTACAGTGTAAGCGCCCGGTTTTACGCCTCTTATTACGTAGTTACCGTTGGCATCGGCGGCTGCACCACTGGTGGTTCCGTTAACGGTTGCAGTTGCGCCGGGTAGGGGTTGACCGTGCTCGTCTACAATCTTACCCGAGATACTTCCGTTTTGCGCAAAGGCCATGATGGATAACATCAGGAATGCACACAGAAGTACATACTTTTTTGAGTAGTTTTTTCCCATTTACTTTTTAAATTTTATGTTAATAATTAAGGCTATTTTGCAAACTATAATTGGTCTATTAAACGGGCAAAATTAGCATGCGACTAATTTACACTTCGGTGTAATAAATCCAAATTTTATATATAGGATAATTTTGAGCTATTTTCATCTAGTAAATTTAATTATTAAGAAATAAAGGACTTGTTTTAATTGCGACTTTAAAACACCTGTTTTTACGTTCTGTTTAAGTTATTTTAACGCTTTTTGAAATTTATGGTGTAAAAAATACACACATGTTTGTTTTTACTTTTATGTAAACGTTACCGGGAACGTTCCCGAAATATTAAATGTTAGCAATACAATTAATCATGCCTAAAAAAAAATTTTTCTTCGCGTTTTGGCTTTTATGCTTAAATCTTTTTGCTTTTGGCCAGTTTAAAATCACCTTTGTAACAGGTCATATTCCGCCTTTGAAAACGGGAGCGGACACGTTGTTTTTAGCCGGAAATTTTAACGGGTGGAATCCCGCGTCAAAGGAGTGGCGAATGCAATTGACCGATCATGGTCAGTACCGGCTTGTTCAATACCTGCCGCCCGGTAAGTATAGCTTTAAACTTACACGGGGCAGTTGGCAGACGGTAGAATGTACCAGGGATGGCAAAGCTATTGCTGATCATGACTTTACCATGAGCAAGGATACTACCATTACAGTAAACGCAGAGGGCTGGCAGGATAACTTTAAGGCGGCGGAAGCGGTGAGTACTGCTAGTAAGCAGGTACACATTGTAAGCGAAAAGTTCAACATGCCGCAGTTGGGGCGCGAACGGCGAGTGTGGATCTATCTACCAGCGGACTACAGCCACTCTCACAGAAAGTATCCCGTTATTTATATGCACGACGGCCAAAATCTTTTTGACAACCGCACGGCAGGCTTTGGCGAGTGGGGGATTGACGAATTTATGGACAAACTGCCCCCAAAAGATCAGTGCATTATTGTTGGCATCGACCACGGAGGGGATTACCGGATAACTGAATATGATCCTTACGACTCCAAATATGGCAAAGGCAGGGGAGACGATTATGTGGAATTCCTGGTAAAAACCCTGAAGCCTTATATCGATAAGCATTATCGGACTATGCCGGGTACTACTCACACGGGTATTGCCGGTAGTTCTATGGGCGGGCTTATTTCCATGTATGCCGAGCTGAAGTATCCCAACGTTTTTGGATCTGCCGGTATTTTTTCACCGGCCTTCTGGATCGCTCCACCAATTTATAACTACGCGCAGCAGCAAAAACTAGCCGGCCGTTCTCGGTTTTACTTTGTATGCGGCGATGCTGAAAGTGAGGACATGGTTACCGATATGCAAAAGATGGTGAATCTCGTGCGGTCAAAAGATGTTAGCGAAGCTAATTCTCCAACGGTTGTGGTACCTGCCGCCAAGCATAACGAAAAACAATGGCACGATGATTTTCCCGCATTTTATCAGTGGTTTATCCAGAAGGCCTTAAGCAGGTAAATTGGCCGCTTAATAAGAAATAAGGTGTTGGAGCAGTGGTTTGATCTCTGCAAAAATAAAAAGTCCGAAAGCTCAGCTTTCGGACTTTCTTATGTTTGATAGTGGCGATTCCTATTGATCAATCGCCGTCAGAAGCTCCGAATAAATAGGTTTCTACGTTGCCTACCGGTACGCTAACCATTTCGCCGCGGTTCATCTGCCACCAAAAGCGCAGGCGCGGTTTCTCACGGTTGCCAATCTCATTCATAGATTCGGCATTATACAAGCGTCCGTTCACCATTACATATTTAATATTATCGCTGTAGCGGATGTCGTCCAGCGGGTTCTGATTCATCACAATCAGATCTGCCAGTTTTCCAGGCTCTAATGATCCAATCTCGCGATCCATACCCAAATAAGAGGCGCCATTCATGGTAGCACAACGTATGGCCTGTATAGGCGTCATGCCGCCTTGGGTCAGCATCCACAGCTCCCAATGTGCGCCAAGTCCCTGCAACTGTCCGTGTGAACCAAGGTTGACCTTTGTGCCGCCATCGGCGATTTGTTTTACATAGCGGGAAACATCAATATGTCCATAATCGCCATATTCAGAAGTTGTTCTGCGACGTGAGCGTGCGTCAACAATACCTTGAGGCGTAAAGTTGAGCAGACGGTCGTTTTTCCATACCTCGGTGCGGTCATACCAGTAGTTTTCGCCAAACTGAGTGCCGTAGCATACAATAAGCGTAGGAGTATATCCGGACTTGCTATCGTTCCACAGTGCTTTTACATCTTTATATACGGGCCAAACCGGAATGTTATGCTCGATGCCGGTATGTCCGTCTAATATCATGTTCATGTTAGTGAAAAACGTCGAGCCACCTTCCGGAACCACTTGCATTTGCAGTTCGCGGGCGGCCTCAATAATTTGCTGCCGCTGTTCGCGCCGTGGCTGGTTGTAGCTCTTTACAGAAAAAGCGCCCACGGCCTTCAATCGGCGTAAATTGGAGCGGGCATCATCAAGGCTATTAATTACTGCCTTAAAGTCGCCGTCGGCACCATATAATATCGTTCCGGTTGAATAGATCCTTGGTCCAACCATTTCACCGGCCTTAACCATTTCAGACTGGCTAAAAACCATTTCTGTATTTGCCGACGGGTCATGAGCGGTAGTAACGCCATAAGCAAGGTTGGCAAAGTAGTTCCAGTCTTGCTGTGGGCTAATACCATCGGGGCTGGCGTGTAAGTGCGCGTGCACATCAACAATGCCTGGCATAATGGTTTTGCCGGTAACATCAAATACTTTGGCATCAGCAGGAGTTTGTACATCCTTGCCAATGGCAACAATCTTGTTCTGGTCTATTACGATTGTGCCTTTTTCAATAACCTCATCACCCTTCATGGTAATAATACGGGCGTTGGTAAAGGCAATTTTTCCTGTAGGTACGTCGGTTTTTATTTTCAAGCCGATGTCTGTTCCGGCCGTATCGGCAGCAGGAATACGTTCGGCTGAACCCTCAACAAAGGTAAATGCGTTTCTAATGTCCCGTGTATAGTATTTGGGGCCAAGGGTCCACATCATTTTTTGACTATCCTTGCTCCATTGCAGATAGGTACCGGCATCATGTGTAAGCCTATTTAACGGTAAGCTCTTATTGCTGGCCGAGAGGTCCTGCGGAGCGCCGGTAGTGGTCATCGGCGTGATATAGCAATTGAACAGCTCGGTAAAAGCCATCCATTTACCGTCCGGGCTTGGCGCAAATTGAGTGGCGTAGGTTGATGTATATAAGGTACGCTGGTTGGCGCCGGTTGTATCCATCATTTTAAAAGCCTTTTTATCACCTTCGCTGCTTTGATAATAGATCTTGCTGTCATCAGCTGAATACTGCGGCCTGATACCGTTGTTGATGATCATTTTCGGCGTTCCGCCATTGGCCGAGATCACATAAATGCCTGGGTTTTTGCCAAAAGCATAGCCGAGCACCTCATTACCTTCGCCTTTGCGAAATACAATCCTGTCGCCCTTATTGTTGAATTTTGGCGAGTAGTAGAATCCTTTGTCTATGGTTAGCCTGCTAACCACATGGGTAGTGAGGTCAATTTTGTTGATAGAACCCTTTAGCTCATCGGTCCAGTCTACATAGATCAGCGATTTACCGTCGGGACTAAAATCCGGTTCATACTCCAGGTCAGGGGTGCTGGTTATTCTTTCGGGTTTGCCATTCGGCAGGTCTTTAATATAGATGTGTCCGGCTGCATTAAACGCTACCCGTTTGCCATCGGGCGAGGTAGTAAGCTGGCGGATCATTTTTGCAGTAAACTCATCCGAAAAAACGCGCTGCGGAAAATGCAACGCTTCAGCAACAGTCTGTTGCGATGTTACCTCGAACGGAACGAGTAATGGGTTTAAGGTATTGATGTCGAGGTTCCAGATCTTGCCTTTTGCGTAAAAAATCAGGTTCTTACTATCGGGCGTCCAGGCAAAATTGGGGTAGGTACCAAATATGGCCCAGGTTTCCTGCTGGTCGTGAGAAAGCTCATCGTACACGGGCCACTCTTCGCCGGTAGCCAGATTTTGCAGATATAGTACCGACTTGAGCCTAACCCTGCGCACAAAGGCCATCATTTTACCGTCAGGAGATAACTGCGGCCGACAAGCGCCGCCGGGCCCGCCGGCAACGGTTTCAATCTGTCCGGTTTCGCGATTAAGTCGTTTTATAGCATAAATGCCTTTGTTGGGGTCCTTATTATATTCAAAAGTTGGGCCTGGGGTAACATCTTCACTCCAGTAAACATATTTGCCATCGGGGCTTACCACCGGCTCTCCTGCATCCTGCTGATCGTTTTTACGTTTTGTAAGCTGAATACCTTCGCCGCCATTTTTGTGGTACATCCACATTTCGCCTGCGCCTAAAGAGCGGGTTGCAGTGAAGTGCTTACGTGCAACAAGATACTGTCCGTCTGGTGTCCATGAGGCATTATTTAAAAGTCGGAACGTTTCTTTAGTTACCGGGTGCTTGGCGCTACCATCGGCGCTCATCACCCAGATATTGTCTGCACCATCTTTATCGCTGGTATAAGAGATCTGTTTACCATCCGGGCTAAACCGGGGCTGAATTTCCCACGCGCGGCCACCTGCCAATAATGTAGCTTTGCCTCCTTTAATAGGAATGGTATAAATGTCGCCAAGCAGGTCAAAAACTATGGTTTGGCCATCCGGACTAACATCCAAATTCATCCATGTACCTTCTTCGGTAGTAATGGTAACTCTTTTTGCCTGTCCTCCGGCATTCTCAATATTCCACTTTTGCGCAAAAAGGCTGCTTTGAAATAATAGCAGCGCGAAGCATATATAAAGTTTTTTCATGGATACAGATTTGGGACGAAATTAAAAATATTGAGCCATATTGATAGATTTGCTGCCGGCACTTTGCATGACTATACAAGAAATATTACAACAATATTGGAAACACAGCAGTTTCAGACCCCTTCAGCAGGAGATCATTGAATCTATTCTGAGCGGGCATGATACGCTTGCCTTGTTGCCTACGGGCGGCGGCAAATCGATCTGCTTCCAGGTGCCGGCAATGGCTAAAGATGGCATCTGTATAGTTATTTCGCCGCTAATAGCCCTGATGAAGGACCAGGTGGAAAATCTTAAGGCAAAAGGTATTGAGGCTATCGCCATCGTATCCGGCATGGGTAAGCGTGAGATAGATATTGCGTTGGATAATTGTATTTACGGCCAGGTTAAATTTTTGTATCTCTCGCCTGAACGTTTATTGTCTGACCTGGTTCGCGAGCGGATCAAATACATGAACGTTAACCTCATTGCCGTTGACGAAGCTCATTGTATTTCACAATGGGGGTATGATTTCCGTCCGCCATATCTGCACATAGCCAATATACGGGCGCTACACCCTAAAGTGCCGGTGCTGGCCTTAACCGCTACCGCTACCGGCGAGGTAAAGGAAGATATACAGCAAAAGCTGCTGTTTAAAAACGGCAAGCTCTTCCAAAAAAGTTTTGAGCGGCAAAACCTCAGCTACGTGGTGGAGCTTCAGGAAAATAAGTTACGACGGATGCTTCAGGTAGCCCAAGGTATTGGGGGAAGCGGCATTGTATATGTACGCAGTCGCAAGGATACCCAGGAGCTGGCACGTTTTTTTACCGAAAGCGGTTTTTCTGCCGATTTTTATCATGCCGGATTAAAGGGAGATGTGAGGGCGGCAAAGCAGGAGGGGTGGAAAAATAATAACACGCAGATCATGATCGCCACCAATGCTTTCGGGATGGGCATTGATAAGCCCGACGTCCGTTTTGTGATCCATCGCGATCTGCCTGAAAGCCTTGAGGCCTATTACCAGGAGGCAGGCCGCGCGGGCCGGGATGAGCAGCGTGCTTATGCCGTATTGCTATACAATCATGGCGACCGTATTAAACAGGAGAAAAAATTTATTCAAAGTTTTCCCTCACTCGATGAGATCAAGCAAGCCTATCACTTCCTGGCCAACTATTATCAATTAGCTTATGGGGCAGGCGAGGGGCTAAGTTTTGATTTTGATGTTACCGATTTTTGCAGCCGTTTTAAGCTGGAACCAGTTAAAACACTTAATGCGCTTAAGTTTTTAGAACAGGACGATTACCTCGCCTTAAATGAGAGCGTTTATCTGCCGTCGCGCGTGCGGTTTGAGATAGCGCATGAAGAGTTGTACAACTTCCAGATTCAAAATGCAGGTTGGGACCCTTTTATCAAAGCTTTATTGCGGTTGTACGGCGGGGCATTTGATGATTATACCCGTATCCGCGAATTTGAAATAGCGAAACGAACCGGGCTCGGTTTGCAGCAGGTGAAGGATGCTTTAATACAATTAAACGATTTTGGCGTGTTGAGTTATCTGCCGCAAACAGATCAACCGCAGGTCACCTACCTCAAGCCCCGGCAAACTGCCGCCCATTTGCTTATCAATGTTGCCTATATTGAGGAGCGTAAGGCGGTGTACTTTAAAAAGATGGAAGCCGTTTTTGCCTATGCCGAACATAAAACTTGCCGCAGCCAGATGCTGCTGTCCTACTTTGACGAGCCGGATGCCCGCAGATGCGGCGTCTGTGATGTTTGTATCGAAGAAAAACGCAGGAGCAAAGCAGGCGAACTCACCGAAATAATAACCGTTGCAGTGGTGGAATTACTAGGGGCAGCCCCGCTTTCGCTCGAACAACTGATCGGTTCTATTCCCAAAGGAACCGATAAAGAAAAACTCCAGGCAGTACGCCTGTTGCTTGACGCCGGCAAGATCAAAACCAACGGCGATATTTACTATCTCTAAGCTTTCTCCATTCGCCGACTGCGGCACGTCGTTCGCCGACTAATCCCCTCTGCTCGTCTAAATGAGCTCATTATGCTGTAACGTTTTTTTCTGGTGCTCGTCTTATGGATGTATTTAATAACAAAGACAACAACGTATTGGTAATCAAAAAATTGGCTATATGAAAACTAAGATTTTAAGCATAATGGCAATACTCGGTTTAGTATTGGTTATGGCAGGTTCAGGGAAAGCGGAATCTCTAAGGGGTACAGCATCAACAATATCAACGGTGCTGGCAGATGTAAGTGATTTTTCAAAAATTGAGGCGCGTGGCAACGTGGAGGTATACTTAACCTCCGGCGATGTAAACCGGGTAAAAGTTTACAGTAATTATTACAGCGAGAACGCCCTCGTTCAAAATGATAACGGCGTTTTACGCATTACATCTTACAAACCTCAAAAATTAGTAGTATGGGTTATTGTAAAGGATCTGCGCGAAGTAGCACTATATGATAATGCAGTAGTAAACTCATTCGGTAAACTGGGCGCGCTCGAATTAAATGTTAACCTACATGACAACGCGTTGGCCAATTTAAAGCTGGACGCCATCAGCGCCGATATTACGATAAATGACCGCGCCATGGCCAACCTTACCGGCACCGCCGACGACTGCCGCCTTACCTATAATCAGTCAGCAACTGTAAATAGCGTAAAATTTGCATCAAATCATATTAGCCGTAACGTTATCTCTGCTTGCAACGTATCTAAAAATACAAGCCAGCAATATGCCGGCCTTTAATCAGCAAGCACTTTTGCAAAAGTTCAACATATATTTTTAAGAGAGTCCTCATTTTCTGAGGGCTCTTTTTTATTTTTGATGTAACCCGATTCTTTAAACCGGCGTCACAGTTCAAAATGAAAAAGATATATATCAACCTCGCATTCGCAATTGCAGCAGTTGTAATGAGCGTTTTCTCTTCCTGTCGTTTCGGTTGTATCAAGGGCTCAGGCCACCAGGTAACCGAACTAAGAAAATTAAGTGGCTTTTCGCGCTTAAGCATTTCCGGCGGTTATAAGGTAATGTTAAAGCAAGACAGTTCATTAAGTGTGGCTATAACAGCTGATGACAATCTGATGCAGTATATTCATACAGATAATAGCGGCGACGTGCTCGATATTTATAGTAAAAAGAATGTTTGCAGCAGCGGCGAAATGACGCTCGTTATCGGCATTAAACAATTAGACAAGCTTGAGGCAAGTGGCGCTGTTGACGTTACTTCTGCGGGTAAGCTCAATTTAAACGACGTCAGCTTCGTACTGTCTGGCGCGGGCAAGCTCAATCTTAATTTAAGCGCCAATAATGTAAGTACCGAAGGAAACGGCAGTACAGAAGTTCATCTCACCGGCCAGGCGGCGTCGCATAAAATAAACTTAACGGGAAGCGGTAAGCTGTATGCCTTTGATTTTGTGACCGGCAATTGCGACCTGGAAACAACCGGCGCAAGCGACTGCGAAGTAAATGTACTGCACGATTTAAAGATCAATACCACAGGCTCATCCAGCGTTAAATATAAAGGTAGTCCCAATATCAGCGAAAAGAAGGTAGGAGCCGGCTCTGTAACCAAGGTTGATTGAAACGTTGATTATGGCGGATCGGGTGCCCGTTGAAGTGGCTTGGGATTGGGTATTGGGGCGCTGGACATACTTGGTGCAATTCGGTTAACGGGTGTTCGTTCCGTGCTGTCGGGTTTGTTAACTGTTCCAGCAACAGGGCCTTTGTTTTGCGCCGTTTGTGGATTTTTAGAAGTGTGGCAAGCTGCAAAGAGCATCAGTATACCGATGTAGGGCAGATATTTCATTCTTAGTAGTTTAACTGCGGAAAATCGTTTAAAGCATGTTGTTTTGCTATTTATTTTTGCACGGCTTTTATAGCGGGCGTAGAAATAATTTAAGCTTTAAATGCAATTCTCCTGTTATTTGCTGGTTTAACAGCAGCAGTTACCAAAAAGTTTCACAGGTATGCCAATGGTGGCCTTTCCACAGCCGCTGTTAAAAAAGGTGATTTCCAAACCATTATGCCCTCATGGAAATATGGTGCCATGAAAGAATCAGACCTGAAGGCAATTTATGCTTACCTGAGAACCGTAAAACCAATAAAAAACGGCGTAGTGCGCTTTGAGCAGATAGCCAGCGTTAAATAATGTTATCAATCAAGCTTAAATTCTCTAAAAAATTTCTACTTTTGCCCCTCCAAAAGCTAAAACTATCAGTGCTTTGGCTTTTGATTTATTAAATAAATTATCCGGTAAAAGATGAATATCTCTCAGGAAAAAACAGATAAGCTTAACGCGCTAATAAAGATCAATATCAATCCCGAAGATTATCAGCAACGTGTTGATAAGGCAATCAAAGCTCAGGCAAAAAAGGCTAAGCTTCCGGGATTTCGTCCGGGCATGGTTCCTGCGGCACACATCAAAAAAATGTACGGAAAAAGCATTTTAGTTGATGAAATTAACAATCTGCTTAATGATACCCTGAACAACTATATCAATGAGCAGAAACTGGAAGTATTGGGCCAGCCACTGCCAAAAGTTGACGATGAGAAAGCCTACAACTGGGATTTTAACGATGACTTTGAATTTAACTACGAAATCGGCTTAGCGCCTGAGTTCAACGTTAACTTTTCAAAAGATGATAAATTAACGCATTACGTTGTTAAGGCTGATGCTGAAACACTGGAATCAAGAATTAAAAACCTGCGCCGTAGCTATGGCAAAATGACAAACCCTGACGTATCGGCAGATGGTGATGTTATTTATGCTGAATTAAAGCAGCTTTCTCCTGATGGCTCTGTTTTTGAAGACGGAATTGACAAGACAACGTCTGTACGCTTAGAGCAAATTCAGAATGATGAAGTAAAAGCATCATTGATCGGCCTTAAAAAAGACGATGAGCTTGAATTTGATATTCAAAAAGCTTACAATAATGATGCAACCCGTATTGCTGCATTGTTGAGCATAGACGAAGCCGCTGCAGCTGATTTGAAATCAAATTTCAAACTGACTGTTAAAAATGTTAACCGCTTGGAAGAAGGTGATCTTAACCAGGAGTTCTTTGATAAATTATTTGGCGAGGGCGTTGTAACTACTGAAGAAGAGTTCAGAGCAAAAGTTACTGAAGAGATTGAAAGCATGATGGCGCAGGATTCAGAGCGTAAACTGGATAATGACCTGTTTAACCTGGCGCTGGAGAAGATTGAGCTTGAGTTGCCTGATGAGTTTTTGAAACGTTGGTTAAAAGCAACTAACGAGAAACTTAGCGATGAAGAACTGGAAGGTGGCTATGCAGATTTTGCCAAGAACCTTAAATGGACCTTGATTGCTAATAAATTAGTAAGAGATAACGAACTGGAGATTAAATACGAAGACGTTATCGAGCTGGCAAAAGCTCAAATTGAAGCACAGTTCCGCATGTACAGCCCTCAGCCATTAACTGAAGAGCAGCTTAACCAGTATGCAGTTCAGTTTTTGCAAAACAAGGAAAATGCAAACCGCGTTTTTGAAGACGTGAAAGCACAAAAAGTTTTCGGTTATCTTAAGGGTGTTGTAACGCTTGAGGATAAGGAAATTACTTATACCGAGTTTTCAGAACTGAAATAATTTTGATTTATCAGCGTTGTTTAAAGGCTGGTATTTTAAAATTGAAAAAGAAATATAGATTTGCAGAGCAGCCCATTCGGCTGCTCTTGTTTTATATTATGGTAACGCTATTTTCCGGACTTTTTTATGGCTTATTTATATAAAGAAAAGTCGTCATCACGTAATAAATGATCATAATTGTTAAAATAAAGTGACGAATAGTATAGTATTACAATTTATTTAAATCAATTTGCTTAAAATGGCGTTGGATGGAGAATGTACTTCCGTCATACGTTTTTGAACCACCTTTAAACATACATATACAATATGAATAATATCGATAAGAATGAGTTTCGTAAGTATGCTGTGAAACACCACCGGATTAACAGCATTTATGTAGATAAATTTATCTCAAGCGTTGAGCACAAGGCAATACCTATGGCTATGACGCCATATATCATCGAGGAGCGACAGCTAAATGTAGCTCAGATGGACGTGTTTTCGCGCTTAATGATGGATCGTATCATTTTCCTGGGTGATGCTATTTATGAAAACATAGCTAATATTATCCAGGCACAATTACTGTTTTTGCAGTCTGCAGACAGCAAGCGTGATATTCAGATCTACATTAACTCGCCAGGTGGTTCCGTTTATGCCGGTTTGGGTATTTATGATACCATGCAGTTTGTTTCAAATGATGTGGCTACTATCTGTACAGGTATGGCTGCTTCAATGGCTGCTGTTTTATTGTGTGCCGGTGCAGACGGTAAACGTGCCGCTTTACCGCACTCACGTGTAATGATTCATCAGCCAATGGGTGGTGCACAGGGACAGGCATCTGACATTGAGATTACCGCCCGCGAGATACAAAAGCTCAAAAAGGAATTGTACGAAATTATCTCTAAGCACAGCGGAACATCATATGAGAAAGTTTGGGAAGCCTCAGACCGTGACCATTGGATGATTGCCGAAGAAGCCAAAGAGTTTGGTATGATTGACGAAATTCTGCGCGGCGGCGGCGAAAAATAATTGCAAACAATTTTAAACCCCGCGGGTGTATTAGATGCGATTTAATTGTCTCAGAGGGATAAGTGGGTTTGCAAAGTTGTATTAAATTGTTAATTTTGATTAAAATCGTTTTCCAATGAATAAGAACAGCAAGGAAATCAGGTGTTCGTTTTGTGGCGCCGGTAAACAGGATTCCCTGATGCTGATTGCAGGGCTTGATGCACATATTTGTGACAAGTGCGTAAACCAGGCCAACGAAATTCTGGCGGAAGAGTTGAAGGTCCGAAAGGTAAAGACATCTCCATCTGCTCCTACCATATTAAAGCCTGCAGAAATCAAGTCGCACCTTGATCAATATGTTATTGGTCAGGATGATGCAAAAAAGATTCTGTCTGTAGCCGTCTACAACCATTACAAGCGCTTAAATCAGCGTATTGAAAAAGACGAAGTTGAGATTGAAAAATCCAATATCATCATGGTGGGTGAAACCGGTACCGGTAAAACGTTGCTGGCAAAAACTATAGCCAAAATATTGAACGTTCCGTTCTGTATTTGCGATGCTACAGTACTAACAGAGGCCGGTTATGTGGGAGAAGACGTAGAAAGTATACTTACCCGTTTGCTGCAAGCGGCAGATTATGATGTGGCAGCTGCCGAAAAAGGCATTGTTTACATTGACGAGGTTGACAAAATTGCCCGTAAGAGCGATAATGCTTCAATTACCCGTGATGTATCTGGCGAAGGTGTACAACAGGCGCTGCTTAAGATATTGGAAGGTACCATGGTAAACGTTCCGCCTCAAGGTGGCCGTAAACACCCTGATCAGAAAATGATCACGGTAAATACCAACAATATCCTGTTCATCTGCGGTGGCGCTTTCGATGGTATCGAAAAGAAGATCGCCAGCAGATTGCGCACGCAAACAGTAGGCTATAAGTTGAAGCACGACGATCAGGAAGTTGACCTGAAGAACCTGTATAAGTATATTACGCCACAGGATCTGAAATCATTTGGTTTAATACCAGAGTTGATCGGTCGTTTACCTGTTTTAACTTACCTTAATCCGCTGGATCGTGATGCCTTGCATAACATCCTTATCGAGCCTAAGAACTCCCTGCTTAAACAATATAAAAAGCTGTTTGAATACGAAGGCGTAAAGCTTGAGTTTGAAGATGATGTGCTCGATTTTATTGTTGACAAAGCAATGGAATTTAAATTGGGTGCACGTGGATTGCGTTCTATCTGCGAAGCGATTATGATCGACGCCATGTTTGAGTTCCCTTCTAAAAAGGATATTAAACGTTTAACGGTAACACTTGATTACGCCCACGAAAAATTTGAGAAATCAGACCTCAAAAAATTAAAAGTAGCTTAATAAGCGCTTATTGTTAAATAATTATATTTGAACTACAGACCCTGGTGTAACGCCGGGGTTTGTTGTATATAAAAGTTTGCATGGATCGTTTGCAGACTATTTGTTCACTTAAATATCACATTATGGTTAATGAAGAGATTGACATTAAGAAAGATGCCGCTATTGTAGAACAATCTAAGAAAGTTCAGGAAGTACAATCCCCAATTAAACCCGGACTTAAAACCAAAGGCGCCATCGTGACCAACTGGTTGCCGCGTTATACCGGTCGCCCGCTCGAAGATTTTGGCCAATATATTATCCTTACCAATTTTTCCAAGTACCTGCAGATGTTTTCTGAGTGGCATGAAAACGCGCCAGTTTTGGGATTAGACAAACCGATGCAAAGTGTTACAGCAGGCGGTATAACCATTATCAACTTCGGTATGGGAAGCCCGGTAGCGGCCACGGTAATGGATCTGCTTACGGCTATACGGCCCAAAGCGGTGATATTTTTAGGTAAGTGCGGTGGCTTGAAAAAGAAGAACAACGTGGGGGACCTCATTCTGCCTATCGCAGCCATCAGGGGAGAAGGAACTTCTAATGACTATCTGCCGCCCGAAGTGCCTGCATTACCCTCCTTCGCACTGCAAAAGGCTATCTCTACTACCATCCGCGATTTCTCCCGCGATTATTGGACCGGCACCTGTTATACCACCAACCGTCGTGTTTGGGAGCATGACCGTGAATTTAAGAAATACCTTAAAACACTTCGCGCCATGGCAGTAGATATGGAAACTGCCACCATCTTTACTACCGGCTTTGCCAATAAGATTCCTACAGGTGCGTTACTGCTGGTATCAGATCAGCCGATGATTCCTGAAGGTGTTAAAACAGCCGAAAGTGATTCGTCGGTAACAGAAAACTATGTGGAAACACATTTACGCATCGGTATAGAATCTTTAAAGCAGCTAATCAATAACGGCTTGACGGTTAAGCACCTACGGTTTTAAACTGTCAGTCTCGTCGGTGCAAAGTAAACTTTGTTTTTATAGTTGGTAATTGATCAATAATTGTCAACTTTGTGGGTAGACTTTATGTGGTACAACAATATACTCGAAACCATAGGCAATACGCCGCTGGTTAAATTGAACAGAATTACCAAAGATATTCCGGCTACGGTTCTGGCTAAAATTGAGACAACCAATCCTGGTAACTCCATTAAAGACCGTATGGCGCTCAAAATGATAGAGGATGCCGAAAGAGACGGTCGCCTGAAACCGGGAGGTACTATTATTGAAGGTACATCTGGCAATACGGGTATGGGCCTTGCCATTGCTGCCGTTATCAAAGGTTATAAATGTATTTTTACCAGCACAGACAAGCAGTCCAAAGAGAAATTTGATGCCTTGCGTGCCTTTGGCGCCGAAGTTATTGTTTGTCCAACCAATGTTGATCCGGAAGATCCACGCTCTTATTATTCTGTTTCTTCGCGGTTAGAGCGGGAAGTGCCTAATTCATGGAAGCCGAATCAGTACGATAACCCTTCTAATACCCAGGCCAACTATGAGCAAACCGGCCCCGAGATCTGGGAGCAAACAGAAGGCAAGATAAGTCATCTTGTAGTAGGTGTGGGTACAGGCGGTACGGTGTCAGGCACGGCTAAATACCTCAAAGAGAAGAATCCTAACATCCAAGTGCTCGGTATTGATACCTATGGATCAGTATTTAAAAAATATAAAGAAACAGGCATTTTTGATAAGGACGAGATCTATCCTTACATCACGGAAGGTATAGGTGAAGATTTTTTACCGGAGAATGTTGATTTTAGCCTGATTGATCATTTTGAAAAGGTTACCGACAGGGAGGCTGCATTAATGACACGCGAAATTGCCCGCAGGGAAGGTATCTTTGCCGGCAACTCATCAGGCGCAGCTGTGGCAGGTGCTTTACAGATGAAGGATCGCTTTAAAGAAGGCGACGTAGTAGTGATCATCTTCCCGGATCATGGTTCACGCTATATGGCTAAAATGTATAATGAGGATTGGCTGCGCGAACGCGGATTCCTGTCTGACGATAAGCTTACTGCGCGTGACATCATCAAGAAAAAGGAATACCCCGAGATTATCACCATTGATGCAGAAAAATCTGTCCTGGAGGCTATAAATACGATAAAAACACAAAATATATCACAGATACCGGTTACACAAAAAGGGATGGTTATAGGTAAGATCACTGAAAGTGATATTTTGAGCGCGTTGCTGGAGAACCCTTCGCTTAAGTCTCAACCGGTTAGCGCTATCACCACCAATCCATTTCCGTTTGTTGATCTCAATACCTCTATCGATAAGATTTCATCAATGATCAACAAGGAAAATATTGCCGTATTGGTTGAGGATGAACAGGGTAAGATTGAGATCATTACGCAATATGATATTATCAACGCAATGGCGGGATAAGTCGGATTTACGAATTGCGATTTTAGAATTACGATTTACGATTTGAAAAGGCGGTATGGAAAGGCATAGCGCCTTTTTTGCTATATGAAACCGCACCGTTGCCGCAAGTGTCATCACTTGTGGCGATTATCTTTCAGGCTCCTGCCTGAAGAATCAGCAGTACATTTGCGTCTTGTAAACGCCTCAGCCTTCTGCATGCCTTTTGATCACTTCATTCCGCTTAATCAATAAGTGTCTCATATAGCTTTTCAGAAACAGCCGATCGGCCAATTTTCCTAATAAGCCTAAAGGAGAAGTATAATCGAAAATATCGATCATTTTGGTGCGATCTGCCACGGATTCAAACCTATGCTCGTGGCGGAAGGCTTTGAACGCGCCTTGTACCATTTCATCAACAAAGTATTGTGGCCTCTCCATTTCGATGATCTTTGAAGTGAGCGTTTGCCATATGCCGAAATGTTTGGCCCGCCAGGTAACTGTTTCATTTAATTCGATGATGCCGCTTGTTTTGCCTGCGATGGCTGTCTCGCCAGTATGCTTGGTTGATTCCATGTGCAGGTCAATACTTCGTGCCAGGTCAAAGCATTTTTCAATAGGGGCATCAATAAAGGTTTCAAGGTATATAATCGGCATTTCAAATGCTTTATAAGCTATCAGCAAAAATGGTTTAAAGCGTTATTTATTGAGCATCGTATTGAGATGCTCTTTGTAAAGCTTGTCAAGCGAAGGTTTTGGGTGATTAATCAGAAATATGCCGATGCCTTTTTCACGTGCGTAGGGGGTATCCAACGTACCCATACTTTGATAGCTTTCGGTATAGGGTTTTAAGTCACTTACGTCGTCATCGTCGCTCACGTAGATAATATACTTTGCATTTAGTGAGTTAGGCGCCCATAGCGCGAAACTGCTGTTGAGGCAAATTACATCGGGTAAGTTGTATTTTTTATGGAAATGGTGTATTGCACCTGCTTCGCCATAATTATCTGCAAATATGAAGCTGTACTGCCGGTCTGCGGCTGGAATATCATTCCAAACCTTAGCTACCTTGGCCGCCATTTCATCCCATCCTAACATATCCGCATAATCCTGTGTAAGTGGATGGCGCTTGTGATCCTCCCAGGTGGTAACGAACCTTGTAGCCGGAATGCGGGTATTGAGGTAGTTTATAACTGCCAGCGTTTGATTAAGCGGCAGGAAAGGCAATACCATCGGGAAAAAGATGAGATTGGGTACGGTGAAAAATAATAGTGCCGCTGCCCGCCATGCATAGCGAGGTTTCTTTAGCCATCGCTCAAAACTAAACGCGCCAGCGGCAAAAAGCATTGGGTAAGCGCCAAAGATGTAATAAACCTTACCATGCATCAGATACAGAAAGCCAAATACCAGGAAATAGGCAAAAGCCACAAATTGCATATTGCGTAGCTTGAACGAAAACAGCAGGTTTACCAGTCCTGTTAGCCATAAGACCACAGCTATACCATTCACCAGCAGCTGCTCTTTAGCAAAGTCGTTAGGATTGATAGAATCGAGTTGTGTGCTTTGCAGCGTTTTCATATGGGTGAATACCGGCAGGTGATGGGTAAACTGCCAGATGATATTTGGCAGGAAAATGGCAAAGGCAATTAACGCCGCATAAAACACATGCCGGTTAAACAACATTTTGCGTTGTTTGCTCATCAGTAGTCCTAAAACCAGCGCACCGGCAAAGAAGACCATTGAATACTTGGTAAGCATCCCCACGCCAACTGTTATACCGAGCCAGTTCATAAACCTTACCTCATGGGTATTAAGGTACCGGATAACCAGCCACGTGCTCAATACCCACCAAAATTGGTCAAACACAACGGGCTGAAAGAGGTAATCGCTGGCGGCAAAAGCGGGGTCAAATATTAAGGCAAGACAGGCCAGCGCTATGGCAAACCTCCGGCCACCCAATTCCACCACGATAAGGCCGGTTAGCCATATAATGAGTCCACCAAAAATGGTTGGAAAAATCCTGGCTGCAAATACCGATGCACCAAAAGCGTGGGTAGTTATCCACGCGAGCCCAGCAATAAACGGAGGGACTTCCTTATAACCCCAGTCCAGGTGATCACCCAGGGCCAGGTGCAGCAGTTCGTCCCGATGGAACCCAAAATGGGACATCGCGAGGCCGTTCAGCAGAACCTTGATCAATACAAAGATCAGGATAAAATTAGCGTACGATGGTTTATAATTACGGTAAGACATTAGCTTGGTTAGCTAAAGTTAACAGAATTTTGGATTTTTTATACAAATTGTTGTAAAGTAAAAGGCCCCGGTATTACTACCAGGGCCCTGAAATTCAAGTATTTTATCAGAGTTAGATTCGTTTGATATCGGCACCCAAGGCCCGCAGGCGGTCGTCTATGTGTTGATAGCCGCGTTCTATCTGTTCAATGTTGTAAATGGTGGATTTACCCTGTGCAGAAAGCGCCGCAATGAGCAATGCGACACCGGCACGTATATCAGGAGAGGTCATGGAAATGCCGCGCAATTTAACCTGGTGATCTAAGCCGATCACTGTAGCACGGTGCGGATCGCATAAGATGATCTGCGCACCCATGTCGAGCAATTTATCGACAAAGAAAAGGCGGCTCTCAAACATCTTCTGATGGATCAATACAGAGCCTTTGGCCTGTATGGCTACTACCAACACAATGCTCAGCAGATCTGGCGTAAAGCCGGGCCACGGTGCATCAGCAATGGTCATGATAGAGCCATCGATAAAGCTTTCTATTTCGTAATGCTCCTGGGCCGGAATATAGATATCATCGCCCCTCAATTCAAATTCGATACCCAATCTTTTAAAAGTATGAGGAATGATGCCTAACTCCTTATACTGCACATTCTTAATGGTAATCTCTGAGCCGGTCATCGCGGCCAAGCCGATAAATGAGCCAATCTCGATCATGTCGGGCAGGAGGCGGTGTTCGGTACCGGTTAGTTCGGTTACCCCTTCGATGGTTAACAGGTTGGAGCCTATGCCCGAAATTTTAGCACCCATGCGGTTAAGCATTTTGCAAAGCTGTTGCAAATAGGGTTCACAGGCGGCATTGTAAATGGTAGTGGTGCCTTTGGCCAGTACCGCTGCCATTACTACGTTGGCAGTGCCGGTAACAGAAGCCTCGTCAAGCAGGATGTAGGTACCCTGCAGATTAGTAGCGTCTACATTGTAAAACCCATCTTCCTGACTGTAATTGAAGCGGGCTCCTAATTTTTCAAAGCCGAGGAAGTGCGTATCCAGCCTTCTGCGGCCAATTTTGTCGCCACCGGGTTTGGGGATAGAAGCTTTGCCAAAACGCGCCAGCAGCGGGCCTACAATCATGATAGAGCCTCTCAGACTTCCGCCTTTTGACTTAAACTCGTCTGACTGGAAAAAATCGAGATTGATATTTTTGGCCTCGAATGTGTAAGTATCCGCCGATTCGCGTTTAACGGTAACACCCATATCGCCAAGCAGCTCGATAAGTTTGTTGACGTCCTTAATGTCGGGAATATTACTGATGGTGACCTTGTCCTTTGTAAGCAGCACAGCAGAGATAACCTGCAGCGCTTCGTTTTTAGCTCCCTGCGGAACAATTTCACCTTTAAGCGGTTTGCCGCCTATAATTTCAAATGCGTTGTTCATGTGTTGCGTATCCTCTAATGCCACATTGCTGCTCGTATGGTAGATTATACATCAAGCACAATAGTGGTCGCATTGTTTTAATGCGCGGCTAAATTACGCCAACATTTGTGAACTCACAAAACATTTAGCAGGTGAGGCAGCAGGACTATCGTTTGTTACGATTGCGGTTTTGCTGGTTGTTGTTGTTGCGCTGATTATTGTTGCGGTTGCGCGGGTTGTTATTATTGTTCTGGTTATTGTTGCGGTTTCGTGGGTTGTTACTGCTGCTATTCTGGTTGGTACGCAGTTCAACACGGTTGAAGTTGAAGTTGTCGTTAAGTTCCAGCTCTCCGTGCGACATGATGCGCAAATCGCTCAGAATGCTCTCGTCGGCCACAAAGTCTTTGTTCCACTGTACGTAGGCCATCTTCATGAAGTTCGCAATAGCCTGAACCATGTGCTGACGGCGCGCCGGATCTTCGATAGACTTGGCTTTTTCAATCATCATTTCGATAGTTTTGCCATAGTGTTTAAAACGGATACGCTGATTAGGGTACTTTAATGGTTCCGGTTTAAAATGTATAGCATCAGGAGATGGTTTTGGATACGGCGAATCTACATCGATCTTATAATCAGAAATAATGTACAGGTGATCCCACAGTTTATGCTTAAAGTCGGCAACATCGCGCAGGTGAGGGTTTAAAAAGCCCATCAGGTCAATTACTACCTGTGCGTACCGGTTACGTTCTTCTATAGTTGGCAGGCTCACGATGTACTTGACCATATTTTGCACATTGCGGCCATATTCAGACAGGATAAGTTTATTCCTGGTGGAGTTATAATCAAATTGAGGCATATTTTCCTGAGCCATCGGGAGTTATGGTAATTAAGTTGTGAAAATGAAATTTTATGTGCACTTGGCAACGCGTAAGCGCAAAGGCCACAAGCTATTAAATGACAAGTATATTACTTTTTATCGTAGTAACGCAAATATAGCAGAATTGTGTTGACTAACAAAACAGTAAATTTATACTACATTAATATTGACAGTAAGCAGATAACAAGTGGTGCGAAATTTTTTAATGATGACTTGCCTTTAGTTTATTGAAATAGGCGATGAGTTTATCAATGTTACCCAGGTTGTACTTGCCACTTTTTATCGCTTCAACGGCATCCGGTTCGTCGCCCATCATATCGCTCATAATATCAATAAAGTTTTGAGGGGTTAGCATGGTAAGCTCTGTTGGCGCTGCGCCAAAGTAGTATGTTGCTTTTGACCGGCCGCCGTAACCATTACCGCCTCCCAATGAAACGCCCACACCGCCGCCAACGCCACCATAGCCATAGCCTCCGGTACCCATACCCACGCCAATGCCCGGCGAAAAATGTATACCGCTACCACCGCCGCTGCCGCTACCATTAATTGCATAGAGTTTTAATTGCTCATCCAGCACTACCTTTACAAAGTCCACTTCTTTTTTTGACCACGCACCCTGCATTGGGGAGCTCGCTACCACAAAGCTGTCCTTACCGGCAATAAAATATCGCAGTTCGCTGGCGCTTAACCTGATTTCCTGCGCGTCCTTATTTTCTTTAAAGGCGATGAAACCTTCGTTTTTTACAAGGGCCTTACCAGAAGGATCAATCTGAATTAAACCATCCATACGGTTGCCTTTGCCGTCTACAAAATGGCCGCTTTGCCATTTTTGTGATTTTGCTGATGCAAAAACAAGCATCAGCGGTAAAATGATTAAAATTGATTTCATAAATTTTAACAACACAAATAACGCATTTTTGTAAAATATATGATGACTGTTGATCTGCGTAGCGACACTGTTACCAAACCAACTGCCGGCATGCTCGATGCTATGTTTAGCGCCCAGGTTGGAGATGATGTTTTTGGCGAAGATGAAAGCGTGAACGAACTGGAAGCCAAGGCTGCTGCCATGTTTGGCATGGAGGCGGGGCTTTTCTGCCCGTCGGGCACCATGACCAACCAGATTGCCATAAAATGTTTTACCCAACCGCTTGACGAGCTTATTGCCGACCAGGGTGCGCATATATACCATTACGAAGTTGGAGGCATCGCTTTCAACTCTGGCGCGTCAACCCGCTTACTTAATGGCGATCGTGGCCGCCTCACGGCAGATATGATTGAGCCGGAGATCAACGACCCCAACAATGTTCACTTTCCGCGTACAAGCCTGGTAGCACTGGAAAATACTGCAAATAAAGGGGGCGGTGCCTGTTATACGCTAAATGATATTAAACCTATTGCCCAGTTATGCCAGCGAAAAGGCCTGAAGTTGCATCTTGACGGCGCACGTATTTTCAACGCGCTAGTAGCAACAGGCGACGCCGCTCAAGAATACGGTCAGTACTTCGACGGCATCTCTGTTTGCCTTTCAAAAGGACTTGGAACACCGGTCGGCTCAGTTTTATTGGCCGATAAAGAAACCATCCGGTACGCCCGTCGTGTACGTAAAGCGTTAGGAGGCGGTATGCGCCAGGCCGGGTTTTTAGCTGCGGCCGGCATCTATGCCCTCGACCACCACATTGAACGATTAAAGATAGATCACGAACACGCACGCATATTGGCCCAGGAGCTTGAAAACAGTAACTGGGTTACCGGCGTAGTGCCTGTTGAAACCAACATCGTGCTGTTTGATACTGTAGATCCAGCCAGCACTATCGTACAAAAGTTATTGGCCCAAGGCATCAAATGCAACGCCACCGGCCCCCGTCGTATACGGTTTGTAACACATCTTGATATTCACGCTAATCAGGTGGAGTTTACCGCGGGAGTGATAGGGAAGATGTGACCCCATAGATCATAGTTCATGGTCGATAGTCAATAGTCCATGGACCATAGTCTAAGCGCGTTAAATTTTCAACTATGGACCATGGACTATCGTCAAACCATGAACTATGATCCATGATCTATGAACCATTACCCATCAACTATTTTATCTCTCTATCCTGCGACTGCCGCTCAACCATCCAGCCCGGGTATTCTTTAGGTAATGCGCTCACTTCCTCAATGCGTTTAATATCCTCGGCAGAAAGTTCAATTTCTGTTGATTTAATATTGTCATGAAGCTGATCCACGCGTTTGGCCCCGACAATGGTGCTGGTTACACCTTTTTGCAGCCTAACCCAGGCTAAGGCGATAGCTGCTGGGGAGGCGTTGTGCTGTTTACCTATTTCGGCTATTACATCAATAATATCATAAGCCTTTTCCTTGTTTACCGGAGGGAAGTCGAAATTATCCCGCCTGGAGTCGCCGGCTTTTTCATTATTGCGGGTGTACTTGCCTGATAGGAAACCACCTGCCAACGGGCTCCAGGGCATTAGGGCCAGGTTTTGATCTTCCGCCAAAGGAATAATCTCCCGCTCAATATCCCGTCCCGAAAGGGAATAGTAGTATTGTAATCCGACAAATTTGTTCCAGCCATTCTTTTCAGCAATGCCGAGGGCTTTCATTACCATCCAGGCCGGCCAATTACAACAAGCTACATAACGCACTTTACCAGTTAACACAATATCATTGAGGGCACGCACCGTTTCTTCCACAGGAGTTTTAGGATCAACGCCGTGAACATAAAGTATATCGATGTGGTGAAGCTGCAGGCGCTTCAGACTTTCATCTACAGATTGAAAAATATGGAACCGCGACAACCCAACGTTATTTTTGCCTTCGCCCATGCGGCCGCGTACCTTCGTGGCGATCACCAGATCATTCCGGTCGAGGCCAAGGTCGATGATCGACTGGCCGAGCAGACGTTCGGACTCGCCATAAGAGTAAACGTTGGCCGTGTCTATAAAGTTAATGCCCGAGTCAACCACCACCCGCATCAGCTCGTTGACTCCATCCTGTTGAACCCGGCCAATGTTTTCCCAATAACCGGTGCCGCCAAAAGTCATCGTGCCGAAACAGAGCTCTGAGACCACCAGTCCGGTGTTGCCTAAAAAGTTGTATTTCATAGTAATTGTTGTTTGGTTTAACGTTCAAGTTCAAATTTGGGCTTTTGTTTAAGATGGGTGGTCAGCGAAGTGTCAGGAATGTGGGACCGCTGATTTGGACCGCTGATTTGTGCATTGATTTTTGTGATTTCGCTGATTTTGGATCGTTGATTTTTGCGTCGTCGATTTCGTTGACGACAGTAGTTTTTGATGCTCCGTGATTGTCAGGCTTAGGTTCTCGAAGTCCTTTGTGAAAACTATTATCTTAAAACTTAAAATCGGGACTGGTTGTTAAGCTTCCAATGAATCGTCTGGAGAAAAAGTTAGAGCGTATTGGTAGAGATCCCAAGGTAACTGCAAAGGCCGTGGGGTTGCGCTATGTTGCAGATTCTTCTCCTGGCTATACTCGCAAAAGATCGGGTAAGGGTTATGCTTTTTATGCGCCAGATGGGTCTTTAGTAAAAGATAAAGAGTTGCTGCACCGATTCAAAAAGCTGGTTATCCCACCGGCGTATACCAATATCTGGATCTCGCCATATGAAAACAGTCATCTTCAGTTTACGGGTGTAGATGCTGCCGGCCGCAAGCAATATCGCTATCATGCCGACTGGAACAAGATACGTAACCAATCAAAATACTATCGTTTACAGGCTTTCGCCGCTCATATCCCGGCTATACGGGAGCAGGTGGATCAGGATCTCCGGCGTCAGAAACTGGATCATGATAAAGTGGTGGCGCTGGTGGTAAGATTGATGGAATTAACCAGTATAAGGGTGGGGAACGAGTCGTACAAGAAAATGTACGGGAGTTACGGCCTCACCACATTAATGGACAAGCATGTAAAGATTGACGGCTCCCACATCCGTTTTGAGTTTAAGGGTAAAAAGGGCATCTATCACAAGATCAGTTTGCAAAGCAGGCACCTGGCGCGTTTGGTTAAGCAATGTCGGGATATACCGGGCAAGGAGCTTTTTCAGTATTATGATGAAGAGGGTAACCGCTGTTCCATCGACTCCGGTGACGTAAATCTATATTTGAAAAACATTACGGGCGAAGATTTTACCGCGAAAGATTTCCGTACGTGGGCCGGCAGTGTAAGTGCGCTCTTTGCCTTTAAGGAGGCAGGGGAATATGCCAATCAAACGGAGTGTCGCAAAAAAATTATCAGTGTTCTGGACGAAGTAGCGGTGAACCTTGGTAATACCCGTACCGTTTGCAAAAAATATTACGTGCACCCGAGCGTAATCAAAAGTTATGAGGACGGCACACTGATGAAATATATTGCCGATCTTGATGAGGAACATGAAGAAAGTGTAACCGAACTGAATCACGCCGAAAAAGCGTTACTCCGAATCCTCGAAAATGAAAAACTGGCAGAAGCCAGTTAATCCCTTATATATTATACCCTTCGCTATCGTATTCTCTTATCCGCAAAAGCCGCTCCATGGCCTCTATATACTTTATTTTAGGTATTAAATATCTGTAAATCAATAATTTTTGATATTTATTCACCAAGTGGTGAATAAATTAAATGAATCATTTGTTTATTAGGGGATAATTTTGGATATTTAATACAAAATTTATATTCCTCCTAAATTATTATTGCTGCTCTTACATGAAAGATACGTATAATCAACGCACACACACATGGACGAACAAGAGTTCCTGAAAAAACTTGGACTTAAAATTAAAACTTTAAGAAAAGAGAGAAAACTTTCGCTGGATGCATTGGCGAAGCAGCATGGTTTTGAAAAAGCTAATCTTTCTCGCCTTGAATCAGGGCGGTCAAATCCCACAGCAATCACGCTTTTAAAAATAAGTGCTGCGCTGGAGGTATCTGTACATAAGTTTTTCGAAGAGTAAATGAACTAAACAATTTTGTTTTTTGAAACCCGTCTTATTTGAGACGGGTATTTTTTTACCAACAAACACCAAGCTCACTAAAAACTAACAGTATAAATGTTAAGTACTTTAACATTTTAGTTACAGTGAAGCTTGCCCGCGTTAATGAATTATTAAAATATTTTTTTATAAATTCGGATCATTCAATCTAAGACAATTATGCAGGTAAACAAAAAATTGATAACCGTTACGGGTTTACTGTCTTTTGTGGCCTTTATAGGCCTCACTTCCATGCAGCAAGGCCAACAGCAGCAGGAAACGAAAGCACAGAACCTGAAAGTACTTCCTAAAAATTTAACCCATCAGCAACTTGACCATGTTATGGATGAGTGGGCGCATTCGCTCGGTGTAAGATGTAACTTCTGTCACGTACGTAATGAGGAAACTAAAAAGATGGATTGGGCAAGCGATGCAAAACCTGAAAAGGGTATGGCGCGTCAAATGTATAAGATGACCGCTTCTATCAACAAAAAGTATTTCAAGGCAGAAAAGGATTCTTTAGGTATGGTTACCGAGTCTGGCGTTAACTGTAATACCTGCCACCGTGGTACCGCTCATCCGGAAGCTAAACTTCCAGAGCCACCGCCGCCACCACAAAAACCGGGAATGTAATTTTCAAATATCTAATATAAGGCGCTGTAAGGCGCCTTTAATGTTTAAATAACTTGCGATAGAAAGGTTGAGGTAAGGCGGAGCAGCAGATGAAATTGGTTAAAGATGCCTTTACATTAACTTTCAATAAATCTTCTAACTTTGAGAACTATGCAAAAAATTCTGGTAGCAAACCGGGGTGAGATAGCTTTACGGGTAATGCGCTCGGCCAGGGAAATGGGGATAAAAACGGTGGCTGTATATTCGGCGGCTGACAGGAACGCGTTACACATGCGTTATGCCGACGAAGCCATTTATATTGGCGAGGCCCCATCCAACCAATCCTATCTGGTGGGCGAAAAAATCATTGAAGCTTGCCAACAAACCGGCGCTGAAGCGATTCATCCGGGTTACGGTTTCCTTTCAGAAAATCCTGCTTTTGCATTGATGGTACGGGAGGCCGGATTGACATTAATTGGTCCGTCGCCAGAAGCCATGGAGGTGATGGGCAACAAGCTATCAGCCAAAGCAGCGGCAATGCGGTATAATATCCCAATGGTACCCGGAACAGAAGAGGCAATTACGGATGTAGCCGAAGCTAAAAAGCGTGCGCTGGAAGTGGGATTTCCCATCCTGATCAAGGCGGCAGCTGGCGGTGGGGGCAAAGGGATGCGCATAGTAGAAACGGCGGATGAATTTGAGGAGCAGATGCAGCGTGCCGTTTCGGAAGCTACATCAGCCTTTGGGGATGGATCTGTATTTATAGAACGTTATGTTTCTTCGCCAAGGCACATTGAAATACAGGTATTGGGTGATACCCACGGCAATATTGTTCACCTGTTTGAACGCGAATGTTCCATACAGCGTCGCCACCAAAAAGTAATAGAAGAAGCGCCATCATCGGTGTTAACGCCAGAGTTGCGCCAGCAGATGGGGCGTTGCGCGGTTGATGTAGCCCGCTCCGTTAATTACACCGGAGCAGGTACGGTAGAATTTATCCTCGACGAACAGCTTAACTTCTATTTCCTGGAGATGAATACCCGTTTACAGGTGGAGCATCCGGTAACCGAACTCATTACGGGTATTGATCTGGTTAAGGAACAGATCAGAATTGCCCGCGGCGAACCGATCAGCTTTAAACAGGATGAGCTTAAAATAAATGGACATGCGGTGGAGCTGCGTGTTTATGCCGAAGACCCGGCCAATAATTTTTTACCTGATATTGGTACGCTGCAAACCTATATTACACCGAAAGGCCCGGGCGTTAGGGTTGATGATGGCTTTGAGCAAGGCATGGAGATCCCCATCTACTATGATCCGATGATAGCTAAACTGATTACCTATGGTAAAGACCGTAAGGAGGCTATTGAGCGTATGGTTCGAGCTATTGAGGAATACCAGATCACGGGTATTACCACAACACTTGGTTTTGGCAAGTTTGTAATGCAGCACGAGGCATTTACTTCCGGGAATTTTGATACCCATTTTGTAAAGAAATACTTCGAGCCTTGGGTACTTAACAGTGCAATCCAGGATGAAGCCCTTATTGCGGCGTTCATCATGGAAAAACTTTTAACAGAAAAAAGCAGGCAAACTGCCCTCAGCGTAGCTCCTTCACAGTCCTCCGGTTGGCTACGTAACCGGCGATTGAATTAAGCGCGCGATAATCAGCTCTGTTGAAGTTTGAGTTGGAGATCATTGATCAGATCAGTCTGAGCCGTATTTATTTTTGTTAAGGCTGTTTCTATATCAAACCAGGCTGCTTTGTCAATTTCTGGGTAGGTGACCTGCCTGCCTGATTTATATGGAAACTCCATCGTGAATACGTTGCTTACGATAGTTTCATGATCAATATCGCCCTCAACTGCCCAGGCATAAACTGTTTTTCCGCCTTTTTGCTTTATCGGGTTTAAAGCTAAAAACTCGCCGTCTATTGACTGGCCGGTTTCTTCCGTAAACTCCCGTCGTGCAGCGGCAAGCGGTTCTTCATCTTCTGTAAATTCTCCTTTAGGTATGGACCAGGCGCCTTCGTCTTTTTTGGCAAAGAACGGCCCGCCAGGGTGAACAAGGAAGAGCTGCAATTGGTTATCCCTAAACCGGTATAGTAAAATGCCCGCGCTTTGTTTGCTCATAATGTAATATGTTAAAAACCAGAATGGTACCCAGTTAGTTTAATAAAGGCAAATTGCTGTACTATGACTGACCTTTGGACCAAATTTAAAATTACTGCCGATTTTAACAGCAGTGTAATTGATATTTACAGAGCCTGTACTACTACGGTAGGCCTGGAAAGTTGGTTTTTAAGAAAAGCTGAAGTGTATACCGAGGTGGGCCGCCGGCGAGAACCCGCTGAATCCATTCACAAAGGCGACGATTATGTGTGGTACTGGCACGGTTTCCCGGATGACGTGGTAGAGAAAGGTAAGATACTGGACGCAAATGGTAAAGATGAGTTCCGCTTTACGTTTACAGCCGGCTGTATTGTTAGCATGTTTATTGAAAGTAAAAAAGGCAAAACCTTACTGGAGCTAACACAGGAAAATATACCTTTGGAGAGCGATCCCGCTAAAAATCTTTTTGTTCAATGCCAAACTGGCTGGACCTTTTACCTGGCTAACCTTAAGTCGGTAATGGAAGGCGGTATTGATTTGCGCAACAAGCGGGAAGATATTAACAGCAGCTTTAAATAGAAAGGAATATTTTGTTTACCGGAATTATCGAAACCTTAGGTAAAGTAACAGAACTGGTGCATGATAAGGGCAATCTGCATATCACAGTATCCTCGGCCATTGCAGTAGAATTAAAGATAGATCAATCTGTAGCGCATAATGGCGTGTGTTTAACCGTAGTAGCCCTTGCTGATGGCCAACACACAGTGACTGCCATTGAGGAGACGCTCAATAAATCCAACATTGGTAAATTAAAAGTGGGCGACCTCATTAACCTTGAGCGCTGCATGCAGATGAATGCACGGTTGGATGGCCATATTGTACAAGGGCACGTTGATCAAACTGCTGTTTGTACAGGTTATAAAGAGCTTGATGGTAGTTGGGAGTACACTTTTGAATATGATGCTTCGAATGGCAATGTTACTGTTGAAAAGGGCTCGGCATGTGTAAATGGCATAAGCTTAACCGTTGTTAATTCACAAAAGAACAGTTTCTCTGTAGCTATTATTCCCTATACTTATGAACATACTAATCTGCAGCAGGTTAGGGAAGGCTCTGTTGTAAATCTTGAGTTTGATATTATTGGCAAGTACGTAGCTCGGTTAATGCAGCGTTAATTCTGAATCAACTGCGTTAAGCGCGATTTTGTAAAGGCTATATAAGTTTCCTGGTTTACAGGCGGTTTGGCGGCCAGGTACTTTTTATAATATTTTACGGCTTTCTGTTTATTCTTCAACTCTCCATCGTATATAGTGGCTAATGAATAGTAAACCATTGGCGACTCATTGTATTCCAATGCTTTGTTGTAAGTTGCAATAGCTTTTTTTAGTTCTTTTAAATTATCGAAGCTATCCGCAAGTTCGCTGTAGTAGTTGCTTATGGCAGGGGAAATGCTGGCGTCAATGGCTTTATTAAGGTATTGTATGGCCATGCGCTGCTTTTTAAGCTGTTTGTAACAGGCGGCGGTAAAGTAATAGGTAGTTTCGTTTTGTAACGTACTTTCTATACCGGCTAAGGTGGCTATTCCACAAAAATAGTTCTTGTCAAAATAATAGGCCTGACCAAGTTTCATCAGCATATTAGCATTATTATCTCCAAGTTGTATCAGCTTTTCGCCTGCTTTAATGGTTTCCGTCCACTTTTTTTGAGCATAAGAAAGCTTCACCAGGCTTTCCAGTAAGACCGTATTTTGAGGATCATCATTGATGGCTGTATCTAAAATTTTTGCAGCCTGGGGTAACTTCTTCAGCATTATATATAAATCGCTCAAGTCGGCTGCTACATCAGCATCAGCAGGATTGAGCTTGTTGGCTTTCTCCAGGTAGACAACGCAGCCGGACAAATCATTTCTCTGCGAGCTGATACGCGCCAGCTGAGTATAGACTGTAAAATTGGTACTATCCGTTTTGATAATCTTCTGATAGTAATCAAATGCCTTTACGTTATTTCCTCGCTTTAAGTTAATAGCGGCCAGGTTAAACAATACCGCTGTTTTGGTAGAATCGAGGTTATACAGGCGTTGATAATAGCTTTCTGCTTCCGGAAGCTTACCGGCCATTTGAGAAGTATAAGCTAACCTTGAAAGTGCTTTCGGATTGGTAACTGGCTCTGTATAGATCTTTTTAAGATAATCTGAAGCTTCTATAAATTTTTGATTCTGGTAATAGTCAAGCAGGAGCGAATCATTGACTACTTGTGTTTGTTGTTGAGCCCTGGAATTAAACGCGTTTAAAACCAGCAGGGCAGTGATAAAAGGAATAAGGTTTTTCATGGCGTTTGATTTATAACTAAATTATTAGTTGTTAATCAAACTTCCAAATTTTTTACGTCGGGATGGGGGCTTTATAGAAATAGTACTTTTTACCGCAGTTAAAGCACGAATATTTTTTGAACGGAAGGTTCAAAGTGAGGAGTTTGAACATCGATCCTCTTTTAACACGGCGTAAATGATCACCCTTACAGTTGGGGCAGGTTACTTCATACATTGGTTCGGCAATTAATGGTGTAAATAATACTGCTATCAGCAGTGCTTATACAGCTAATTAGGACAGCACAAATATCGCAATTGAAATGCCATCTGTTGTTCTCTTTGTGTAAGAAAGATGTTAAT
>Ga0157369_10000939_pt1 | contig 37034 bp, 37 predicted proteins | sample C25metaG_FD_113461 | JGI IMG/M metagenome (GOLD analysis project Ga0157369, IMG submission 113461) | Corn rhizosphere microbial communities from Kellogg Biological Station, Michigan, USA - C2-5 metaG | ecosystem: Host-associated > Plants > Roots > Rhizosphere > Soil | place: USA: Michigan... | reverse complement strand
TTTGTTCGGTCCAGTCGATGCATCTTTTCAACCAGCGATGCGTGAGCTCCATTGATGTTTTCACGGCATTATAGTCGCTGGGATAAGCAATGCACTCATCAAAAGCCATAAAAATATCTGCTCCGATCTGTCTTTGAATCAGCATAGAAACCTCCGGCGACATAAAATGTAAACTACCATCAATATGCGATTTGAATTTCACACCTTCTTCGGTAATTTTTCTGCTTTTCGCTAATGAAAATACCTGATAACCACCGGAATCGGTCAAAATTGGCAAATCCCAATTCATAAACTTGTGAAGTCCGCCGGCTTTCTCCATAATATCCATCGTCGGGCGAAGCATCAAATGGTAGGTATTACCCAAAATGATCTGAGCTTTTATATCCTCTTTAAGTTCTCTCTGGTGAACGGTTTTCACGGATGCAACAGTCCCAACCGGCATAAAAATCGGGGTTTGGATCTGTCCGTGATCGGTATTGATAACTCCAGCTCTTGCTTTGGATTCTGAAGTTTTTTCGATTTCAAAAAATTTTTGCATAATTTATCTCGCTTGCGGCGGTATTCCCGGATTTTCTTTTAATTTTTTATTGATGAAAGCTTCTGCTTTCGGGTCTTTTGCTATAATGATTTTCTGAGCGTCATCCAGGATTTCTTTGATGATCTCCGGCTTTGTCATATAATATTCATAGCTTTTAGTGAAAAGTTCGCCTTTAATCTTATATTTTTTCAAAATGAATCTTGTTGCGTTTTCGGAATTAATATTATTTCCGATTGTATATTGCTGCTCATTAATAGCAAAATCGGCAATGATCTCGGACATCTTATCTTCCGGCACAATATCTTTCGGTTTTTCTATCGCTTCTGTACAGGACAAAACGCAGAAAATCATCGATATGTAAAAGAAATATTTCATTATTTACAATTTTCCGATCAGATTTTTCCATTTTAAATTCAAAACGCCGAAGATGGCTTCCTGGATGATTCCGCCATTCATTTTGCTCACGCCTTCTGTCCTGTCCGTAAAAATAATAGGAACTTCTACAATTTTCATATTCTTTTTGAAAACACGGTATTTCATTTCGACCTGGAAACCGTACCCTTTCAGTTTGATTTTATCAAGTCCGATTGAAATCAATGTTTCTTTTTTAAAACAAACAAATCCCGCAGTCGTATCGTGAATCGGAAGTCCAAGAACAAATCTCACATATTTTGAAGCAAAATAAGAAAGCAAAACCCTTCCCATCGGCCAGTTCACGACATTCACTCCTTGAGAATATCTGGAGCCAACAGCCATATCTGCGGTTTTGCAGGCTTCGTAAAGCTTAATAAGATCATTTGGATTGTGGGAAAAGTCGGCGTCCATCTCGAAAATGTAATCATACTCGTTATGAATTGCCCATTGGAAGCCGTGAATATAAGCTTTCCCAAGACCGTCTTTTATTTTTCGAACCGTAAGATGCAGTTGAAGCGGAAACTTCTCTCTTAGACCTTTTACAATTTCGGCAGTTCCGTCGGGTGAAGAATCGTCCACCACCAAAACGTGGAAATCCTGTTCCATAGCAAAAACAGCCGAAATGATCTTTTCGATGTTTTCTTTTTCGTTGTAGGTGGGAATAATGACAAGTTTCTTCATCCGGCAAATAATCCGCAAAGATAATCTTTAATCGTTAATGTTTATTTGACTGGTTGGAAATTAACTTTTTTTAATAGAAATATTAGCTGATAGAATCTGTAAGGAAGATTCCTATAGTTTGGTTTACAAATTAATTATGTTTGTGTAACAGATTTGTATGAATCAGCAATTTCCCAATGTCCATCAGTTTTAATAAGTTTATAAAGGATTACTTCTTCATAAAAATTGACTTCGTTACTGTAATAATTTGATACAACTATATAAATATGTAATTTGTCTTCTGAATATATTGGATGTGAAATTTTACATTTAGCACGCAAATTATCATTCTTCTTTTTTTGAATCTTTTGAAGGTCAAATTTTTCATTACATAAAAAATCCTCATTAGTTTTTAACTTTAGCACATTTTCTTCCTGTTTGTTCAGGTGTAATTCCTTAAAACAGAATGGTACACTTTGCAGATTTGATATTTCTATTTTGTTTGTTTTTATGAAATCATTTATTATCTCATAGTCAGTGTCTTCCTTACTACAGGAAAAAAGTAAAGAAAATAAGAAGAACAAAACGCAAATTTTCAATGCTCTCATCAATAGTAATTTTTTATAAAGTTAAGTCCAATAAGTATAATTAATAATATAAATAATTTTTCAGCCAAATTAAATCAATTTGACAATCCAACGATAACGAAGAAACGACGGAGGAAGGACGGAGACATCTCGAAGGAACAGCACAGAAATGCAAATGTTAAATTCTAAATAATAATTACAATTTATTGCTAAAATGACTACACAGATGATTTAATACAAAGAAGGAAACTTTGCAGCAACTAAATTTTATGATTAATATATCCCTCTGTCGCATTCATCTTCGAAGTAATGACTGCTGGATTTCCCAAGACAATAGAATTATCAGGAACATCAGTGTTTAAATAAGCATTTGGAGCAATCAAGACGTTGTTTCCAATGGTGATATTTCCTACGATTACAGCATTTGGTCCAATCCAGACTTCGTTTCCGATGACTGGAACACCTTCGTTTTTTCCTCTGTTTGCCTGAGCGATTGTAACGCCTTGAGCAATGTTGCAGTTTTTCCCAATCTTAGTTTTCGGATTGATGACAAGTGCGCCCCAATGTCCAAGATAGAAACCTGCTCCGATTTCGGTTTCAGCATAGATCTGGAAACCGTATTTAATTTGATAATGACGGAGAATCAATCTGTAGAATTTCCCCATTAAGGAAGATTTAGGATGTTTCTGAGCATTTCTGAACCAATAGATATAATGCAGATTCGGGCTGAAGCATTTTTTCAGCATCTGAAAGTGTGACAGATATTTTCCGCTTTCTCTGTAAAAATCTTTTTGAAGAATAGAATGACCCATTGGATAAAATTACAAATTATCAATGATTTCCATAATCTTATCAACAGAATTTTTCAAGTTGAAAGGCATTTCGTAATGCTGAAGATTTTCCTGATAAGTTTTGAAATGTTCAGGATTCGTCAAAGCTTTTTTCATTCCTTCGTAGATTCCGTCTTCGGAGTTTTCTGTGATTAAGCCAAGTTTTCCATTTTCCAACATTTCAGTAACACCGGAAACGTCGGTTGCGATGATATTTTTTTTAAGTGTAATAGCTTCGAACAAAACTGTTGGGAAACCTTCGTATCGGGAACTCAGAATATAAAAATCTGCCGCTTTGAAGTACGGATAAGGATTGTCTGTAAAACCAAGCATTGTAGCCGTTTTATCGATGCCCAATTCTGTTTTAAGTTTCTTTACATTTTCGAAATCATAGCCGTCGCCGACGATCAGGACTTTGTGCTGGAAACCTTCATCTAACAATCTTTTATGAACTTTCAACAATCGATCAAATCCTTTCTGCGGAAAAACCGTTCCAACTGAAATAAAAGTGGGAATCGTTTGATCGAAAGTATAATTAAGAATTGGTTTTTCAGATTTTGTAAGAATTTCGTTGGTGTCCAAAGGATTGTAGATTCTTACAATTTTCTGTTTTTCTGCCTCAGTTTTTGCTAAACTTAAAAATGTTTCCTGAATTTTTTCTGAAATCACCATCACTTTATCGTAATGAAAAAAGTGCCTGATCTTTTCCGGCGTGTATCCGCTGACCTGCGTGAGATCGTTGTGAATCCACATCAGTTTTTTGGAAAATTTCAGAGGACTGTTCAGGACTTCATCCATAAAACCGTGGATGGCAGCAAACTCAACGTCGTAAACTTTATTTTTGAGTTTTCTTTTATAGAGAATTTTCGGGTATTTTTTTAAAAGACGCTGGTAAACAACGCGGTATATTTTTTTTGGAATGTCTTTTGGGCGGTTGGTCGTGATCATTTCGCCTCGGTTGAGATACATTACATTCACCCAATCCGGAACATCGGCAAGATATTTTCCAGAATAGAGATTTAATAAAAGATCGATTTCATATTTATCCTCAGGCAGATTTTTGAGAAAGGTTACCAAAACTTTTTCTGCGCCGCCGTGACGCAAAGAACCAATTCTGATAAGGATTTTCTTTTTCAAAATTTAGAATTCTAAAATTCCTGCTCCCCAGGAATAACCTACACCAAAACCTGCGACCATTACTTTGAAGCCTTCTTTAATTTTACCTTGATTCAAAGCTAATTTCAGAGCAATCGGGATACTTGCAGAAACTGTATTGCCAATGTCCTTCATATCCAAAAAGAACTTTTCATCAGGAATGTTACATAGGTTTTTGAGATAATTCAGCATATAAGAACTGGCCTGATGGAAAACAAAAAGATCAATATCCTCCAGTCTAAGTTTGTTTTTCTCCAGTGTTTCAGTAATCAGCGCAGGAATATTTTCCAGTGCAAAAGTAAAAATTTTTGGACCTTTCATAAAAAGGACAGGCTTTTCCGAAGCGTTTCTGGAAGCTCCATTTTCTACGATCAGGTTATTGTAACCCGCACCATCTGTACCTACAACATATTGGAAATCTGCTTTGGAGTCGTCTTTTTCAATAACACTTACAGCTGCGCCGTCACCAAAAATACTTCTATTGGACTTATCATTTTTATCCAGAAATTTGGTATAAGTATCAGAAGTAACCAATAAAATATTTTTAGCTAAACCGATAGAAATCAAACCTTTTGCTAAAGTCAGTCCATATACAAAACCGGAACAGCCAAGGTTGAAATCCAACGCACCGATATTTTTCGGAAGGTTTAATTTGTCTTGTAAAATACAGGCGGTTGTGGGAAGAAAATAGTCTGGACTTTGGGTACAGAAAAGAATAAAATCGATTTTGCTTCTGTCATAATTTTTGAAAAGCTTTTCACAAGCTTCATAAGCCAGGTCAAGAGCGGTTTCGTTATCGTCTGCGAAATGTCTGGATTCTACGCCAATTTTTGATTTGATTTTTTCTGCATTCCATTCCGGGAATTCATTAGCAATATCTTCGTTGGTTAATATATTTTTGGGCAGATAGTATTCTATCGCTGCAATGTTGATCATATTAGCGTGGGGTAAATTTCTGCAAAGATAAGCATCTTAAAATAATGTTATGTATAGAATGAGAACCGAGACAAACTTTTATGAAACTTTATGCTTTGTTTTTTATTTAAAATAATGAGATATTATTTTAAAATCTTTAAAATCGGATAGAAGATTACAGCTAATATTTTCAAAAATAGAGAATCCAATTCTTTAATGGTTTTAAAATAAGGTCTTTTATCAATTGCAGAAAATTTGAGATAACCGCCTAGATTTCTGAGGATTGGTTTAGGATTGGTCCAAAATTTAGAATAATAGGCATTCAGAAAAGCCTTATAATTTTCGGCTAAACCAAATGCGTTCTTTTTGTCATAGAATTGATTGGCTAAAGAATGTTCATCATCTTTATCGCGAAAATAGATCCTCGTCACTTCATTAATACAATAATGAAAACCCAACTTGTCAAACTGAAACTGAAAAACACCTTCCGGAATAAAACCTTTCCCCGAAAGATCCCCGAAGTTCAATTTCATTTTCTTGTAAATCTCTGTTTTTCCCATTCCCCATTTGTCACCTTTGATTTTAAATTTGTAGCGCATGTCAAAAATGGTACAGATCAAAGGCTCTTTCGGAAAGTGGTCGCCCACAATATTTCCAAATTGATCTTCACAAAGTGTTGAGACGAAAACAATATTTTCACTGTCCGGAATACTCTCCCAAGTATTGACCAGTATCTCCATAGAATCTTCCGGTAAAGCATCATCTGAATCCAGCGGCGAGAAATATTTACCTTCCGCAAGGTCGATTCCACGGAAAAAAGTTAAAAACTTGTGTTGATTTTCCTGATGATAATAGCGAATTTTAAAATCTGATATTTTCTGAAATTCTTCAACAATTTTTTTTGTATTATCCGTAGATCCATCGTCTATCACAAGCCATTCAAAATCTTTGAAAGTCTGCCTTTGCAAGGATTCAAAAACTCTCGGCAATGTATGTGCACGATTATAAGAAGGCGTGAGAATGGTAACAGCTGGCTTGCTCATTATTTCAGTTGGTATTGTCTTAGAAATACAGCAGTTACGTCGTCATAAATCTTTTGGTTATCAAATTTTTCAACTCCTTTTTCCGTATTATTTTTGATGTTTTGTGGGATAGTAGAATTTGTTAAAAATAATTTCATTCCTTCATAAATCGAATTTTCATCGGGGTTTACAAGATATCCATCAAAATTGTGGACAATCATTTCCGGGATTCCGCCCACATTGGTACTGATGATCGGAATATGAAGTCCCATGACTTCGCCAATTGTAAGAGGGTAAGATTCTGATTCCGAAGGTAAAACGAAATAGTCGGAATTTTTGATATAAGGATAAGGATTAATTTGAGAATCAAGAAGTAAGAATGTTTTTTCTACATTAAGTTCTTTTGCCTGGTTTTTAAGATTCTCCATTTCTCCACCACCGCCAATCACCGCAATCGAATGTAAAAAACCTTCGTCCAAAAGCCTTTTATGGATTTTCATCAAAGTGTGATAATTCTTGCGGCTGTGCAATCTTCCCATAGATGAAAAAACCGGTCTGGTTTCGTAATCCATAGAAAACTCTGTGGATCTTTTTCGGACTTCATCGATTTTGATTGAGTTGTAGATTACGGAACTTTTAGGATATTCTATTTCATAAAGATCTTTGATAACATCTCTTGTCTGTTTGGAACCAAAAATAACCCAATCAAATTTTTTAAGATTGTTAATTCTGTTCAAAACTCTTTCCCGAACCGGATCATAACCAACATCAGTATGAAACCAGGCTATTTTTCGTGATTTGAGCGGACTGGATAAGATGTTTTCAAACTCTGCATAAGTGGGTGCGATTTCTAAATCAAAATTTTCTTTGATAACTCTTTTATAAAGTATTTTCGGATTTTCCCTGTAAAAAAGAAGAATCAGGTTTCTTTTAATTAATTGCAACGTTCTGAGCAATTTATTCTTGCTCATATCTTCTTTTCCTTTCTGTAGTGTAATCAGCTTAATATCCTTTGGAATACTGTTTCTGAGTTCGCCTTGATTGAGTGTTAAGAAAAATGTAATATCAAAAATATCTCTTGGCAGGTTTTCCAAAAGATCCAGAAGAACTCTTTCTACACCACCCATTTCCATTGACCTGTGTCGGAAAAGTACTTTTATTTTTTGATGCATTTGTGTGGTTTTCAAAAAAAATTATTGTAAAAAAACAAATATAAGACTGTTTGTGCAATTCTTTTGTATTTTTGCAGTTCAAAACATAATTTATGAATAAAATCTCTGAAATCATTTCTACTTTTTTCGCATATCTAAAGCGTCCGGATCTTTACCCTGAACTCAGACGTAAAATCTGGAAAAATATATTTAACCGTTCATCCGGTTTACGAGGAAAAGAAGAAGCAGAAAAGTGGTGTGAGAGCATTGCTATTTCTGAGAAAGATTTCATAGAAAATGTATTGAAAACGACTTTTGTTCCTTTTGAGAAACTATTTCCTCAAGAGTTTGCTTCGGCTTTACAAGCACAGGCAAAAGCACCTGTAAAAATGGGAGGCGCAGGTTCTTTAAGTGTAATCTATTATATTAATGAATTTGCAAATGCGCAAAAATCTGTAGAAACAGGTGTAGCTTACGGATGGTCTTCTTTTGCTGCTTTGGCATCATTGGTTCACAGAAACGGAACGCTTTACAGTTCAGACATGCCTTACATTTTGCAAAATCAGAGTGAGGATTTTGTAGGCTGTGTAATTCCTGAGAAATATAAAAACAATTGGGATCTTTACAGATTTGCAGATAAAGAATCATTACCTAAGATTTTCAGTAAAGCACAATCTTTTGATGTTGTACATTATGATAGCGACAAAACTTATGACGGAAGACTTTGGGCTTACAATCTGCTTTGGAACAAATTGAGAACCGGAGGCGTCTTTATGAGTGATGATGTTGGAGATAATGCCGCTTTCAAAGATTATTGCGAAAAGAACAACCGCAAACCTTACATTATAGAATTCGATGGCAAATATGCCGGAGTTATTATAAAGGATTAAAACGCAAACGCTTCGAAATTTTTTCGGAGCGTTTTAATTGGTATTACAACCCATTTCTTCGTATTGTATACGGAATTTATTGACCCATTTTTCAAACTCCGGGATATTGATTTTTTCTGAAACAAAACTTTTAAAATAATCGATAGAAAAATCTTTGGGAAAGTTTTCCATTGCATCAAATTCTCCTTTCAGCCAAGCTTCGTTGATCAAATAATTAAACAAGTTGACATCGAAATCAAAACCATATTCGTGATAAGAATTGGTAGCAGAAGATTGGAAAGTAGTTTTCATTGCCTCTGTTTTCAGTCTGGAAATAAAATTGGGATTGTTCTTATTTCTCCTGTAGAATAAAGAAGCATTTATCAGTTGTTTTTTTTCGTCTACTTTACCATCCATATCCTTCCAAATGTCCAGCCAGTAATCTTTCTTATAAAATCCCATCAATATGGAATTGAGTGACCAATATTTAAGAGGTGTAAGATTATCCACTATTTTTAATTTATAAAGAATTGTGAAAAACTTATACTGATTGTGGAAAAAAGCAGTCATCAATTTTTTATTAAGCAACAATAGTTCTTTTGGTTGAGCAGATTCCAGATCCCCTGAAATTGAACTTAAATTTAAATCTTTTCTTTCATTTTCATTTCCCAACCAGCCTAATTTTAAAAGATTAATATCAAATTTCCGAGCCTGTTCTTGTAAATTATCAACATTAATCGGAGTCGTAAACCAAACATCGTCTTCTGTAACGATAACATATTCTGAAGCTGTTTTTACATTTTCGTACCAGAATTTTGTTGGGATTTCAAAGCCGTTAACAGCTTTTCCTGTTTTCAGGTTTTCTGCAATTGCTTCTATTTTCTTTTCATAGCTTCCGGAAAGACGGATTTCTACTTCCGGATATTTTTCCCTTATTTTATCAAGATATTTTTTCGGTGTTCCATCATCCAAGACTTTTATCTTAAAACTACCGGAGACATTTAAATAAATTGACGAAATACATCGGTCAAGATAAAAAGGACGATTAAAGGATTTGATTAAAATTTCTGTCATCATTTTTTATTGATTAGAAAGAATAGATTAAGAAAACTGAAATGTTAATGGTTTACATTTTTTTTGAATTGAATTTTTTCCTGATGAAATGATTCAATGGTTCTTCCAAATAAGTAAACATCAAAACAGACAGGACATTCAGCAAAACAAAGATAACCAGCTTATTGTCTGTAATATAATCACTCATAAAAACAGGGATAAAACCTTTATGGATGAGGTAAAAAACATAAGAGCTCTTACCTAATAAAACAAAAATCCTGCTTCCTAAAATCTCTTGAATAATTGTTTTCTCATAAATAAGTCCCCAAAGCAAAGGCGCAATTCCGAAAAAAGATAAAAATATGACTTCTGCCAATTGAGAAAATTTTGTATCATGAGGCAGATAACCTTTTCCGAAAATGAATAGAATGATAATAGATAATCCAAACCAGGTTACCCAGTTTCTGGAAAAAGAGATTCTCTTTTTAAGTGTCAAATAGGCTAATGTTATACCGGCAAAAAATTCAAAAATATTAAAATAAAAATCATACTGCAAAAATCCCCAGGAGTTTTCTGGTACGTTGGTCAGGTTTTTCAAAAAGTTTCCAGATGCAAATAAGACAATTGGCAACAAAAGAAGAAACCATTTGTTTTTTCGGATCAGTATAAAGTAAAAAGGAGCTGTGATATAGAACATTTCTTCTAGCGTAAGCGTCCATCCTTGTGCAATTCCTGCAAAATAATATTTAGAAAACAATGCTTTTGTCATTGTAAAAGACAATATAGCTTCAATTGTTTTTTCGGTGTTCCAAATGTTACTCTGAAAATAGTAAATAACAAAAAAAAGCGCAGTTAAAAGAAAATACATTGGATAGATTCTCGCAACTCGATTAACCATAAATTTTTTGAAATTAATGGGACGCTCATTGAAATATCTGTAAGTGATCAAAAACCCGCTCAGTACAAAAAACATTTCTACGCCAATGTGAAATGTTGAAACCGCCCGTTTTGCAAAATCCGGATAGCTGGGATTGCGAAAAGGCATAAAGTGAAATACAAAAATCATCCAAGCGGCAATAGCTCGATAACCTGTTAAGGCAGGGAAAAACAGTTTTTCTTGTGTTGACATCAAGAGATTTTTATGGTTTAGCTTTGGGATGATTAAGAAAGCTTTCGCAAAAGCTTTGTGATGAGGTTATTTTGCTTGGTTTTTAGAAATGCTGGAAGACTGGGAATTTCATATATGTTTTTGCCATAAAGTTTTTCGATTTTTCTTCTTTTCAAAGTATCCAAAATAACTATCCCCCAATTTTCATTAAGCTTAATTTTCTTGGATGAATCCTGAGAAACACCATTTGCGTGTAATCTGTATAGATAAAGAGGTTCTTTTATGAATGTGAAATTTCCCGTTTCATATAATTTAAGATAAAGATCTTGATCCACTGCAGAAGTAAGTTCCGGATTGATTCCTGATGTTTTATTATATGCTGATTTTTTAAAAGTAAAAAAGTGATTGGCTTCTAAAAATATGTTGAAGAAATTTTTATCTCCGTTTTTTATAGCTCTGGAATGTGCAAATGTCCGCTGAGGTTGCAGATTGTTATCGCAAAGTGTAAAACTGGAGTAGGTCACTACATTATTTGCTGTATGATTTTTTAAGCTTATTTCTATCGCATTTTCTACCAAAGCATCGTCAGGGTCTACAAAGCCACAGATTTCTCCGGAGGACATATCAATGCATTTTCTTTTTGTAAAACCAACACCACTGTTCTTTTCATTTTTGAATAGCCTGAATCTCTCATCTTTCTCCGTCAATTTTGTGATTTTTTCAAAAGAATCATCCGTAGAGCAATCGTCCACAATTATAACTTCGAAGTCAGTGAAAGTTTGTTTGATAAGACTGCTATAACAATCCTTGAAATATTCAAAATTGTTATAATGTGCAATAAGGACGGAGAAATTTTTCATCAAATAAGAATATCGTCAAAATTAACAAAATAATCTTAGATTTGCATCTTAATATTGCTATATGTGCGGAATTACGGGGATTGTAAAGAAAAATATTCTAAAAGAAAATTCATATAAACAAACTCTCAAAGACATGACCGATTCTATCATCCATCGAGGTCCGGATGATGAGGGTCACGAATATTTTCAGAATTGCTTTTTAGGCTTCAGAAGATTGGCAATTGTTGATCTTTCCCAAGATGGACACCAGCCTATGTATTCTAATACCAAAAATGAATGCATTGTTTTCAACGGGGAGATCTATGGCTACCGTGATTTGAAAAAAGAAATTTCTGATTATCCTTTCCAGAGCAATACGGACACAGAAGTCATATTATCCTTATACCAAGAAAAAGGATCCGAACTTCCTAAGCATCTGAACGGAATGTTTTCTTTTGCAATCTGGGACGAAGAGATACAACAGCTTTTCTGTGCAAGAGACAGGTTTGGAGAGAAACCATTTTATTACGCTATCGGGGATAATGGAGAATTTATTTTTGCATCGGAAATCAAAGCCATTTTAGCAACTAATCTTGTTGATAGAGAACTGAATGATGAGGCCGTTTATCATTTCTTACGACATATGTATGTGGACAGTCAGCAAAGTATTTATAAGAACATCAAGGTTCTGCCGCCTGCTCATCAATTAATCTATAAAGACGGAAAAATAGATGTTTCGCAATATTGGAATTTCCCTCAGGAAGAATTGCAAATTTCTGAAGACGATGCAGTCGAAAAATTTCGAAAGTTAGTTCAGGAATCTGTTGAAAAGCAGTTGGTAGCCGATGTGAAAGTAGGTGCTTTTCTTAGTGGAGGTTTGGACTCGGGAACGTTGGTTGCGCTTTCTTCACAGAAAAATAAAAATTTGACAACACTTGGTTTCCAGTACGAAGGCGATTGGGACGAGATGCCTGACGCCAGAACTATTGCAGAAAAATACAATACAGATCATAAGGAAGTGGCACTTCAAAATTCTGACATACCGAAAACTTTAGTAGAAGTTTTGAAAAAATTGGACGAGCCACTTGCGGATACTGCAATCCTTGCAACTTACACGATTTGTAAAGAAGCAGCTAAAAATATGACTGTGGTAATTACAGGAAATGCAGGAGATGAACTTTTTGGTGGTTACAAATGGTATCAGGAAGAAAAAGAAATTCTTGACAAGGGTGGTGCGAGCGCTTCATTTTTGCCAATGTATAAAGTTGGTTCCACAGTCAGTGAAAAATTAGGCTTAGAAAAGGCAAGACAATATTTTCTGGATCATATTTTCCGTTCTAAGTTTCCTGATATCGTAGCTTATCAAAAAGGGAAAGTTCATAATAATTTCACCGAGGAAGAAACTTTCCAACTGGTGAAAACCCGACAAATGTATGAGCATCAATACAGCTTCGCTCTGGATAAGAAAAATCTGAATACTCCAATGAAGATGGATCTTACAAACGTCATTGCAGGAGATTATCTGGTAAAAGATGACCGCATTGCGATGATGCATTCTATAGAACTAAGAACGCCTTTTTTGGATAAAGATCTGGTAGAATTTTGCTCTGTGCTTCCTGCCAAATATAAAGTGGATGAGGGCAAAACTAAAATAATCCTTAGAAAAGCTTTTGGAGATTTACTTACGCCGAATATTCTCAACAAGAAAAAGCAAGGTTTTGGCGCACCAATTTCGGAATGGCTGAGAATTCCTGAAATGGAAAATCTGACTAATGAAATTCTCAAAAATCCGTCTTCGAAAATTTTTAAAAAATTAAATTTTCCAGCAGTTCAGAAGCAGTTAAACTATAATTATAAACACTGGAGCCTTTTGGTCTTAGGAATTTGGATGGAGGAACATTAATTATTTATTGATAATTGGTCAAAATTGGTAAGGTTGTATTATTGTGTATAATACGCTCTTTATATTTCAAACAGAGTGGTGCAAAAATCTGTGATAAAATAACCAAAAGTCCGATGGGATAACCAGGATTTCTGCCTTTTACATCTCCTGGGAATTTTTTAAGTTCTTCTTCAAAGCCGTCCATTCTTTTATTAAGTTCTGTGTACCATTCAGCAGTGAATTTGGTGTTAGATCTGCAGATGAATCCTCCAGTTCCTACGCAACTTTTGTAATAATATTGCAAATCCTGGTCTATTATTCCCTGATCTTTTCCCATCCCAAATGGTGTAAGTTCTGTATAGCCCAATAGCCATTTCTCTGCGTTTTCTGCCAAAGAATCAAAGGCTTGTTGCCAATTGTTGTTGTTTGTTTTTATGTCGCTATATCCGCCTCCATAGAAATGCATAAAATAACATCTCAAATAATCAGATTTATGGACAAGGGAGAGATTGTTATAAGCGGGATGTAGAGGATATTGGGGTAAGATGTAGTCATCCATATTTTTTGGTGTAATTAATTTAACATTTACACCTGAGTTTTTTGCAAAAGATTCAAAACCTTTTTTTCGGTTTTCAGACATTTCATTTTCGCCTGTCCAAAAGCAATAAATCACTTTATCCACTTTACTGGGTATATCCGGGAAAGGTTCGTAGTCATTAATTATAAACAAATCGGGATACCTGTTTTTGTTAAAGCGATACGGAAAAAGTTGTTGCCTTTTTATTCGCCACCAATCTCTTAGTTTATAAAGATTTTCGTATATAAATTTTAATCTGGTTTTTGTAACAGAACTGATTACATTTCTAATAGTTCCCATTTTTCATTTAATTAGCAGTTATGTTTTTTTGCGATTCTTTTTCATCATTGCGGATAACCAGGGTTTACCAGTAACAGCCGTCTTCTATTTTTTTAAAATCTTTAGGAATATCTTGAGTGAAAATCCAATTTTCTCCTTTGTTTTTCCTGAGTTCTGTGTAATGTTCCCATTTTTCCCACCGTTTGCCTTTGATCCCAAAAAGCAGTTGAGTAACGCCACCCAAATGAATAGCTTGCTTTCCCAGATCTTTTACAAATGATGCCAACGGGAATCCATAAGCACCACAGCCAATGATGGCAATATCAAAATCTGTTTTTACAATTTGATCTTTCATGAAGTCTAAGGCATCAAACCAAGTTCCGAATTCTGATTTTTGACCGGCTATTGTCTGTACAGCTTTTATCGTTTTCAATTCGAAATCGGGCAACATTTTTTCATTTTTGTAAATCTGATCTTTGATTAGGAACTGACTTTTTATCGAATTTTCAAAAGGGTGTATCAGCAAGACTTTTTTACCCTTCAATTGGTAAGACCAGGGATCGTCATAAAACCAAGGTTCCAGTTCTCTTATTTTGCAAAGTTTTACTGTTTCGGGAATGTTTTCAACTTGATATTCCATTTCGTTCCATACACCTAGGATATCAATGTTTTTGATTGATTGATTATAAATTTTAATAAATTTTTCTGCTAGAGAAACATTGTTAGGAAAGAAACCGGAAAGTAAACAAAGATTATCTAGAAAGACGGGATCTTTTTTCCAAAAAATATTAATGTCTCCGGATAAGGTTTTTGAAATTCCATTTAAATCAGAATGGATGGTTTTCTGTAAGCTTTCATTAACTAAAAATCTTGTTTCTGTACTTCCAAGTCTCCCAACCATAAAAGGTTTTCCATCTTTTATCATTTCAGAAATTAATTCATTGGTACCGTTGTTTTTTTCTCTATCCATCACTTGATCAAACCGGTTTTTCTTATGTAACAAAGGTGCAGTTCTTTTTGCAAGACGATGAAGATAATGATAGTTATTGGAATTGATCATTTTATAGTGCTTTTACCATTTGGTCCTGTTTGTTGATAATGACTGAGTTATCCGGAACATCTTTATGAATCACACATCCAGCTCCCAGAATCACATTATTCCCAATCGTTACATCTTTCAGAATAATAACGTTGGCCCCTGTCCAGACATTATTTCCCATCTTAACTTTACCGATGCTGAAGTCTGTTTTTGATACGGAAAAAGGTGCTTTGGTATATTTATGATTGTGATCAAAAATTTTCATTCCTTCTCCAAGAATGCAATTTTCTCCAATGCTGACTTCTCCCAGACAAGAAATGGTTGCTCTTGTTATGTATGTATTTTTACCAATACTAAGTTTAGCTTTTGATTTTACAGTAATGAAGTTGAATTGGTTAATAGTGACATTCTCTTTGATGTCAAACTGAGCATCTTGTGATATGTCGAAAAAATTATCAGGACCTATTTTGAAGCTTTGATGAACATTACTTCCAGAAGTTGAAAAATATTTGCGCTGATTAGAAATAACGCACAGATTCACAAAATTTTTTAGTTTGATAAAGGCTAGACCAAGAATGGATTTCATTTTATTTTTTTTCGAATCATTTGCTACAAAGATAAAGTTTTAGTATTTATTTCTATAATTTTGCTGAAAATTAGCAAATTAATATTTTTCTTATGAATCCTTTGGTAAGTATTGTTATCCCTATTTATAAAGTCGAGAAATTTATTGTACGATGCCTGCAGTCAGTAGTCAATCAATCTTATAAAAATATCGAATGCATCTTGGTAAATGACGTTACTCCGGATTCTTCTATGGAAATTGCCCAGGATTTCATTGAGAAAAACCCGGATTTTGATTTTAAGATAATCAATCAACCCTTTAACCAAGGACTGTCTATGGCAAGAAATGTGGGAATGGATTTGGCTAAGGGGAAGTATATTTATTTTCTTGACAGCGATGATGAGATTACAGACTACGCTATAGATCATCTTGTGAAAGTTGCAGAAGAAACAGGGGCAGAAATGGTTTTGGGGCAAAGCGTCTGCATCAATGAAGAAGAGGATTGGAAAAGGAATTATTTCCCAATCAATTCTGAAAAAGATGTTTTGGAGGGGAGTAAAGAAATCGTCTGGAATTTTGTAAAAGGACAATATCCGGTAATGGCTTGTGACAAACTTGTGAGAATCGATTTTCTGATGGAAAACAAGCTTTACTTTGTGAAAGATCTTTTCTCTCAGGACGTTCTCTGGAGCTTTCAAAGTATGTTGAAGTTTGAAAAAATTGCTTTCTTAAGAGAAGACACTTATCTTTATTATTTTCACGGTGCTTCTATTATCCACAACCGCGGGGAGAAACATTTTGAAAATTGGATTACGATTGCAGGATATATGAACCAAGCTTATCTGGAAGAAAAAAATCCTTATAACAAAAAATTAATTCTTGAAAATTTAATTGATTTCAAAGCTTCTACGCTGGGAATGAACTGGAAAGCGCAGCAAAATAAAGAACTTTGGAAAAAAAGTTATAAAGCTTATAATCAATTGTCTGGATTAAGTTTTAGTAATTATATTTCTTCAGCCTATTCTACCAAATTAAAAAAGCAGGACTTATTTTATCGCCTGCCTTTGTTTATTGGATATCCATTTTTCAAATGGAGATTTGAGAGATAATTACAATCTTGTCACGCCGCTTTCTTTTTCCAGAATTCCTTTGACATCATAAATAATTCCGTTTTCCGAAAGCAGATTTTTGATGTTAAGATCTTCGAATTCTTTATGAGAAACAGCCAGTACAACTGCTTCGTATTTTTTGAAAGGCATTTTCGTTGAGGTTTCGAGGCCGTATTCGTGTTTCACTTCTTCGGGATTTGCCCAAGGATCGAAAATACTTACGTTGATGCCATAATCCTCAAGGTTTCTGACAACATCTACTACCTTTGTATTTCTGACATCCGGACAGTTTTCTTTGAAAGTAAAGCCTAAAACCAAAACATCGGAACCGTTCACTTTCAGATCCTGCTTCAACATTTGTTTCACGGTTTCGCTTGCAACATATTGTCCCATAGAATCATTCATTCTTCTTCCAGCCAAAATAATTTCCGGATGATAACCAAATTCCTGAGCTTTCTGGGCTAAATAATAAGGATCTACGCCAATGCAATGACCTCCAACCAAACCTGGTTTGAACGGAAGGAAATTCCATTTGGTTCCGGCTGCAGTCAAAACATCGTGCGTATCGATTCCCATTAGATTGAAAATCTTTGCCAGCTCATTGACGAATGCAATATTGATGTCTCTCTGAGAGTTTTCTATCACTTTCGCTGCTTCCGCCACTTTGATGGTTGGCGCAAGATGCGTTCCTGCAATGATGACAGATTTATAAAGATCATCTACCACCTTACCAATTTCCGGATTGGAACCAGCAGTAACTTTTAAGATTTTTTCAACGGTGTGAAGTTTGTCTCCCGGATTGATTCTTTCCGGAGAATAACCAGCGAAGAAATCTATATTGAACTTCATTCCTGTATTTTTTTCCAAAACTGGAATACATTCTTCCTCAGTTACACCAGGATAAACTGTAGATTCATAAATAACAATGTCTCCTTTTTTAAGAACTTTTGCAACGGTTTCACTGGCTTTGTAAAGCGGTGTAAGATCCGGACGGTTATTTTTGTCAACAGGTGTCGGAACTGTTACTATATAGATGTTGGAATCTGCGATATCCTCCAATTTATTAGAACAGTACAAACCAGTTTCTCCTTGTTTAGGATTACTGGCCACCAAAGCCGACTTCAGCAAATCGTCCTCAACTTCCAAAGTATCGTCTTTTCCGGAATTAAGATCAGCGATTCTTTTTTCATTAATATCAAATCCTACAACCGGATATTTTGTAGAGAATAATCTTGCCAAAGGCAAACCAACATATCCAAGTCCGATTATTGTAATTTTATGACTCATGATTTTTACTTCAAGTTTTCCCAATACCATTTTACAGCTTCTTTTAAGCCATCTTTCATTGATAATTTAGGATTATAGTTTAATAGATTTTTTGCTTTATCAATACTTGCAAGGGAATGTGGAACATCGCCTTTTCTGTAATCGCCGTAGATGATTTCTACATCTGCAATTTTAGGATCAAAATCTGACAAATACTGTTTCAGATATTTTACGAGATCATTAAGTGTTGTTCTCTCTCCGAATGCTGTGTTGTAAACTTCATTCAGAGATTCTGTTTTATCTGAAGTCAATGCTAAAAGATTCATCAGGATCACATTGTCTATATAAGTGAAGTCTCTGGAATATTCTCCGCCACCATTGATCACAGGAGATTCGTGACTCATCAGCTGCATTACAAATTTCGGGATTACTGCTGCATAAGCACCATTGGGATTTTGTTTTCTTCCAAAAACATTAAAATATCTCAGACCAATCGTATCAAAATCATAAGTTCTTTTGAATACGTCAGCGTACAATTCATTCACATATTTTGTAATAGCGTAAGGCGAAAGCGGTTTCCCAATGATGTCTTCAACTTTTGGAAGACTTTCGGAATCGCCATAGGTAGAGGAACTTGCTGCGTAAACAAATCTTTTCACATTAGCATCTCTGGCAGCGACAAGCATATTCAGAAATCCGCCAACATTGACGTCATTACTCGTAATAGGATCATTGATAGATCTTGGAACAGAACCAAGAGCTGCTTCGTGCAAGACGAAATCCTGATTTTCACAAGCTGTTTTACAATCTTCCAGATCACGGATGTCGCCTTCGATTAATTTAAATTTAGGATTGTCTTTGATCGCTTCCAGATTTTCTCTCAAACCCGTAGAAAAGTTATCGAGGCAAGTAACGTTTGCGCCTAAATTCAGTAGTTCCTCGCAAAGATTAGAACCAATAAAACCAGCACCTCCGGTTACTAAAATGTTTTTATTACTAAGTTTTTCTTTAAAATCACTCATAGATTCAAGCGTAATATTTTTCTAAGATTCTGCAAAGATAAGATTCTTTGTCTGTCAATCCGTTTTTCTTAAAATAATCTTCTACATCAGGAACATTAATATCATATCCGGAACCGCGTTTTATTAGATTGAGGTTTAATTTTATGCTGTAAAAACGTTCCATGATTTCCAATATTTCAATAATTGCATAATTCTCAACGTAAGCCAGATTGATTATTTTATTAGATTCTGATTTATCTATCATCTGAAAAGTGATGTTCCTGATATCTTCTGCATCTACAAGATTTCTGGTTGCTTTTGTATGAACATCAATCGTTTCTTTATTATGGATAGAACGGATAAGGTAATTCATCAGAAGATTAGGATTTCCACCTTTTCCAACTGCGTTGCTGACCCTGAGAATCAAATATTTGTCACAAGAATGTTTTACAAGTTGTTCCATTTTCAATTTATGAAGCACATAATCACTGCCGGTTTTGGAAGAATCGTAAATACTGCAGGTAGAGAAATATATGAATGTTTTGTCCTGATTTTCGTCAATTGTTTTTCTAATGAGATTTTCTTCTCTCAGGAATTCGTCAGGGCGTGTTTCTAAGGAATTGGAAACGCCAGATGCAAAGAAAACGATGTCTTCTCTGTCATTATCGAGAAACAAAGATGCAATAAGACCTCTGCCAACTATCATTGCAGAAGTTCTTTTAATATTAATTCGGAAGCCTTCCCGTCACCAAAAGGATTTTTTTCTGACTTGAATATGAACTCTTTCTCATCATTCCAAATTTTATAAAATTCGGATTTTATTTTTCGTAAATCGTGCCCTACGAGAATACCACAATTACAGTCCAGAACTTCTGGTCTTTCTGTCTCCTCACGTAAGATCAAAACACGTTTTCTAAGGCTTGGTGCTTCTTCCTGAATCCCGCCTGAATCCGAAATAATCAGTTTTGCACCGGCCATTTTTCTGATGGTGTCCAAATAGGGAAGAGGTTCTGTAAACAATAAGTTTTCAGGCTTTTTATCTTCAAAAACGTCAAGGATAATTTTTCTGGTGTTTGGATTTGGATGAAGCGCCCATTCAAAAATAACATCAGGATTTTCTGTTGCCAGTTCTTTTATTGCTTGAGAAATTTCCTGTAATGGCTTCCCGATATTTTCCCGTCTGTGAGCTGTTATGAAAACTTTATCTTGATATTCTACTTCAATATTTTCCTTATTGAGAATATATTGGATCATATCAACAATTGTATTGCCTGTAAGTAGGATTTTGTCTTTCGGAATTCCTTCTTCCAAAAGGTTATTTTGTGACAGCGTTGTAGGTGCAAAATTAACATCGCTCCCAAGAGAAACCACTCTTCTGTTGTATTCTTCCGGAAATGGCATTCTGATATCTGTGGTTCTAAGACCAGCTTCGATGTGATAAAATTTCCGCTTCTCCAGGAAGGCAACCATTGCGGAGGCCAGAACCGTGAAAGTGTCGCCCTGTGCTACGATCTTTGTAATGTTTTCTTTGTGCACGAGGTCTGATAAACTGTTAATTAGTTTCGCTACCAAATTAGAATTGGTAAAATCCAGTGACTGAACAGAAAGGCGAAAGTCTGGTTTGATGTCAAAACTTTCTTCCATTTTAGAAAGAAGATCGTCGTGCTGACCCGTATTGACGATGAAAACTTCTTCATTCTGCAAACGAAACTGATTGATTACCGGAAAAACTTTTAGAAATTCTGGTCTGGTTCCGTAAACAATAGCAATTTTATGACTCATCATTATGTTTTGTGTAAAAATAATAATTCTTAAGGTTTTATTCTTCTTAAAATGTGTTTTAGCAGCATTTTAAGTGGAAACTGATTCAGAATCTCGTCTGCGGTAATAATTTTGAGATTATTGACAGCATTGTGGATTTCTTTTTTCCCTTCCTTTATCTGCGAAATATTTTTCAAATGATGATATGCATGTACATAATCTTTGAACGGATTGGGCGTGTCCCGCTCGTGCCAGGTTCCCACAAAATGATGAGCTGCATAATTTTTCGGAAGATCCAGACAGAAATAAGTCGAAGGATAAATTGCGATTCCGTCTGCAAGTTCCTGATATTCATCTTTTTCCGGATTAGCTTTGTAATGATTGATAAGCAGGTCCGAGACAAAAACAGTATTGGTTGTCAAATCAAAATCTGTTTTATGATTGTAAAACTCCAAAACTTTCTTTGGCCAGGGATGGTCTTTTTCTGTTGCCCACAGTGCGGTAAAAGGTGAACCTTTGATCTCAAAACCCGAAAAAGCACGATGAACAAGAAACTCATCAAGAGAAAATTTAACTTCCACATCTATATCCATATAAATCCCGCCTTGCTCAAACAAGGCCAGAGCTCTTGCATAATCTGAGACAAAAGCCCATTTTTTCTTTTCTGCAGCGAGTCGGACATATTCGCAACAATTGATATCAAAGTTGGACTCGTTCCATTCTATGATCTCGTAATCGGGAAGGTTTTTCTTCCAGGAGTTAAGGCAGATATAGAAAGATTCTGGTTTTGGATTGCCACCAAACCAGCAATAATGTATTTTTTTTGGGATCATGTTTTAATCAATTTCTTTTTTATAAATGTGTTCATTGGCTTCTCAAAATAAACGAAGGAAAGACAACTTAATATAAGTGTTATGATAAAATAAATTAAGGATAAGAGAATTTCATTAAAATTAATAAAATAATTGTCTTTCAGCATATTACCATAAGTTATAACTAGGTAATGAATCATATAAAATCCAAAACTGATTTCTCCCAAAAATACCAAAACGTGGTTTGATAAAAGTTTTGAAATGTAACCTTTGTTCTGTACAAAAGTATAGATAATGAGACACATCGGAAGCCAATAATAAATAGAAAACCTAAAACCTCTGTTCAGAAAAATATGAAAAATAAAAAATATGAAAAAAGTAATTAAGGTAAATATTTCTATTGTTGTGGCTCTTTTCATGGTTGAAAAACATGATTTAAATTTCTCTTTTTTGAACAGGTCATAAAGTAAAATGCCAAAAATAAAATCAAAACTCCTTATCACAGGATTGATATAGAATATTGCTTTTTGGTAATGCTCAGGGATTATGATGATCCCGGCTATTAATATGACGGGAGCGGCAATGTAAAAGACGGTTTTTAAAGCTTTGATTTTTTCGAAAAGGATAATAATGAAAGGGAAAATAAGATAAAAAAACATTTCGTCTGAGATGCTCCACGCAGGCGCATTAAAACTAAAAAAGAGATCTTCTTTCGGGATAAAACTCTGAAATAAAAACAGATTAATCAAAAAAGAGGAAATCCCAAATGTGTTATGAAAATAGATAATTGGAATTGCCAAAATCAAGGTCAGGAAATGCAAAGGATATATTCTGGCGAAACGTGCTAAATAAAACGATTTCTTGGTGATTATACCTTGTGAAAATTTGAACCTGTAACTGTACGCTAAAACAAAACCACTAAGAATAAAGAAAAAACTAACGCCAAGATAACCTTCGAAAAACACATTCCTCTGAAGCCAATTGAACAGGGAATTATCAGTCTTCACAAAGGATAGATGACTTAAGAAAACAAAAAAGGCAAAGAAAAAACGTAAAGAGGTTAAAGGTTTTATCATATACAGAATTCTAAGTAAATAATTTTTTTATCCAGTTATCTACCCGATAATTTTCTACTAAAGAATCTCCCATTTTTACAAACGGTAGTCTTAGAAAAGCATTGATTTCTTCGCTGGTTGTGTCATTGGTATAAATCAATATATTGTTTGCGTTGTAAAAATCATATTCTACAACGTTCATATTTGTTGTAATTATTTTTGTGTTATAAAAAAGAGCTTCAAAAAACCGGAAAGAAAGCCCATTGTTATAAGAAGGATTGATGTCGAAAACAACGTAGGCACTCATCAGTTCTTCCAGATGGTAGATGTAATCCTTAGACTTATTGATGTAGTGTATGTATTTATCAGACAATAATTGATAATCTCTTACCGGAAAATTATTAAATAAAATATTCCATTGATATTGCTCCTTATTGCTGATTTTAGAAATGATGTTTTCCAGAATAATATCTCTTCTTTCTAAGGTAATATTTCCGAGATAGTAGAGCTTTTCCGGATTCGATTTGGGTAACGTGTGCTTAAGCGGATAGTAAAAATTTGTAATGAACTTAAGATTCAGAAAAGAATAACGTTCCCAATCAACTCGATCATAAATGAAAAGGTTTTTGAATAAATGTGCAACTTTGGAAATGTCCAAAGCTTCTTCCGGCGAGATAGAATCCCAAAAATATCCAACCATTTCCTTCGTAATTTTCGCAAGATTACCAATAGATTTATGGCTGAAATAATCTGGCCTTACGATGATTATTTTGTCAAACTTTACAACATTTTTTTTACAGAATTGATTAATAAGTTTTGATCTTTCTCTTTTATTAAATCTTCTCTCTGCCTTGTAAAGATACCTTTTGTAGCCGAAGAAAGTCCGTAGAAATATATTGAGATACTTATTTATAAATCCACGATCGTTGAATTTTGGTGCTTTGGAAATATCAATTTTTGTTACATCATAACCTTTCTGCTCCAAAAAACTGCAGCATTCCGTATTCAGGATGTTTCTTTCTATGATTAATATTTTTTCCAAATGTCTCTTTTAATAAGGTGATTTTAGGAAAGCCCAGGTTTTGTCCAAAGCTAAAGCCAGTCTGTAAAATATAGGCTTCAAATTATATTTTATGCAATTTTCCGGAAAAGATGCAACAGGGAAATAACCGTAATAGATTTTGTGCTCGTCCTTCAAAGCTTTTAGCAGATAGATATTTTCCAGATGCTGAAATATTTTATTTTTGGCGAGAGGATTTTCTTTATGCTTAATCATCGTTTTGAAGTACGTTGCCTCATTCATCACATTCTTCTGTTTGTGAGAATTGTTGGGATGCAATCTGTAAGAACACGACACGGTTTCATCAAAAAGAAAATCATATTTTCTGCTTAGCCTAAGCCACATATCGTGATCCTCACAAGTGAGGTTTTCGTCAAATCCGCCTTCCTGTACAAGAGGGTCTCTTTTCATCAAAACAGACATTGCAGGGAGAAAGTTTTTATCCAACAACATATCGTAATAATTTTGGCTTTTCAGGCTGAGGTACGATAAATGGCGGGCCAGAAATTTATTTTGATATAGATTAGAATTTTGATCAATCAGATTTGCGTCAGAAAAAACCAAAACATAATTATCCGGAGCGTTTTCAAGCATTGTTACATGACGTTCAAATTTATCAGGCATCAGAAGGTCATCTAATGCTAACAATTGAATATATTTCCCTTTGGATAAATTCAGTAATTCATTCAGAGATTTTGATATTCCCTTATTTTCTTTATGTTTTACAAAAGTAATAGGAATTTCGGGATTATCTTTAATCCAGGAATCTACAACCTCTACAGAATTGTCTCTGGAGCTGTCATCACAAATCAGTATTTCAAAATTTTTATAATATTGATTTTTAATGCTTTCCAGAGATTCTATAACAAATTGTGCCTGATTATAGCATAAACAAATTACACTTATCAAAGGGGAATTTTCCATTGTATTCTAAAAATTATTCAGCACCGTAATGATCTGACTTACCTCATTTTCTTCCAAAACCGGTGATATCGGAAGGCTCAAAACTTCGTTGTGGATTTTTTCGCTGATTGGGAATGTTAAATTATTCCATTCCTTGTAAGCCTCCTGTTTATGTGGTGGAATTGGGTAATGAATTAATGTTTGTACACCGTTTTCTGTAAGATAATTCTGCAAAAGTTCCCGGTTTCCACATCTAATGATGAACACGTGCCAAACATGCTCGAGTTCATTTTCCGGATATTCCGGGAGAATTATTTTAGGATTATTGATTTCGGATACAAAACGTTTGGCAATCTTTCTTCGGACTTCGTTTTCGGAATCTATGTATTTTAGTTTTACGTCCAAAACTGCAGCCTGGATCTCATCCAATCTGGAATTGAGACCCTGATAAATGTTCACATATTTTTGGCTGGAACCGTAATTTGCCAAAGCTCGGATCGTGGTGGCCAGTTTATCATCATTTGTCGTGATTGCGCCGGCATCTCCCAGCGCACCCAGATTTTTTCCAGGATAAAAGCTGAATCCGGCCGCATCTCCCAGATTTCCGGATTTTTTGCCACTCCATTCTGCTCCAATGGTTTGTGCATTATCTTCAATGATTTTAAGATTATGTTTGATTGCTAATTTCTGTAATTCTTCAGAAAAAATGATTCTTCCGTAAAGATGAACAATTAATATTCCTTTGGTTTTTGAAGTGATATTTTCTTCAATTTTTGAAATATCAATATTGTAATTATCAATATTTGGCTCTACAAGAACAGGAACTAGCCCATTGTCTGAAATTGCAAGAATAGAGGCTATATAGGTATTTGCAGGGACAATGATTTCGTCACCGACGGTCATAAATCCTAACTCAATATATGCCTTTAAAATTAATCTTAAAGCGTCTAATCCATTTGCAACCCCAATAGCGTGAGGAGAGCCTATATAGGAAGAGAGGTTTTTTTCAAAATTCTTTACCCTTTCGCCTAGCAAATACCAACCGGAGCGAAAAACTTCCAATAATGCGGTTTCAATTTCTTGCTGATGAACCAGATTTATTTTTTGTAAATCAAGAAACTTAATCATTTGTAGTGTTTTTAATATTAATATTTTTTTTCATCACCTTTTCTATTACCTGTCTGTATTGTTCAGTTCCGTAATAGGTCAGATGATTTTTATCGTAAAGATAAGGATAGTTTTCAGGAGAGAGTTGCTTCACGTTTAGATCTAGCAGATTGATGTAGCGTGATCCTAAGTTTTCTTTCAGATAACTGTTGATTTTTGCCGTGTTATCAAACAAAGATTCTTCATATGGATAATTCACATTATACTTCTTTTTGAAATAGTAATAGGTCGGAAAATCAATTGGATATACTTTTGTTTGTCCGATAAATAAAACTGGTACTTTGTATTTGGAGAAGTAATCTTTGGAGAATTTTATTTTTTGATCTAATTTTTCTTTGGGATAGGCAGCGTAATTGGATGTGATGACAACCAGATCTATTTTCTTGTAATTATCCGGAAGATAACTTTTGAAAATGTAATTGAAATAATCAATAGAACCTTTCAGAATCCCTTCCGAATCCTTCATAGGATAAGTTCCGTCTGCAGTTATTTGTATTAGATTATAATTGTTTTCTGTTGTAATATTATTTATAGTCTGGGCAAACATACCTGCGTGACTATCTCCCAGGAGAACAATATTTTTCTTATGGTTATTAGGAATGTTCAAAAAATTCTTATCAAAATCTACAAAGTTTCGACTTCCATTAAAATGTCTGGATTCCAAATTATATTGTTTTTTGGCCGTGTTGCTATTTTTATAATTAGCAGTTATGTTGGCAAAAATTCCTGTGTTTTTTAAATACAGATTTGCATCGGTTTTACTGAGGAAAAAACAAATCCCAAAGAGAATTGCGCTACCCAATAAGACTTGTTTTACTTTTCTGGAATAATCTCTCTTTTCTACAAAATGATAAGATAGGACAGATAAGATGACAGATAAAATTATAAATATAATACTGTATCTCAGCCGCTCCAATCCAAAGAAAAAACTAATGACGAAAAGCGGCCAATGGTATAAGTACAAAGAATAAGATATATCTCCAAGATATTTTATGATTCTGTTCTTATATATTTTGAATTCTTGATTAATGCCAATAATTAATGCGGTACAAACAACCGGAATCAAAGTGATGACTGATGGCCAGTTTGTGTCTTCGGTTTTAATTATAAAATAGACTATTACTAAAAAACAAGTTCCAATTATTATAGGTTTGGTCTTTTGAGAAATCTTCTGCAATTCCTTTTCATATAAAAAAGACATTCCTCCCAACATCATTTCCCAAGCTCGTGTATAGAAAATAAAAAACGAAAAAGTACTGCTGTAGAAGTTGTGAACCAGCATACTGATAAACGAAAATCCAGTTATAGCAATAAAGATAAGGTTAAAATTTTCCCTGCTATTTCGGTAAGTTTTTTTGAAGATAAGTAACATCAAAGGCAATATCATATAGAATTGCCACTCTACAGATAGAGACCACGTGTGTAAAAGAAAATTGGAATGCGAGGACTGGTCAAAATAGCCGTTATTCAGAAAATAATAGATGTTGGAAAAGAATAGGCTGCTGGAAAAAGCACTGTTCAGATACAAAATAAACTGAGTTGGAATCAATGCATATACAACGAAACCAAAAATCAGAATCATCGTCAGTAATGCGGGAAATATCCTTACAACTCTCTTTTTATAAAACTCTAAGACATCAAAATTATTTTTATCAAAACCGGATAATATTATTTTTGTCATCAGGTAACCGGAAATGACAAAAAAGATATCTACTCCAACAAATCCTCCCTTGAAAAAAGAAAAATTAAAGTGATAAAACACCACGGCAAGTACCGATAATGCTCTTAGAAATGAAATATCATATCTAAATTTCAATGCCATTCTTTTTTAAAAACTTAGTCGTTTTCGTAACCGTTGCTATTCTTCCAGGTATCAAATCCTTCTGATTCCCAAGGCATATTTCTGGAAAAATTATAAGGCCAGGGATAGTGAGATTCTCCAGTTTCTCTGGACTTCAGATCTCTCACATCTTTGATCCTTTTTGCAGGATTGCCAATGATCAGAGAATAGTCTTCGTGTTTTCCTCCTACCAAAGATTGTGCTCCGACTAAACAATGCTTTCCGATTTCTGTGGCAGGTAACAAAACCGTTCCCACAGCAATTTGAGAAAAATCACCAATAGTTGCCCCAACACATATATTAGAAGGTGGCGTGGGATCATTGGTTAAAACAACGTAAGGATAAATAAAAACAAAATTCCCAATCTTGGATTGCTGTCCTATATGGACATTGCTATGCAGCCAGCAGTTGTCCCCAAACTCTACATAACCTTGGATATCGGTTACTGTACCTAATCTGCAATTGTCTCCAAACTTAGATTTTTCACGTATGGTAACTCTATGACCAGTAGAAAAATTTTTTCCAAAAACTGAATCTGCATAAATGATAGTGTGACTACGAATTAAAGAATTCTCACCGATTATAGTTTTTGGGTTTTCATAATTTTCTTTAAAGTAATAATCGTTTAAAGGTTCACCTATGATGCAATCATTAGAAATAATAGAGTTGTCGCCAATAATCACATTGTCATATATAACCGTATTATCACCGATTTTTACATTGGTTCCGATAATCGCTTTTGGACTGATTTGGACATTGATATTATTAAATTTCATTTTGTATTTTTAAGAAAGTATTATATTCTCTTATGTAGTCTCCTTCGTTATAGTGGTGTGATGCCAAAACCAAACAAATAGCACCTGAAGAAAAGTTGATTTCTGATGCCCAGATTCCTGGTGGTATATGCAAACCAATATCAGGACGATTTAGAAAAATCTGTCTTTTGAAATTTCCATCGTCCAAGGAAACTTCAAAACTACCACTTGCCGCAATCAGGAACTGATGGCATTCTTTATGAGAATGTGCACCTCTGCTTTCACCGCCAGCGATGTCATAAAGATAAAAAACACGCTTTACGTCAAAAGGGAAGGAAGAATTGTTCTCCACAACTGTAAGATTACCTTCGTCAAAATTAATTTTCCCTAAGTTGATAACGCTGCAGTCAAATATTGAAACCCTATTTTTCATTCTTGAGTTTTTTGAATTCTTCGAAATCTCGGATATAATCAGTTTCGCTATATACTTTGTCCGAAACAATGAGAGCTAATGAATTTGTAGAGAAATTTTCTAATTTTCGCCAGTACATTTTTGGAATCAGTAGTCCGTAGTAAGAACGGTTGAGTGAAAAACGTTCTTCTTTTTCTCCGTCATTTAAAATGACATCAAAACTCCCGGAAAGAGCGATAATAAATTCCTGTTGTTCCCTAAATGCGTGGCTACCTCTTACCTCTCCTCCGGGAACATCGTAAATCCAATAAGTTCTTTGGATTTCAAAAGGCAATTGATTAGAATATTCAAAAAAAGACAGATTACCTCTCTTGTCATATATTTTTGGGAGTTCTACGATTCTTGGCTTCATGGCGTCTGCAATTTATAATCGAAAATGGGTCTTATGACTCCGGGTAATAAAGACATATTGCTCCCAATCTTAACATTTTCAACCTCAAAACCTACAATTTCATTGGCAGTGAAAAGTGCAACTTTTTGATCTTTCCCAAATATAAGTTTGAAATAATAATTCCCAGCATTTAATAGGTTCTTTGGTATTTCAAATTCTACGGTATATTCACCTTTCTTACTGTCATTCTTTGTAGAAAGCAGAACGCCCGTATGGAAAACCACACTTTCTTCATAAGTTCGTAATTCGAAAGTCGTATCCAGATTGATATTTTCCTGAAAGTTGTAAAACCTTAGTTTTACCTTTACACCCGAATCAATATCAAGAAATCCATCATTCAAAGCTTTAACGGAAAATTCCAGTATTCGGATATTTTCATTGCCTAAAGCCGAGTCTACTGATCCGGTATGCAGATAGCTGCTTTGTTTTTGAGAATTTTTCTGATACTCCATAATGGTATCAGCAACATTTCCTTGATAATTTAAAAGACCTTGATTCAGAAGAATTCCTTTAGAACATAGTTCCTTTACCGCTGTCATGTTGTGACTTACAAAAAGTACGGTTCTTCCTTCTCCTTTAGAAACATCTCCCATTTTTCCCAGACATTTCTTTTGAAATTCAGCATCGCCAACAGCTAATACTTCATCTACAATCAAAATTTCTGACTCCAGATTTGCGGCAACAGCAAATGCTAACCTCACGTACATTCCGGAAGAATATCTCTTTACCGGTGTATCAATATATCTTTCGACTCCGGAAAAATCGACGATCTCATCAAATTTTCTGGTTATCTCTTTTCTTGTCATTCCAAGGATTGCACCATTCAGAAAAACGTTTTCTCTTCCTGTCATTTCCGGATGGAAACCTGTTCCTACTTCCAGTAATGAAGCAATCCTTCCATTCGTCAATATTCTTCCGGTAGTCGGTTTTGTAACTTTACTTAATAATTTTAATAAAGTCGATTTTCCGGCGCCATTTCTTCCGATAATACCAACGGCGTCGCCTTGTTCTATTTCAAAATTAATATCCCGAAGAGACCAGACATACTCACTTTCACCTTTTTGAGTTCTGTCATTAGATTCTCCGATTTTAAGATAAGGATCTTCTTTTCCACGGATCTGATGCCAAAAACGATTGAGATCGTGCGTAAGAGAACCTGTCCCCACTTGTCCCAAGCGATATTGTTTAGATATATTTTCAGCTTTTAATGCTAATGCCATTTTTTTAATTTTAAAATTAAACCGTATCCATAAAGCCTTTCTCCACTTTATTGAAGGTCACAGTACCTATTGCAAGAATTGCGAAAATAAGAAGCGTGCTTATCATAAGCATCGTAGCGTCAAAATCTCCGACACCAAGCCAGGCATATTTGAAACATTCAAAAATTCCGGTCAGCGGATTGTAGAAAGCAATAGTTCTGAAAATTCCTTTCAGACTGGAAGCAGGATAGATTACCGGTGTAGCATACATATACAAACTGATCCCGAATGTAAGAAGCATCTGTAAATCCCGGTATTTCGTAGTTAATGAAGAAAATATCATTCCCATTCCCAAGGCAAATATGGCCATCAAAATAATTAAAAAAGGCGTTGCAAGAATCCACCAGTTTGGCTGAATCTCCCCTTTGAACAGGTAATAAAAAAAGACAATCAGAAAAAGCCCCATCTGTACGCCAAATCTCATTAGATTGGAAAGTACGATGGATATTGGCATAATCAATCTCGGGAAATAGACTTTCCCGAATATGGAAGCATTTGCAGTAAAAACATTAGATGTGGCGCTAAGGCAGGAAGAAAAATAATTCCATAATGTGATTCCTGCAAGATAGAACAAGATTTTCGGAGCACCGTCAGTTGATAATTTAGCAATATTTCCAAAAACAACAATGTAAACAATCGTTGTAAAAATTGGATTGATAAAAAACCAAACAGGACCTAATATTGTCTGCTTGAAACTAGAAACAAAGTCCCGTTTTACAAACATGTAGGCTAAATCCCGATAGCGCCAGACTTCTTTAAGATTAAGATCAAAAAGAGAATGACTGGATTCTATTGTTTCGGTCCATTGATTATTTTGAGAATCACTCATTTGTGTTTGTGTTTTTGTGTGTTATTTAATAAGGCGTTTCAGATATTCACCATATCCGCTTTTGCCATATTTTGAAGCAGTTTCCAGAAGTTTTTCTTCATTAATGAAACCATTCCTGAAAGCAATTTCTTCAATACATCCGATTTTGAAACCCTGCCTTTTTTCGATCACACTTACAAATTCGGAAGCGTCTTGTAGGGAATCAAAAGTTCCTGTATCCAACCAGGCTGTTCCTCTGTCGAGAACGCCAACTTCCAATTTACCTTTACGCAGATAAACATTGTTGATGTCAGTGATTTCAAGCTCACCTCTTGGAGATGGTTGTATGTTTTTGGCAATTTCAACTACTTCATTATCATAGAAATAAAGTCCTGGAACGGCATAGTTAGATTTTGGTTCAATAGGTTTTTCCTCAATAGAAAGCGCTTTGAAATCATTATCAAATTCCACAACACCATATCTCTCAGGGTCTGCAACGTGATAAGCGAAAACAACGCCGCCATTTGGATTGGTCTTATTCTTTAACAAAGTTCCCATTTCAGAGCCATAAAAAATGTTATCTCCCAAAACCAAAGCTGCGGAATCATCTCCAATGAATTTATCACCCAAAATAAATGCCTGTGCTAAACCGTCAGGACTTGGCTGAACCACATATTCTATATTACAACCCAATTGAGATCCATCGCCCAAAAGTGTGATAAATCCTGCCTGATCGTGAGGTGTTGTGATGATTAATATGTCTTTGATCCCGGCCAACAACAACGTTGATAGCGGATAATAGATCATTGGTTTATCATAAACCGGCATCAACTGCTTGCTGACAGCAATCGTCAATGGGAAAAGTCTGGTTCCGGATCCGCCGGCTAATATGATTCCTTTCATGGTTTGTCTGTGTTTTGTTTTTTATGAATATTGACCGTTGTAATATTTCTGATAATCACCAGAAGTTACATTCTCCAGCCATTCTTTATTTTCAAGGAACCAATCAATGGTTTTTCCCAGACCTTGCTCAAAAGTTACGGATGGTTTCCAGCCAAGATCTTTATTTAGTTTTGTGGCATCAATTGCGTAACGTTTGTCATGACCCGGTCTGTCTTTCACATAAGTAATCAATTTTTCTGAATGACCAGCGGGTTTTCCAAGCTTTTCATCCATTTGCTTGATCAATTCTTTTACAAGATCAATATTTTGCCATTCGTTGAAACCACCGATATTATAAGTTTCTCCGGTTTTGGACTCGTTGAAGATCTGATAAATTGCTTTAGCGTGATCGATTACGAATAACCAGTCTCTTGTATATTTTCCGTCACCATAGATTGGCAAAGGTTTTTCATTAATGATATTGGAAATGCAAAGTGGAATTAATTTCTCAGGAAAATGATTCGGTCCGTAATTGTTGGAGCAATTGGACAAAATAAACGGCATTCCGTAGGTGTTTCCATAAGCTCTTACCAAATGGTCAGAAGCCGCTTTTGAAGCTGAATAAGGTGATTGCGGATCGTAAGGTGTTGTTTCCAAAAAGAAACCTGTTTCACCAAGACTTCCATAAACTTCGTCTGTAGAAACGTGATAAAATAAATTCTTTCTAGGCTCGTTCGGGAATCTTCCGTGTGTGTGATCCGGATTCAAAGTCCAGAATTCGATACAAAGATTTAGAAGATTAGCAGTTCCGTTTACATTCGTATTAATGAAGGCGTTCGGATCTGTAATACTTCTGTCAACGTGACTTTCAGCAGCCAAATGAACAACAGCGTCCGGATTATATTTTTCAAAAACCTTTCTCAATTCCTCAGGTTTTGTGATATCTGCTTTTTCGAAAACATAATTTGGTTCGTTTTCGATGTCTTTAAGATTTTCAAGATTTCCGGCGTAAGTCAATGCATCAAGATTGATGATTTTAGAATCTGGATTGTTCTTTACGAATTCTCTTACAACGTGTGAACCGATAAATCCAGCTCCGCCGGTAATAATGATATTTTTCATTTGTGTTATGCTTGGTTGATTAGTTTTCTTCCAATACTTTTATAGAAAAAGTTATTTTGCTCTGGCAATTCTAATGGAAACATATTTCGTCCGTCGAAAATAGCCTTGTTGTTCATTTTTTCTGCCATTAGGCTGAAATTTGGATTTTAAATTCCGGCCATTCTGTAGCAATTAATAGAGCATCAGCAGAATCAAGAGCAGAATACATGTCTTTTGCATAAGTAATTTTGTCGCCCAATATTTTCTTTACATTGGCTTCGGCAATTGCATCGTAAGCAATAACTTCTGCACCTTTTTCCAATAATAATTTAATATTGTCAAGAGAAGAAGCTTCTCTTATGTCATCTGTATTAGCTTTGAAAGCCAATCCCCAAACAGCAATTTTTTTACCTTGGAGACTTCCTCCGAAATATTTTTCTAATTCCGGAACTAAAATTACTTTCTGAGTTTTATTGATGTTTTCTGTTGCATCAAGCAATTGGAAATCGTAACCTTCCTGTTTCCCGCTGTTGAGTAATGCTTTTACATCTTTCGGGAAACAGCTTCCGCCGTAACCAATACCGGGGAAAAGGAATCTGTGTCCAATTCTGTCATCACTTCCCATTCCCAGTCTTACAAGATCTACATCTGCTCCTACTTTTTCGCAGAAGTTGGCAATCTCGTTCATGAAAGTAATTTTCACAGCCAGGAAAGAGTTGGCAGCATATTTTGTAAGCTCGGAAGATCTCTCGTCCATATTAATAATAGGAACGCCGATATTTGTGAATGGCTGATATAACTTTGCCATCATATTTCTTGCTTTGTCAGAAGAAGAACCGATGATTACTCTGCTCGGATTCATACAATCTTCTACAGCAAATCCTTCTCTCAAAAATTCCGGATTAGAAACTACATCGAATGGGATCTCTGTTTTTGCGGCAATTGTTTCTCTTACTCTGTCAGCGGTTCCTACAGGAACGGTACTTTTATTTACGATGACTTTATATTGTGTCATCAATTCGCCAATATCATTAGCAACTTTCAAAACATAAGACAAATCTGCTGATCCATCTTCGCCTGGAGGCGTTGGTAATGCAAGAAAGATGACCTCGCTTTTTTCTAAAGCTTCTTTAAGGTTTGTTGTAAAAAAGATTCTTTCGGCCTGTATGTTTCTTAGGAACATCTCTTCCAAGCCTGGTTCGTAGATAGGAACTACGCCGTTTTTCATAGCTTCTACCTTTTTTTCATCTATATCCACACAATAGACAGAGTTTCCTATTTCCGCAAGTGTAGTTCCGGTAACTAGACCGACGTAGCCGGTACCAACAATTGTTATATTCACAAAGAATAAGTTTTAATTTCGGCAAAAATAAGAAAATTTACCCGAAGTATATGTAAATGAAATATTAGCTTTTTGTTTGTTTTAATAAATTTGATTATCTTTGCCAAAGATTTACGGGAAAATGGGAAGGCTTTCGCAAGAATGCCTTTTTTCGTAGATGTAATTAGGAGGTATTATTATGGAATTTAAAACAGAATTAAGTCGGTTACTTAATGAGTTTCTAGAAACTAGACCGGATCTTTTTTTAGTAGATCTGAAAATCTCTGCAGCGTCTGATGTTACTGTGATACTGGATGGCGACAATGGTGTTACGCTTCAGGATTGTCTGGATGCAAGCAGAGCTATAGAGTTCAATATGGATCGCGAGATTCACGATTTTAGTTTGCAGGTAATGTCTGCCGGATTGAGTGAGCCTCTTGAATATCCGAGACAATTTAGAAAAAATATAGGAAGAGAGATTGAGGTGATGTTTGCAGATTCTACCAAAGTTGAAGGCGAACTTTTATCTGTTGATGATGAAAAAATCGTTCTGAGATTAGAATACAGACAACCAAAATTGGTCGGAAAAGGAAAAGAAGATGTAGTAGAAGAAAGAGAGATTCCTTACACCGACATAAAAAAAGCATTAGTAGTAATTAAATTTTAACAATTAGATGAATTGATACTGATTCAATAAAAATCATTTATCAAACATCATTTATCAATTATATATTAGGATATGGATAATTTAGCTTTAATAGAAGCCTTTGGTGATTTTAAAGAAATAAAGAATATCAGCAAAATAGACTTAATGGCTATTATCGAAGATTCTCTTAAGACTCTTCTCAGAAAAAGATATGACTCTGATGACCATTTTGATGTGATCGTAAATCCTGACAAAGGGGATTTTCAGATATTTTTGAATAAAACCATTGTTGAAGACGAAATGTCTGAAGATGATGATTTGGAAATCGAAATCTCTGAGGTTAGAAAAATAGATTCAACTTTTGAAGTTGGAGAAGAATATACACAGGAGATCGCGGTTGATAAATTAGGAAGAAGAAGCATCTTAACTTTGAAGCAAATCTTGGCTACGAAAATCCAGGAGCATTTCAACGCTTCATTGTACGAGCAGTTCAAAGATAGAATCGGAGAAATTATCATTGGTGAAGTTCACCATATCCGTCACAAACACGTGATCCTTTTGGATGATGAGGACAATGAATTCATCTTACCTAAGGAAAATCAAATTCCTTCCGATTTCTTCAAAAAAGGAGAAACTGTTAAAGGTATTGTAGAAAGTGTTGACTTCCGAGGTTCAAAACCACAGATCATTGTTTCCAGAACTGCACCGAAGTTCTTAGAAGAATTATTAGAGCTTGAGATTCCTGAGATTCAGGACGGAACTATTATCCTTAAAAAAGTGGTAAGAATTCCTGGAGAAAAAGCGAAAATCGCAGTAGATGCATACGATGACAGAATTGATCCTGTTGGAGCTTGTGTTGGTGTAAAAGGTTCCAGAATCCACGGCGTTGTAAGAGAACTTAAAAATGAAAATATTGATGTGATCCAGTGGTCAAAAAACCCTGAGATCTTTGTGAAGAGAGCTTTGGGAAATATCATCATCAATAAAATTGAAATAAACGAGGAATCTAACTACGCGTTGGTTTACACACCAGTAGAAGAAATTTCTAAAGTGATCGGTAAACAAGGACAGAATATCAAGTTGGCATCATGGTTGACAGGATATGAAATTGATGTTTACAGAGAAACTTCTGATGACGATGATGTTGAATTGAGAGAATTCTCAGACGAGATCGAAGCTTGGATTATCGATGAGTTCAAAAAAGTTGGACTTACCACTGCGAGAAGTGTCTTGGATAAAGATACGGACGCATTGTTAAAAATTGTTGATCTTGAAGAAGAAACAATTGACGATGTGAAAAATATTCTAAGAGAAGAATTAGAAGGATAGTAAAAATGAAAGACAATTTTTTGGATCTCCGGAGAATTGAAAATTTAATAAAAAAGAAAAATAAAGCAAAAGCTTAAACGCTAAAGCCAAAAGCAAATTTATATTTATGCCAAAAATAAGATTAAATAAAGCCGTTAAAGAACTTAACATTTCTATACCTAGAGCTGTGGAATATCTGCAGGGCAAAGGGATAGAAGTGGACAGTAATCCTAACGCTCTATTGGAAGAACAGGCATTTTCTGCATTGGAAGCTGAGTTCCGAAAAGATGGAGAACAGAGAAAAGCTTCTCATGAGGTGGTTATTTCTAAAGTTCCTGACGAAAAATTAGCGATCGAAGAAAAAGCACCTGAGGTTATAAGAGCCAAATCAAACGCAAGACCCGAAACAAGAATCTTGGGTAAAATTGACCTCAATCCGGCAGCTAAACCTGCGGAAGAGGTTGCTGCTCCTGCTGCTGCTCCCGTAGTAGAAGAGAAAAAAGAAGTACAGCCAGAGGTTGTAAAAAAAGAAGAAAAACAGGAGTTCAAAGTTTTAGATAAAATCGACCTTTCTACAATAGATACAGGAAGATCTAAGCCTTCGGAAAAACCGAAAGAACAGCCAAAGCCTATT
>Ga0157369_10000938_pt1 | contig 37076 bp, 34 predicted proteins | sample C25metaG_FD_113461 | JGI IMG/M metagenome (GOLD analysis project Ga0157369, IMG submission 113461) | Corn rhizosphere microbial communities from Kellogg Biological Station, Michigan, USA - C2-5 metaG | ecosystem: Host-associated > Plants > Roots > Rhizosphere > Soil | place: USA: Michigan... | reverse complement strand
TCGGGCACAGTCTCTCTCCTTGTCACGCGTTCGATAACAGGCCGCGGGAAGCGAGGTTGCGCATCAGCTCGCGCACCCCGAACGTCCACGGTCTCGCGTCGCGCGATGTAGTGACTGTGTTCGCCAATGTCCCGAGCCTGGGGCTCGAAATTCTCACCTCGTCGCCGACTTTGTGCGTGAAACCGCGCCCCGGCTCGTCGCGGTCTTCGGTCGGAGCGAACAAAGTCCCGAGGAAGAGTGCGAAGCCGTCGGGGTAATGATGTTCGCTAAGCGCCTGCCGCACCAGCTCTTCCGGATCACGGCTGATTTCGCTCATCCGGCTCTGGCCGCGAAGGGTGAAGCCGTCGGTTCCGGTGATCTCAAGCTCGACGACTGCCTGCCGGACATCGTCCATCGTGAAGCTGTCATCGAACAGGCGGATGAAGGGGCCGATCGCGCAGGAGGCGTTGTTGTCTTTGGCTTTGCTCAGCAGGAGAGCACTTCGCCCCTCGAAATCGCGAAGATTGACGTCGTTTCCGAGCGTGGCGCCGCGCGGGCGGCCGTGGCTATCGACTACGAGCACAACTTCCGGCTCTGGATTGTTCCAGCTCGAATCGGACCGCACCCCAATATCCGCGCCCCAGCCGACGCTGGCGAGCTGCGACGTCTTGGTGAAAATCTCGGCGTCAGGGCCGATCGCGACCTCGAGATATTGCGACCACAGGCCTTCTTCGATCAGCGCATCTTTCAATCGTGCGGCGGGTTCGCTGCCGGGTACGACGGAGCGGATGCCGCCTCCGATCCGGGATTCGAGCTTCTCGCGGATGGATGCCGCCACGCGATAATCGCCGCGAGCCCGTTCTTCGATCACCCGCTCGATTGCGGAAATCGCGAAGGTGACTCCGGCTGCCTTGATCACCTGCAGGTCGATCGGGGAGAGGATTTGCTCGGCGGTGAGGCGAGCGAGCTCGCCGACTTCGAACAGCTTTTCGCCACCGATGGAGGCAGGTTCTTCGCGATCCATCAGGTCGGAAACGGTGGGGGCCGTGCGCGACACGTCCTCAACAACGCCGTCGCGAATCACCACCGGGGTCGGCCCCGCCTCGGTCATGAGGCGACCGACGAGAATCGCGCCCTCGCAGTCGACAGGCAGCATGGAAGCGCCGAAATTCATGAGTGAAACCTAACCCCAGCCCCGAATGGTAGCGCTACCATTCTGTTTTGTTGCGACCTCTGTCAAGAGAGGGTGGTTAAGTCGTGTTAGGGGAGAGAGTAATTATGATGACGTTGCGTTCCACCTGGCTCGCTGCCGCTGCCGCTGCCGCACTTTCCGTTCCCGCATATGCGCAAGCGCCCGGGAATTTCCCGTGGATGAACACCGCATTGAGCCCGGATCAGCGGGCCGCGATGGTGGTGGCGCAGATGACCCAGCAGGAAAAGCTGCAGATGGTGTTCAGTTATTTCGGGACTGACAAACCGGAGAACGGCGGGTTCAAGGCGCCGCCCGAAGCGCGCTACGGCTCGGCGGGCTATGTTCCCGGGATTCCGCGCCTCGGGATTCCGCCGCAGTGGGAGACGGACGCAGGCGAAGGTGTCGCGACTCAGGGCGCCGATCCCGACCCGAGGCTTCGCACCGCGCTTCCTTCGGGCGTGGCTACTGCTGCCACCTGGAACCCGCAGATCGCGTTCGAAGGGGGCCGGATGATCGGCCATGAGGCGCGCAACTCCGGCTTCAATGTGCAGCTCGCGGGAGGTGTCGACCTGATGCGCGACCCACGCAACGGCCGGAACTTCGAATACGGGGGTGAAGACCCGCTTCTTGCCGGAACAATCGTCGGATCCGAAGTAGCGGGAATTCAGTCCAACCAGATCATCTCGACGATCAAGCATTATGCGATGAATGATCTCGAGACGGGCCGAAACGCTCATAATGCGATCATCGATCCGGCGGCAGCCCGAATGTCCGACCTGCTCGCATTCCAATTTGCCCTGGAGCGCGGCGATGCCGGCTCGGTCATGTGTTCCTACAACCGGGTGAACGGTGATTTCGCTTGCGAGAACAACTGGTTGCTAAACGATGTTCTGAAGCACGATTTCCGCTGGCCCGGCTATGTGATGAGCGATTGGGGAGCGGTTCACAGCACCGTCAAGGCGGCTTTGTCAGGGCTGGACCAGGAATCGGGCTGGCCCTTCGATAAGGAGCCTTACTTCCGTGAGCCTCTGGCTGCAGCGATTGCGTCAGGTGCGGTTCCGGAGAGCCGGTTGAACGACATGGCGACCCGCGTTGTGCGCTCCATGTTCGCGCACGGGCTGGTCGACGAACCTGTGCCTGCAAGTGCTCCGATCGATTACGCCGCGGACGAGGCGGTGAGCCAGGCGGATGAGGAGCAGGGGATCGTGCTCCTCAAGAATGCGGGCAACCTGCTTCCGCTCAGCGGGGTGAAGCGAATCGTCATTATCGGCGGCCACGCCGACAAGGGCGTGCTCGCCGGAAGCGGCTCGTCGCTCGTCTATCCGCGCGGCGGCAACGCTGTTCCGGGGCTTCAGCCGGCTCATTGGCCCGGACCGGTGGTCTACTATCCGTCCTCGCCGATGGATGAGCTTCGGCGGCTCCTTCCGCAGGCCAGGATCACCTACGTCGACGGCACCAACCCGGCCGCCGCTGCCGCCGCCGCGCGTGCCGCCGACGTCGCGATCGTCTTCGGCACTCAATGGTCGGGTGAAAGCTTCGACGTGGCGATGGCTCTGGACGGCAGCCAGAATGCGCTGATCGATGCGGTGTCCCAGGCCAACCCACGGACCGCGGTGGTGCTCGAGACCAACGCTGCTGTGGCGATGCCGTGGGTATCGCGGGTCGGCGCAATCGTCGAGGCATGGTACCCGGGTCGCGCGGGCGGCAAAGCGATCGCGAATGTCTTGACGGGCAGGGTGAACCCATCGGGCAAACTTCCAGCGACTTTCCCGGTGAGCGATTCGCAGCTTCCGCGGCCGGTCAGGCCCGGAGGCAAATCCGAGAACGACGCCTTCCAGCTTCCATACACCGAAGGCGCCGCGGTCGGATATAAGTGGTTCGACAAGAACAACCTGCAGCCGCTGTTCCCGTTCGGTTACGGGCTCAGCTACACCAGTTTCGCGTTCGGGATGCCAGCCAAAAAGAATCCCGACGGAACCCTCACGGCCTCGATGGTAAGTCGCAACCCTGACGGGAGCCTCACGGTCAAGGCAGGAGTGAAAAACGTTGGACAGCGCTCGGGGATGGAGGTTGTCCAAGTCTATGTATCGCCGGTTGCCGGCGGTTGGGAGGCGCCAAAGCGGCTCGGCGGCTTCGGGAAGGTGGAGCTCGCCCCCGGCGCTTCGCAGGAGGTACAGGTCAACGTGGATCCGCGGCTTCTCGCGACCTTCGACCAAGCCTCGCACCAGTGGCGGATCACGCCTGGAGCCTACAAGGTGATGGTGGGCTCATCCTCTCGCGACATCGCCAACAGTGAAACGATCAACTTGCCGGGGCTGACGCTTCCGTCAAACTGGCGTCCCGGACCGGCAGCCGCTGCCCAAGCTCCGACGCGCGGCGAGCGAGGCTGATCAAGAGCAGGCCGTCGCGGGCGTCGGCCGGATCCACTGGAACCGGAGCGCCCTCGAGAATGGAGTCGGCGACTGCCTCGTAGAACGCGAGGTAGTCGCCGCGCTCATTGGGGATCGACTGCGACCCTCCGTCCGGGAAGGTGAGGGTGCCGGTCCGCTCGTCCATGCCGAAACCCGCGTCGAGCGGAGTGGCGCCGTTTTTGAGCGCGGGCTCCTGCGGATCCAGCCCGAACTTCACGAAGGAGGCTTCGCTGCCATGGGCAGCCATCCGCGGGCGCGGATCGGCAACCAAAGACGAACAGCGCAGGCAGACCCGGCGCGACGGGTAGTGGAGCGTGACGTCGAAGTAATCGTCGGCTTTCGCGGCCGGCCGCTGCGCGAATATATCGGCGGAGACGGACTCTGGCATTCCGAACAGCTGAAGGGCCTGATCGAGAAGGTGCGGGCCGAGATCGTACCAGACGCCGCCGCCGGGCTCCTCCGTCTCGCGCCAGCCCGGCTTGATTGTGGGTCGGAAGCGATCCCAATGCGCCTCGTAGAGCGAAATTGCGCCCGTCCGAGGCAGGATCCGCTTCAAGGTCAGGAAATCGGAGTCCCAGCGCCGATTGTGGAAGACAGTAAGTATTCTCGCCTGCCGCTTGGCCAGCGCGATAAGCGCGTCGGCCTCAGACGCCGTGACCGTGAACGGCTTATCGACGACCACATGTTTGCCGGCTTCGAGCGCGGCCTTCGCTATCGGAAAGTGAGTTGTGTTCGGCGAGGCGATCACGACGAGGTCGGACGCATCGAGCAGTGCATCGAGCGTCTGGACTCGGTTCGGCGCCTCGCGCGAGGTCTGAACCACCGAAAGCTCCATCCGCCTGCAGGCGCGGATCAGGGGCGCGTGAAACACCGCTCCGGCGAGCCCATAGCCAACCAGGCCGACGCGGATCGTCACCGGTTCAGGAAGAGAGGCTGGGCGAACATCCGCGCGTCATAGCGAGGCGCTGAGGGAAATCTACCGGGCCCGCACGCCGCTACATCCCGGTCGCGGCGAAGGTGTGCCCATCCGGATCCAGGTCGCGCAGATCGGTCCCTCGCGTTTCCTTGCCGAACAGGGCCACCAGCAGGAGTGCGCTGACCGTCGGCACGATGATGATCAGCGACACGACCGCGAGCGGCGGCACAAGCGCGAGAATCGCCAGCAGCTGGGCGAACATGCCGCCGGCCTTGGTGCAGGCGGCGACAATTCCCGTCGTTCGTCCTCGAATGCGGAGCGGGAAACTCTCCGCCGCGTAAGGAAGAAGCATCGCGATAAGTCCGTTTGACCCGATGATCAGTAGAGCGACCGGAAGCACAGGATTGCCGGTGCCGGTGAATTCGAGCTGGAGTACTCCGACAAGCCCGAGGGCGGTTACGGCAAGTGAGCCGACGAGGGACCATTTGCTGCTCCAGGCGCTGTAAGTGAAGGCGACGATGAAGGTGGTCGGAAAGGCGATGAGCGCGCTTTCGGCCAGGAGCTTGCTGGAGACCGCCACGCTATAGCCCTTCGAGACGAGATCGTCCGGGAGCCAGAGCAGCAGCCCGAAGTAGATCAGGCCGAAGCAGGTCGCAGCAAGGCTAAGTGCGATCAGTTTGCCGAAAAAGGCACGGCCGGTGAGCGCAACTGCTTCCTTCTGAGGCGCCTTCACCTGGATCGATCGGACCTTTCGAGCTTTCGATCCGAAGCGCTGCATCACCCGGCGGGCCTCCTCGCGGCGTCCGCGAGCGAGCAGGAATTTAGCGGATTCCGGAATGAACGCGCCGAGGATTACAAGCGTAAGGCCAGTCGGCAGGTTGAGAAGCCACAGGATTCGCCAGCCGAAGGATGGCTGCAGAAGAGCCGAAAAGCCGCTGGCGGCGAAATAACCTCCGACCGCTCCGAGGCCGCCCACCAAAACGAGTGCCCACCCGCGGTGATTGCTCGGCATCATTTCCGCCAGAAGCGCGTAGGTGACGGGAAGCATGCCTCCGGCGGCGACCCCCATCATGAAGCACATGCCGACGTTCCACGCCAACGACGGCATCGCTCCGCAAATCGAGGTGCCCACGAACATGACTGCGGCCAGCAGGATCGACGCTTTCCGGCCGTAGATGTCGGCGATGACGCCCCACAGGATCGATCCGAGGACGGTTCCGACGAGGGCGGAGAAGGGAAAGGCCGACACCGTGGCCTTGTCGACCTGATATTCGCTCATCATCCCCGGCAGAACGAAACCCAATGTGGCCGGCTTCATGACGTCAATCACCAGTGCGATGACGAGCACGCCCATCAAACTCCAGTGCGCCCAGCCCATCGCCGCATCTTCCGGCGGCGAGACGACGATCTGGTCCTGCGCTGCGAGCTGTCCTGTGATGTCCCTTGGAAGCAGCCCGTAAGCGGCGATTGCGATTCCGAGAATGATCGCGGCCATGCCGGCGATCATGTCCCATCCCATCGGCATGCCGGCGAGCATGAAATGATTGTGCCGTCCCATCAGGAACATCGGGACATGCAAAAGCACACCTGCCGTGACCAGGAGCACGCCGAGGATGAAGGCCCAAAGGCCGCGCCGGTCGGAGAGGGTGGTGGTGCTGATCATGCTGCCTGGTCTGATGCGGTTCGGTGGCAATCAGCCCGACAAAGACCCCTCGGCACAATCGGAAAAATGATCTTGAGCGGTCGAATTTCGGCGGTCTCGCAAATTCTGTTGCGAGTGCGCCACGAAGTAGTAACGTACCTACAATATCGAAAGCTAAATGTAGTGATTTCGCTACCGGAGAGCGCCGTGAAAAGCTTTACCAGCCGCGAGTTCAACCAGGACGTCAGCCACGCCAAGCGAGTCGCGATTTACGAGCCGGTGTTCGTGACGGATCGCGGCAAGCCTACCCACGTTTTGGTCAGCATCGACGCCTATCGGCACCTTGTCGGTAAATCCGACACTTTGGCCGACCTGCTGTCGGTCGCCGACCCGATCCATGCGGATATTGATTGGCGAACGGCCGGCCCATGGGCCCGGAGAAGCTGACCCATGTACCTGCTCGACACCAAGGTAATCTGGGCATTTCGAAATCGCGACCATCCACAGAGTGATGAGCCTTTGTTCGACTGGGCTGCCAAACAGCTTCCAAGCGCTCTCTTCGCTTCGGCCATTTCGCTGATCGAGTTCGAAAATGGAGCGCGACATCTGGAGCGGAAGAACAAGGCCGGGGCAGCGGCGATCCGCAACTGGATTGAGACGCGGTTTCGTCCCGCCTTCGAGGGAAGGATCATCGCCATCGATGAGGCGGTCCTGCGCAACTGGGCGCAGCTCGGCTATTCGGATTTCCGGGACGGCGTTCTCGCTGCAACGGCACTCCAGCATGGGCTGGTACTCGCCACCGATGCTCTGCAGAACTTCCGAAGCGGGAAGGTGAAGACGCTGAACCCCTGGGCTTTTGCGGCCGATTCCGAGGATCTCGATTGGCGGCGAGCGTCGCAGAGCGCGCCGATCTGGCTGAAAAGCCTGTTCCTCCGCGCCTGATCGATCCAGACCCTAAGCCGCGGCAAGCTCCGAGACCAACTGGCGGTGCGATGGCAGGTCGCGCGCGGCCTTCTCGCTCAACATCCGGATCCTGTCGAACAACCGCTGGGCGGCAGCGACATTGGGGAAATCCGAACGGCCGGCGGATAGGTCGGTCTGGAATCCCATTCCATAGAGAATGTACTGGTAGTTGAAGAAGGCGAAGGATTCGACGTCGAGGATGAAGTCGAAACGTCCGGGCGGACGATAACGCCACTGCCTCAGCAACTCCTGAAGCTCATCGGGAATGGTCGCCGGATCAGCATTCTCACGCCAGAACGGTTCGGACCTTCGTGAAAGACAATAGTGAAGCTTCAGGAATTTCACGATGTTTTCAAAGCGCGCAGCCATCAGCTGATTGAAACGCCGGGCCGGAGCGTCGACCGGTCCATGATGGGGAAACAGTTCGGCGATCATCCCCACCGCCGCTTCGATCAGGACGAGCCCCGTCGCCTCGAGCGGTTCGAGGAAGCCCGCCGACAATCCCACCGACACGCAGTTGCCGACCCATTGCCGTTCTCGATAGCCGGTGTCGAAGGACAGGAGCCGGACCGCATCCTCGCGGAGGGCCGGACCTGCGTAATCACGCAGGATCGCCACCGCGCGTTCATCGCTGACGTGATCGCTGGAATAGACGCAACCGATCCCGCGTGCTTCCGCGAGGCCGATGTCCCATGTCCAGCCGCCCTCGTGGGCGTTCGCCAGCGTGTAGCTCTCAATTGGAGCGTTCGGGTCTTCGTAGGGCAATTTGCAGGTGGCGGCTCGGTCGGCGAACAAATTGCCCCTGACCGAGCGGAAGGGGCTGCCAAGCGTGCGACCGATCAGTTCTGCGCGAAATCCACTGCAGTCGATATAGAGATCGGCCTCCAGCGAGCGCCCGTCCTTCAGAACGACGCTGCCGATGGTCCCATCCTCATTGAGTTCGGCATGCTCCACATCCCCGGTCAGATGGGCGACGCCGAGATCCTGTGCCCGCTCAGCCAGAAGCCGCGCGACGCTGCCAGCGTCGATGTGATAGGCATAATTGAGCGGGCCGTCGAAGTCCGGCTCGCCAAGGCGCTTTGGCCCGCGTTTTGCCCCTGCAACGCGGTTCTGGATCGTCACCGCTTCGGCGAAGGACGGGCGCGAGTTCGGCTCCTGAAGCAGCCAGTAGGGGACGAGGCTGGTTTCCTCCGAATAGAAGGGTGCTTCAAACGGGTGGAAAAAATGGTGGCGCTTGCCGGCTCCAGGCTCAAACACCCAGTCATTGAACAGAATGCCCTGCTTAAAGGTGGCCGATGACTCGCGGACGAACTTGCGTTCGTCGATGTCGAGGAAACGCAGAGTCTCACGGATGGTCGGGAAGGTGCCTTCGCCAACCCCGATGATCCCGATTTCATTGGACTCCACCAACGTGATCGACAGGTGCGGGTTGTCCGGGAGAGCCAGCGCCTTGGCGAGGTAAGCCGCCGAAAGCCAGCCGGCGGTGCCGCCGCCGATGATCAGGATGCGCCGCCTGCCGTGATCCATTCAGCGGTGGATAGCCGCGTAAGCCGGTTCGGAACAGGTGGCGGATGCGCCTAATCAATTTGCTTTCTTCGCACTCCACCGCCCTTGACCCGACCGGTGCAGGCTGCGCAATCTGACAGCAACTGCTGACTGGGGAGCGGCTGAATGAACCTGTTGCGTAGCGCCTTCGCATTATTGCTGTTCGTATTTGCCGGATGCGCTTCGGCGCAGACCCCACCTCCACAGCTAGGCATGGACTCGCCATTCCATCGCGGCGTGAACGTGCTCGGCTACGATCCCTACTGGAAAGCGGGGGGTACGCCCCGCTTTCAGTGGCGGTATTTCGGGGAGATTCACCGTGCCGGGTTCGACTTCGTTCGGCTGAATCTTCAGGCATTCCAATTCATGGATGCGCAGAACCGTCTTCAGCCTCAATGGCTTGCGAAGCTGGACACGGTTGTGAACGAGGCAACCAAGGCCGGTCTCGGCATTTTGATCGACGAGCACGATTTCGACACCTGCTCTGCCGACGCGAACATGTGCCGGACGAAACTCACCGCCTTCTGGCAGCAGGTTGCGCCGCGGTTTGCGGCAGCGCGGCGAAGCGTCGCCTTCGAGATATTGAACGAGCCGCACGATCAACTGAACGGGGATGTGTGGAACCAGCTGTTCGCGCAGGAACTGGCGATCGTCCGCCAGACGAACCCGACGCGGATCGTCGTCGTCGGGCCGACTCACTGGAACGGGATCGAGGACCTTTCGCTGCTCAAGCTTCCGGCGGATCCGAACCTGCTCGTCACCTTTCATTACTATCACCCCATGACCTTCACCCACCAGGGCGCCGGCTGGGCGGGGCCGGAGTTGCAGAAGCTCCATGGAGTCACTTGGGGTACCGCCGCCGACAAGGCGGTTCTGGCTGCAGACTTCGACAAGGTTCGCGCCTGGGCCGATGCCAACCACCGCCCGATCCTGCTGGGCGAGTTCGGCGCCTTCGACCTGAGTGGAACGCCCGTCCAGTACCGCGCGGCTTATGCCGATGCGGTCGCCCGCGCCGCCGAGGCGCACCACTTCGGCTGGGCCTGGTGGCAGTTTGACGGCAATTTCATCCTGTGGGACGAGAAGGCGAACGGCTGGAACGAGCCGATTTTGAAAGCGCTGATCCCAGAGAAGAGAACGGCTGGCGAACGCGGCTGAGCTAACGCCGATCGAGCGTCACCAGGACGACGTCATTGCTCCGCATCGGAACGGTGAGCGAATAGCTACCCTTCGCGCCGATCCGAACCACCTGGTTCTTCTCTGGCAGGTCGCGCGTCAGGCTCTGGAGCTTCGCCAGTTGCGCGGCGGTGAGCTTGTCCGGTGAGCCCATCTGAAGCCACGCCGTCTGCGCGTCGTTGTGCTCGAAGCCGGTGCGGTGAATCTGCAGCCTGTAGGTGCCCGGCTTCAAATGCTCGAACGCGATCCGCGCAGGCGCCACAGCAGCTGATGGGCGAACCTTCGTGTAATAGGGGCGGTCGCTTTCCTTCTGGTCCGGCTGTTCCCAATCCCAGACCACCGCGGCGGTTTGCTTGCCGTCGCTCGCCGCCCATGTCTCGGGATCGCTCGCCGGGATCGCGTTGCCGCGAAGCGCGTGAAGATATTTGTAGGTGAACCAGGCCGGCTTCCGAATCCCGTCGATATTCATGAGTCCGAAGCCGCCGTGGAACGGGTTTGGCGGCGGTCCGGATTCGTAGAAGATGTCCGTATAGGTCCAGTAACTCATGCCCTGCAGATACCCCTGCGCGCCCTTGAGCTTGGTCAGGATCCACGGACCGCTGATGTAGCTGTCGTGGACTGGGTCGCGGGGCGTGTAGCTGGTGCTCCACTCGGTGAAATAGAGCGGCAGGTTGGGGAATTTCGAGGCCTGAATCTGCGCGCGAACCTTGCGGATATCGCTGACGATCGAGTCAGGGCTCGGCGAAAGCTTGGTGTCGGATTGGCCCTTCTCGTCGAGGAAACCGCCGTCCACGCCATAGGTGTGAGTGGTGACGAAATCGATCGGCGCGCCGCTCTTGGCGACATGGTCGAGGAATTCAGGAACCCAGGCTGCCCCGGCGGTCGAAGGGCCACCGACCCGCAGCTCCGGGTCAACAGATTTTACGGTTCGGGCGGTATTGTCATAGAGCGCGAAATAAGCCTGTTGATCGCCGCCTTCCCAGAAGCCGCTGAGGTTGGGTTCGTTCCAGACTTCGAAATACCAGCTTCGCACCTGGTCACGCCCGTACCGCTGCTCGAGGTGGCGGACAAAGGCGTCGACGAGATTGTGCCAGGCCTCGGGCTTGGGGTGCGAGGTATTCCCGTTCCACCAGAAGATCTTGTTGTCGGAGGTCTTGAGCGCTTCCGGCGTGAAACCAAGCTCAACGAATGGTTTGATGTGCTTTGCTAACAGCTCATCGTAGAGCCTGTCGATGCCGGCCCAGTCATAGGTGACGGTGCCGTTCGGACCTGCCTTCACCGTTCCGAGCACGTCGTGAAAGATCGCGTGAAAGCGGATGTAGCGAAATCCAAGTTCGCCAACCGCGGTCTTCAGCTGCGCCTGCGCTTCCGGCTTGATCAGCGTGCCCGGATAATCCGAACCAACGGACAGATCAAAGAAGCGGTCGAGCGGCTTGTCCGCCTTCGCCACATCCAGAGTGATCTGGCGAGGCGGGGCGGCGGCCGTGGCAGCCGAGGTCGCGACCATAAGCGAAAGCGCGGCGACGCCGCCGCGGAGCTGGGTTAGCGGTAACATTGGCGTTTGCTGCCACGGTTTGCGGCGCTCGGCAATTCCGGTTCGCAACATTCCTGATTAGGCTGCCGCCAAGGAGGCGGTCGTGAATCCGATCTACGAGAATATGGGCGAGAGCATTTTCGCCCGAATGTCCCGCCTTGCGGTCGAGCACGGTGCGATCAACCTCGGCCAGGGCTTTCCCGATTTCGGCTGGCCGGAACAGATCCTCGATGCCGCAGCCCGCCCGTTGAAGGACAAATCGAACCAGTACGCGCCCGCGCCCGGCCTTCCGGAACTCAGGCAGGCGGTTGCCGATCACTACAACCGGCACTTCGGCCAGAGCTTCGAGCGAGAGAACATCTGCGTCACCTCGGGAGCAACAGAGGCGCTCGCCTGCTCGATCCTCGCTACAATCACGCCGGGCGATGAGGTGATCGTCTTCGCCCCCGCTTACGACAGCTATGCCCCGATGATCCGGCGAGCGGGCGGGACGCCGGTGGAAATCGCGCTTCAGCCTCCCGAGTGGCGGATTGAGCGGGAGGCGATCGCAGCCGCAATCACGCCGAAAACCCGCGCGATCCTGTTCAACAATCCGCACAACCCGACCGCGCGCCTTTTCGGAGCGCAAGAGCTTCAAGTGATCGCCGCCGCCGCGCTCGAACACGATCTCGTCGTTATCGCCGACGAGGTGTGGGAGCATGTACTGATGGACGGCCAAAGATTCACGCCGCTCGCCACATTGCCGGGAATGGCCGACCGGGTGCTGAAAATCGGCTCGGCCGGGAAGATCTTTTCGCTGACCGGCTGGAAGATCGGGTGGATCGCCGCCGCGCCCAAACTCGCTTCGCTCGCCGCCAGAGCCCACCAGTTCCTGACCTTCTCGTCGGCGCCGAACCTGCAATGGGCGGTCGCTTTCGGAATGGCGGAAGGAGACGCATGGATCGAGCCGATGCAGCGGCGCTTCGCACGTGCCCGCGACCGGATGGTGAACGTGTTGCAGGCCGCCGGTTTCGTCACCCTCCCTGCGGCCTCGACCTACTTCCTCTGCGTTGACCTGCAAGCTTCCGGAATCCTGATCGACGATCTGAGCTTTGCCGACCAGACAGTTGAAAAAGCTGGCGTCGCTGTCATTCCGCTTTCGGTTTTTTTCGAGCAGAACGGGCCACGGCATCTGGTCCGTCTCTGCTTCGGCAAGCGAGATGAAACCATCGATGCGGGTGTTGCGGCGATGGCGAGAGCAAGGGAATTGTTCGGCCGCTAACCTACCAACGCAGGCCACCTTTGTTCAAACTCGTCGCACCACGGGGCGAGGGAATCCGGCTCCAGCGGCCGCGCGACAAGATAGCCCTGCACCACATCGCAGCGAATGGAACGAAGGAAACGAAGCTGCTCGGCCGTTTCCACGCCTTCCGCAGTGGCGAATAGCCCCAGCCCATGAGCGAGATCCACGATCGCCTTCACGATCACGCAGCTGTCATGGGCTTCGGGCAGGTCCTTCACGAACAACCGGTCGATCTTCACCTCCGTAAACGGGAGCTGGCGAAGCTGCATAAGCGACGAATAGCCGGTGCCGAAATCATCGATGGCGAGGCCGATGCCCTTGATCCGGAATCGGGTCAGCGTGTCCATCAGCTTGATGAGCGGTTGGGTCGCGCCCTCGGTGAGCTCCAGCACCAGCCGGTCGGTTGGGACGTCGAGTTCGCGGCAAATGCGCTCGACCAGGTCCGGAAAATCGAGCCGTTGCAGGCTCAGCGCCGAGATGTTGAAGGCGATGTTGGTCTCGAGACCCTGGTCGCGCCAGCGCCGCCACTGCTCAAGGGTGGTTCGAAGGCCCCATTCGGTCAGTGGACCGATCAGGCCATATTTTTCGGCGAGCGGTACGAAGCGCGACGGTTCAACCGGTCCCCGTTCGCGCTCTGTCCAGCGGACCAGAGCCTCGAGACGCGTGAGCTTCCCGTCGGAGAGTCGAACCTTGGGCTGGTAGACCATGTGAAGCTCGCCATTTGCGAGCGCCCGCTCGAAATCCTCGGCGAGTCGTCGTTCCGGGTGGCTCGTCATCGGACGAGAGTTGGCCGCACCTGGTTCAACAGTTGCTCCAGATCGTCAGCGCGAACCGGCTTTTCCAACGGCCCGACCATGTTCAATCCGAGGGCCTCGCCCAGGCGGAAGGCGGATTCGAGTACGCGCCGGTCGAACCCGCTGATGATCAGGACCGGGTCCTGATAATCCTGATCGGAAAGGAAGCGGAGCAGTTCGACGCCGTCCATCCCGGGCATCCCGAGATCGAGAGCGACCATTTCGGGTCGGTTGGCAAGAAAGCTTTCACGAAACGCGGCGTCGTTCGAGGTCAGGGACGGATCGAATCCGCAGTCGGACGCAACACTCGCAACGAAGTCGGCCAACACGGGCTCGTCATCAATCAACAGCAGCCGCGGCCGAATCATCACTCTCCCTTTTCGGCGCGAAAGATTGCTAACATCTTTGCGCTCTCTCTCTGGCGAAGGAAACCGCTTTTTAACCGCATTCACTCCAATATGCGCCAAACCGGCTTGTCCGGTCTGAGGAAGGCTTCACATGTTCGCATCATTGATCCGCCGAAAAGGGGTCCGCTCAATCGAAGAGGAGCAGGCGGCGTTCGAGTCGACCACTTTCACTCTCACGACCGACGTCCCCCGGCCGGTCGAGCGCCGTTCCGACGAGCGAGTGGTTCCGCTGCTCCGGGTCGCGAAGCTGATTTCCGATTCCGGCGAACGGCTTGCCCGGGTCCGGAACGTGTCCGCGGGCGGGATACTTGCGGAAATTGTGGATTGTCCGGAAGTCGGCACCCCGGTTCACGTGGAGCTGTCGTCGCAGAAGATCCCATCTACGGTGATCTGGATCCGCGAGGGCCTCGTGGGATTGAAATTCGACCATGCGGTCGATCTCGGTGAGCTTCTTGCCGGCCGCAAGCCCCGGCACGGTTTCCGCGCCCGCCCACCGCGGCTTGAGGTGAATTGCAAGGCGTCGGTGCGCGTGGGCAAGTTCTATTACACGGTCGACGTGCACGACATTTCGCTCGGCGGAATGAAGGTCGAACCGATCGAGGAATATTGCGTCGGCAAGGATGTAACCGTTGTCGTCGAGAGTCTTCGCCCGATCAAAGGGGAGGTCCGCTGGTTTCGCGATCGCCGCGCCGGGATCGTGTTCAAGAAGGCGCTGGACTTCGAGGAACTCGCGGAATGGATGGGCAAGCGGCTGGAAGTTGCCAGCCTGAAGGCCAGCCTTCACAGGAATTAAAGCGCTTCGACTGGGTTGTAGCCGCCTGTTCTTGTCGCAAACAGCAGAAGTTCGTCGCATCCGCTCCTCGTAATGACGGCGGGAAAGGCTTATCTCCTGTTTCAAAGGAGATAGGCGATGGCTGAGGATGTCGCGGTACTGGCAGGCGGCTGCTTCTGGTGCACCGAAGCGGTGTTTCAGGACGTGATTGGCGTGAAGGCGGTCGAGAGCGGCTACACTGGCGGTCACGCAGCCAATCCGACGTACAAGCAGGTCTGCGGCGGCGGGACGGGCCACGCGGAGGCGATCCGAATCACCTTCAATCCGCATGAAATCAGCTATCCCGATCTGCTCGATATCTTCTTCGCGACGCACGACCCGACGCAGCTCAACCGTCAGGGCAACGATATCGGCACGCAATATCGATCGGCGATCTTCCCTCAGAATGCGGAGCAGGAAGAGGAGGCGAAGCACGCGCTGTCACGAGCGCAGGGAGACTGGGACGGCCGCGTCGTCACCAAGATCGAGCCGAAGTCTGAATGGTGGCCGGCAGAAGATTATCACCAGGACTATTGGGAAGGGGAGGGCCAGCGGAGTCCCTATTGTCTCGCGACAATCCCGGCCAAGCTTCAGAAGCTCCGCAAGAGCTTCCAGGCACGGGTGAAGGAAGAAGGCGCCGCAGCCTAGCGGGGCGCCGCGGCTCGTTTGAGCCGGTCGTTGATCGCGGCACCGAGGCCCTCCGACGGCACAGGGGCGACGGCAATCGTCTGTGCCTCTGTGCTGTCGGCCTGATGCAGAAGATCGAAAAGGCGCGCGGCCGCTTGAATCGGGTCGCCTGAAGGGCTGAGGTTCACCTCTCCCTCAGTGTCGCCGAAGCCGATCAGATACTCACCTGCCTCGGCGCTCAGTGCGTTTAGGCGGAGAGGCTTACTCGGAGCATAATGGCTTGCAAGTTGGCCCGGCGCTTCGATCGATCCGCCGGAGAGGGCCTTTGCACCGGGAACGACGACGAGCCCGGGCCGCAGCAGACGGAGTTCACCCGCGCTTTCTGCGATTATCGTCGATTCGATCCCGCCCTGGCTTAAACCGGCATCGAGAATCAGCGGAATTCGACCGTCCAGGCTCCTCGCGACATGTTCTGCCCGCGTCGGGCTGATCGAACCGCTGGCGTTTGCGGAGGGTGCCGCCAGTGGCCGCTCTACTGCCCGCAGAACGGCCTGCATTGCGGGATGTCGAGGCACTCGAACTGCGACAGTGCCAAGACCGGCCGTGGCCAGCGAGGAAATGCCGGAGTCTTGGTTTCGGGGCGCCACCACTGTCAGCGGCCCTGGCCAATGCTCCTCTGCAAGCTGGCGCAAACGACCACTCAGTTGCGCAATGCGCTCCGCGGATTCTAAATCCGGAACATGGATAATCAACGGGTTGAAGGATGGCCTTCCCTTGGCCTGGTAAATACGGGTCACGGCCTCCGGATTGGTCGCGTCTGCCGCCAGCCCGTAGACCGTCTCGGTGGGCACCGCGACGACTTCACCAGCAAGTATGAGCCGCGCGGCTTCGGCGACTGAGTCGTCGTTGAATGGAAGCGTTCCTGTGGTGACCGATGTCATCCACCTGGCGCTAGCGGAATGAGCCGTTGGGGCGCTACATAAACCTGCGCACACGGGGAGGTGGGATGCAGCATTCAAAGACAATCAGGGAGCGCGTTGTCGCGCTTGACCTGCTGAGAGGGCTGACCGTGGCCGGGATGCTTGTCGTCGACAGTCCCGGCAGCTGGTCTGTTTCCTATGCGCCGCTCCAGCACGCGGCGTGGAACGGATGGACTCCGACCGACATGATCTTCCCGGCGTTCCTCTTTTGTGTTGGTATGGCTTGGGCGTTTTCCTTTCCCCGCAGGGCAGCCGATTCGACTTCGATTTGGACCAAGGCCGCCAAACGCACAGCATTGCTGATCTTCATCGGCCTGGTTCTCAACGCGCTGCCCTGGTTCGATCTCGTCCATCTCAGGCTCCCCGGAATCCTGCAGCGGATCGCAATCTGTTTCCTGCTGACGGTTGCGATCACACTGGCGACGGCGCGAAAGAAGGAGGGGAAGCTTTATCTGAACACCGGCGCGATCGCCGCCGCAGCGGTGCTTCTGTTGGTGGGCTACTGGGCGATGTTGCGCTTCATCCCGGTGCCGGGTTTCGGAGCCGGAAATCTCGATTCACTTCGCTCACTGCCGGCGTGGGTCGATCGAAGTCTTTTCACCACCAATCACATGTGGGACCAGGGCACCACGCCCGGGTTTGGCGTCACCTGCGATCCGGAAGGCGTTGTCTCGACGCTTGGAGCGCTTGCAAGCACCCTCATCGGAGTCCTCGCCGCAATCACCTTCCGGGCATTTCCGGAGAAGCGGCGGGTTCTCTATTTCGCCCTGGCGGGAGCGGCTCTGGTGGCCGCGGGATACATGCTCAACCCACTATTGCCGTTCAACAAGCGGCTATGGACGAGCAGCTTTGTCCTGTTGAGCAGCGGGGTCTCTCTGCTGGCGCTGGCCTTCCTGCTGCTGTTGCCGGCCGATGGCCGCATCGCCAAGATCGTGCATCCGCTTCGCGTGCTCGGCGCGAACGCCATCCTCGCCTTCATCCTCTGCCAGCTTCTCGAGGTATTCTCCGCCTTGAAGATCGTGCCGACCGCTAACGGCGCCGTTTCGCCACAGCACTGGGGCTATGCGACAGCGCTGGAGGCGATCGGCGATCCGTATCTCGCGTCGCTTGCCTGCGCGCTTGGCATTCTGGTGATCATCGTTGCTGCGATCTGGCCGCTTCACCGGCGCGGAATATTCCTTCGGGTTTGAGGCTCAGGCGCTCTCTCTGTCGAGCAGCTCCGAGGCCCGAATCCCCAGGCGGTTCATGCGCTCGCGGATTGCCGGCCATTCCTCATCGAGGAAGCGGCTTCGCTCGGACTCCTTCAATCGCGCCCGCGCTCCTGGCGCCACGAACAGGCCAACCCCGCGCCGGACGATCACCAGTCCCTCATCCTGGAAGCCCTGGTAGGCTTTGGCCACGGTGAGAGGGTTCGCCTGCTCCTGGGCGGCAAGTGCACGCACCGAGGGAAGAGCGTCGCCGTCATTATAAAGGCCGGTCAAAATACCTTCCGCGATTACTTCGCGGAGGCGGACGTAAACTGGCTTGTCAGGAAGTCTACCGAGCGTCATGCTGTCATAATACACCAGCGCAGAATTTCGTCAAGGGAACTCAGGCAGTTGCCACGCGGAAACAACCTCGGTTAGCTCCGGCCGCGGCCGCTCTTCAAGCTCGACCGTCGACTGCCCGATGAAGACAAAGCCGGCGATTCTTTCGCCCGGTCTGCAGAACGCAGCAGTTACGCGCGGCGAATAGGCGCGCCAGCCGGTCACCCACCCGGCCACATAGCCTAGCGCCGTCGCCGCATTGAGCAGGTTCATGCCCACGGCTCCGCATGACAATTGCTGCTCGCACACCGGGATTTTGTGCCCTTCGATGGGCGCTGAGATCAGGACGATGAGAGTCCCGCCGTAATGGGCGAACTCGTCCTCCTTGTTGTGATGGGCAATGGTCGCGCACGGATCCTCTTCGGACAGGGCCTGCCGAAGGACCGCGCCGAGCGAGTCCCGCTGATCGTCCGCAACGAGCACGAAGCGCCACGGGTGCAGCTTGCCGTGATCGGGTACCCTCATCGCAATCGATAGAATTTCCTTCAGCTCCTCCTCGCTCGGCCCAGGGCCCGTCATCGCCCGGGGTTTGGCCGAACGCCTGGTTTGCAGAAGCGAGAGAGCGGAAGAGGGGTCGTTGAGCATGCCGTTCATCTAAGGGCGCAGCACGCCCGCAACAATGCGGCTTCACAAGGCCGATTACTTCGTTACGAATTCAGTCTGAACGTGCCGCACGGCGCGAGGGGAGAAACTATGGTCGATACGCCCGGTGCGGAAGCGCCGTCGTCGCCTGACATCACACACGTACAATCCGTCGACGAGAATACCTGGATGGGCCATCCCCGCCAGCTCGCGCGCCTGTTCTCAGTCGAGATGTGGGAACGGTTTGGGTTCTACGGAATGCGGGCGCTGCTGGTCCTGTACCTGGTCAAGCATTTCCTTCTGGAACAATATCAGGCGAGCGGGATCGTCGGCGGCTTTCTCAGCCTTGTTTATTTGACGCCGTTGATCGGCGGATGGCTTGCCGATTACTACTTGGGTTCGAAGCGCTCGGTGAAATGGGGCGCGCTGGTAATGGCGGCGGGCTACCTTCTTCTCTGTTTCGGCGGCGACCAGGCGAAGCCTTATGCGACCATCGGCGGGCAGCGATACGAAGTTCAAATCGACCGCGGTGCATCCCTGCTCGATTCGACCGACACCAAGCAGTGGCTGATCCAAAACGGTCAGAAACTGCAGGTCCATGGACTTCCTGACGGATCGGTTCAGCTGCTCACGCCCGCCGGGCACGTCGCTTCCACCGTCGCCAAGCAGGACTTCGCGCCTGGCGCCGATCGATCGCCCTTTTACGTAACACTGATGCTGTTCGCGCTCAGCTTGATCGTGATCGGAAACGGCTTCTTCAAGCCGAACATCTCGACCATAGTCGGGTCGCTGTACAAGCCCGGAGACCGGCGGCGGGACGCCGGCTTCACGATTTTCTACATGGGCATCAACATCGGGTCGATCGGCTCGCAGATCCTGTGCCCGATCTTCGCCAATTGGTTCGGCTGGTGGGCCGGGTTCGCCATCGTCGTTGTCGGAATGCTGATCGGCTATGCGATGATGCAGTTCGATGGCGGGCGGCTGGCGGGCTATGGTGAGCCGCCGCAGCGCAGCGGGCCTGACCGGGCGATCCTGATCTACATCCTCTCGATCCTCGCGGCCCCGGTGTTTTGGCTGATCTTCCGAAACGTGATGAACACGCCCGAGGCCGCCGCCGGGAGCGGGCTCTGGGGCTACATCGTCGCGACGCCGTTCCTCGGAAAGGTGCTGTTCCTCACCTTCCTCGCCGCAGTGATTGGCATTCCGGTCTGGTCGTGGAGGGTCGGGACCCACGCCGAGGCGCAGATGATGCTTGCCGCGATCATTCTGGTGATTTTCAACGTCACCTTCTGGACTCTTTTCGAGCAGGCCGCTTCGTCGCTGACCCTGTTCGCGGACAGTAACACCACGCTCCACCTGTTCGGATTCTTCGTCTCGGCGCCGCAGACTCAGAATTTCAATCCGGTGACTATCGTTATCTTCGCGCCGATTCTGAGCTGGTTGTGGCTGGCGCTGGCGAAGAAGAATTGGGAACCGTCGATCCAGGTGAAGTTCGGGATTGCGCTGTTGCTCGTCGGTCTCGGCTTCGTGATCCTTGCGTGGAGCAAGGTGACGGCGGGCCCTGACGCCCGCGTCGCCCTGTGGTGGCTGGTTCTGACCTACTTCCTTCACTCCATCGCCGAGCTTTGCATTTCTCCGGTTGGTCTCAGCATGATCACCAAGCTGTCGATCGCTCGCGTAGTGGGCATGATGATGGGCGTGTGGTTCCTCTCGATCTCGATCGGCGAGTATCTTGCGGGGGCGGCGGCGCAGGCGGCTTCGGTGCAGACGGTTGGCGGGCAGGTTACCAATCCGCAGCTCGCGCTTGAAAGCTACGCCCACACCTTCATGGTCGGCGGCGAAACGACGATGATAGCGGGCGTCATCCTGCTCGCCATCTCGCCATGGCTGCGGAAGATAATGCACGGCGTGAAGTAGCGGGGGCGGCTCGAGGAGGCTAAGGCCCGCCCCATGACGCGCAAATTCTTCGGTACTGACGGCATCCGCGGGCAAACCAACACCGAGCCGATGACGGCGCGGACCGCGCTTCGGGTCGGGCAGGCGGCGGGCGCGCATTTCCTTCGCGGCGATCACCGGCACCGTGTGGTCATCGGCAAAGATACGCGGCTTTCCGGCTACATGATGGAATCGGCGCTGGTCGCCGGCTTCACCAGCGTCGGGATGGACGTGGTTCTTCTGGGCCCGATGCCGACACCGGCGGTGGCGATGCTGACGACTTCAATGCGTGCCGATCTTGGCGTCATGATCTCTGCCTCGCACAATCCGTTCGCGGACAATGGGATCAAGCTGTTCGGCCCGGACGGCTACAAGCTGAGCGATGACGACGAGCATGAGATCGAAGAGCGGCTGGAGCAGCAGCCTAAGCTGGTTTCGCCGGACAGCATCGGGCGCGCCCGCCGGATTGACGACGCGCGTGGCCGCTACGTTCACCATGTGAAGTCCACTTTCCCCGACCGGCTTCGGCTCGACGGGCTCAAGATCGCGATCGATTGCGCAAACGGCGCCGCCTACCACGTCGCTCCCGAGGCTTTGTGGGAGCTTGGAGCCGACGTCGTTCCCCTCGGCGTCGATCCGGACGGCCTCAACATCAACCGCCAATGCGGCTCGACCCATCCGCAGGCGCTGCAGGAGACGGTGGTCGCCAGCGGCGCGGACATAGGCCTTGCCTTGGACGGCGATGCCGACCGGCTGATCGTTGTGGACGAAAAGGGAAGGCTGATCGACGGCGACCAGCTAATGGCGCTGATCGCGCTCGACTATCAGCGGCGCGGGATCCTGAAGGGCTCGGTGGTTGCGACCGTCATGTCCAACCTCGGTTTCGAGCGGCGCCTGCAGGAAGCCGGCATCGATCTGGTGCGTACTCAGGTCGGCGACCGCTACGTGCTGGAAGCGATGCGCGAGCGCGGCTGCAATGTCGGCGGCGAGCAATCGGGCCACATCATCCTCACCGACCATTCCACCACCGGCGACGGGCTTGTCGCGGCGCTTCAGGTGCTGGCGGCGGTGGTCGACAGCGGCAAACCGGCGAGCGAGGTGCTCGATCAATTCCAGCCGGTCCCTCAGCTGCTGAAGAACGTGCGCTTCAATGGCGGCTCACCACTCGACAACGAGACTGTGAAGCAGCGAATTGCCGACGGTGAGCGCGAGCTTTCGGGCCGCGGCCGGCTGCTGATCCGCAAATCAGGAACCGAGCCGCTGATCCGGGTGATGGCCGAAGGCGACGATCCGGCGCTGGTGGAGCGCGTCGTCGATGGGATCTGCGAGGCCGTGCAGTCGGCGGCGTGAACGCTTTCTTTCCGTTTCCCGGTTACTGGGCAATTCGTGCACATGGAGAATATCGCCCCGAAACGCTCGGCCGGGGCCGGTAAGATGACCGGCACTGCGCGCGTGCTGATCATCGCTGGATCGGATTCCAGCGGTGGCGCCGGCATTCAGGCCGACATCAAGACCGTGACGATGCTGGGCGGCCACGCGATGACTGCCGTCACCGCCGTCACGGCCCAGAACACGCGCGGCGTCGACTTCATCCATCCTGTCCCGGCAGAGGCCGTGCTCGCCCAGATCGATTCCGTGGCCGATGATATCGGGATTGATGCGGTGAAGATCGGGCTTGTTCCCGGCGCCTTCGCCGCGGATGCGCTCGCCAGCCGCCTGTCTCAGTTCAAGAAAATCCCGATCGTCTTCGACCCCGTGATGAGCTCGACCAGCGGTGGGCAGCTCGCCGACGAAGCGGGCATCGCGGCGTTCGGCAAGCTGATGGCAATTTCGACCTTGGTCACGCCCAACCTGCCGGAGCTGAAGCGGCTGACCAACGAAGAGGACCCTGTTGCGGCAGCGCTCCGCCTGGTTTCGGAGCATGGCTGCGCAGTCCTGATCAAGGGCGGCCACGACGAGGGCGAGGCGCTCGCCGATGCACTGATCGAAGAAGACAATATGATGAGCTGGCAGGGTCAGCGCATCGAGACCGAGCATACCCACGGCACCGGCTGCACGCTGTCCAGCGCCATCACCTGTTTCCTTGCACAGGGCGACAGCCTGACCTCGGCAGTCGAGCGCGCCCGCACCTTCGTTCGCGTGGCGCTGCAGGACTCGCCTGAGCTTGGCACCGGCGCCGGTCCGATCGGGCAGGGCAGGGTGCGGCTCGACGTTGGACCGGGACCCAGGCTTAACCAGGTAACCCTGACCGGTCACGATTACGCTCGATCAGTCGGCTTCTACAAGGCGCTTGGCCTCAAGCAGATCGTCGACAATCCGCCGGACTATGCGCGCTTCGAGACGGCGGGCGGCGGCACGCTGTCTGTGCAAATCGACAAGGAGCAGGAGATCAGCGGCGACGTCGCCGTTTATCTCGAATGCGACGATCTCGACGAGCGGGTCGAGCGGCTCGCCCGCGCCGGGCTTCCGTTCGAGCATGGCCCGAGAAACCAGCCGTGGATGTGGCGCGAGGCACGGCTTCGCGACCCGGCGGGGAACATCATTTTCCTCTACAAGGCCGGCGAGGCCCGCCGCTTCCCGCCCTGGCGGATTTAATGGTGTGCTCCCGCCGTCTTGGGACAGGGCTGGCGTAGAAGCCAACCTGCGGCGGCGGCGATTCCTGCCTGGTCTGGTCCGGCTGCCTGATCCGGCACGATCGAATCGACATATTTCTTGCCGGTGCGGTCCACACCCCAGCCGGAGGTCATCAGGATCACCGCCCCGTCGGAAAGCCGGACGGGTATGTTGGCAGTAATCCATCCGGCGCTCGGTGCACCAAAAAAGCTGGTGACGGGTCTACCCTTGAAGGACATGGCGGTGAACTCACCGGCACTTGCTGTCGATGGTCCGATCAACACCGCCACCGGGAATCTATTACGCGGAGGGTTTGGGGCCTGTGCATCCGACGCGACTGAAGTCGTCACCACTCCGTCTTTCAAAATCCAATGAGAGGAGTGACCCGCCGCGTCTTCAAACGTGCCGAGAACACCGTCATCGAGCAATCCACTGACCGCAGTGATCATCGGGTACATATTTCCGCCTTGGTCAGAACGAAGGTCGACTACGAACCTGCAGACCCCGCGCTCCTTTAGTACAGCGACTTCTCGCTCACCCGCTTGAGCATATGTCTGCGCTTCCGGCGGCGAGCCCATGAAATCGAAGAGACGGATTACGCCGACGCCATTGGCTAACCGCTGCGCTTCAGGTGGGCGGAAAGCTACTGGAGCGGCGCGTCCGCTAGGCTGGCCCGTGTTCCACGCCTTGGCTTGATCTGGATCGGCGAGCGAGGTGTGCTTCTCACCGAGCTTTCTGATGATAAGCCGGATTGCAGGGTAGGTGTCGGCCGTCGTCTTCGCGCCTGAAGCTGCTCGGTAGGCTTCCTCACGCAACTCCGGCCAGTTCATCTTCGATGCGTTGATGTGCATCTGACGGAAAAGCTCGATTGAGTGGTCGAGATAGGCGCGAGCTGCCGGCGTCATTTCCGCGGGGCCACTCTGAGCCGACACGACCTCCAATGCGAGCCCCCCTGCGGCACTGGCGATTATTCCAGCCCCGATCCAGCCAAGTATGGCACGCATGCGATTTCCCCTTTTGTCACCGGTGCCGAGCGCCGAGACCCTAATCCACAACAAAGAAATGCCAAGTGCCTGCTTTCGCTGGAATGACGACGGCTACTTCGCTTAGCATCTCGACTCGATGCCGCGCCGTTGCTCTTTCAAGATCGAGCTCGATTACCCGCAGCCCCTCGCCGGTGTGGACGAGGCGGGCTGTGCGCCGCTTGCCGGGCCCGTCGTCGCCGCCGCCTGCATCCTGAACCGCGACAAATTTCCGCGCGGCATCGACGATTCGAAAAACCTGCCGCTCGAAAAGCGCGAGACGCTCTACGCCAAACTGGTGAAGTGCAGCGCGTGGGGCGTAGGCATCGCATCGGTCGAGGAGATCGACCGGATCAACATCTATTGGGCGCGAATGCTGGCAATGACCCGCGCGGTCGAAGCCTTGGGAATGGAGCCGGCCTGGGTCCTCGTCGACGGCAATGCCACGCCGCGCTGGGACCGGCCGTCGAAGGCTATCGTCGACGGTGACGCCAAGTGCCGGTCGATCGGCGCGGCCTCGATCATCGCCAAGGTGACCCGCGACCGGATGATGGCCGAGTGGGCGCTGGAGTATCCCGGCTACGGCTGGGAGACCAACCGCGGCTACGCGACGCCCGAACATTATCGCGGCCTTCGTGAGCGCGGCCTGACGCCGCTGCACCGCCGGAGCTTCGCTCCGATCCGCGCGATCGAGCTGCGCGAAGCACAGCCGGAGCTCGAGATCATCGAAATCCGGTCAGCCGAGTCTCCGGCGGCTGCCGTCGTCGCCAGATGATTCCGCTGGCGCTGCTCCTCGCCGTCTCAGCACATGCCGTCCAACCGACTCTTGCGAAAGCTGGCAATTGCGGCTGGGTGCACGGCAAATTCGCGTTTTGGAACGGCTCCGGTATCCGGCGGATTTGGGTGATTGGAACCAGGCACGTCCTTAATCTTCACGACGCTGATGAGAATGTGCCGGATCGGCGCTTCTCAATGAAGAACGTCTGGCCCGGAGAGGTGTATTACGGTGACTTTCGCGTGTGTGCTCGCGAGAGGTTCATCCCCGGCCACATGCAGCCCGTTCAATTGAAAGAGTTCAAAAACCTCGTGGTCGAGAAGTCTCCCGGAAATTAGAAACTCCTGAGTCTTTCGAGTCACACACACCAGCTATTGAGTCCGCTCAATTCGGCCAGACTCAAGATGTTGTGCTGAGCGCCTCACCCATCATCCCAGCATAGGGGCCGCAGCCCACCTTCCGGAACGACCTCGCTTGACCGCGAGTCCGCGCTGACTCACCATCGCAGGCTCACCAGGGGGGCCTACCTTATGAACCTGCTTGCCCGCGTACCGGAGCCGGAGGTGCGGCCGCGCCGAAGCCGCGTCGAAAAACGCGAGCTTCCGCTCGACACCATCCTCCAGGGCAATTGCATCGCGGAGATGGCGAAGCTGCCGCCCAGGTCGGTCGACATGATTTTCGCCGATCCGCCGTACAATTTGCAGCTCGGTGGGGACCTATTCCGTCCGGAGGGCGGCCGGGTCGATGCGGTCGACGATGATTGGGACAAGTTCGACAGCCTGACCGCCTACGATGACTTCACCCGAGAATGGCTGGCCGAGGCCCGCCGAATCCTGAAGGATGACGGCACGATCTGGGTGATCGGCAGCTATCACAACATCTACCGGGTCGGCTCGCTTCTCCAGGACGAGGGCTTCTGGATTTTGAACGACATCGTCTGGCGCAAGACCAACCCGATGCCGAACTTCCGCGGCACCCGCTTTACCAACGCGCATGAGACGCTTCTGTGGTGCTCGAAGGAGGAGAAGGCGCGCTACACCTTCAATTATCGCGCGATGAAGGCGCTCAACGATGATCTGCAGATGCGGTCGGACTGGCTAATCCCGATCTGCTCGGGCGCCGAGCGGGTAAAAGGCCAGGATGGATCGAAGGCGCATCCCACCCAGAAGCCGGAGGGGCTGCTCTACCGGATCCTGCTCGCCTGCACGAAGCCGGGTGATGTGGTTCTCGATCCCTTCTTCGGAACTGGGACTACGGGCGCGGTCGCGCGTCGGCTTGGGCGGCGCTGGATCGGGATCGAGCGTGAGCGCGCCTATGTGAAGGTTGCGCGGACACGCATCGACTCGACCCTTCCGCTCGACGAAAGCGCGATGGCGACCATGGCGGACAAGCGCTCGGCGCCGCGCGTCGCGTTCGGCTTGCTGGTCGAAAGCGGCCTCTGCCCGCCGGGCACCCAGCTCACCGATGCAAAGGGCCGCTTTTCGGCGCGGGTGCGGGCCGACGGCTCCATCGAATCCGGCCCACATTCGGGCTCGATTCACAAGGTCGGGGCGGCGCTCCAGGGCGCACCATCCTGCAACGGCTGGACCTTCTGGTATGTGCCGGGCGGCGGCTTTGCCGAGCCGCTGGACTCGCTGAGGCAGAAGCATCTTTCCGCGCAATAGCGATCCTTCGATACGCGACTTCGGCAGGCTCAGTCGCTACTCAGGATGAGCGGCGATAGAGGATTCCGCTAATGCTGAGTAGGCATTGAGCGAAGTCGAAATGCCGTATCGAAGCACAGGAATAATATGGCACGCACCCTCATCCGCCCCACTGCATTCGTCGATTCGCCGTTCGGCCATGACGGCAAGGTGGCGCGCCTGGCGGGTGGCCTATGCTGGTTCTCTGCGGTCGAGTTGCTGATGTTTGAAGGCAATCGTCGAATATCGGCAGAACTCATTTCTGTTGAGCAAGTTTCTGACCGTCTTGATGATGAACTCTCGGCGCAGTGGGAACGCCTGACCGGCTCCCGAGCGCCGCTGGAGCTCGGCTCGCGCACCGTCCGCTTAGACCAGCCGCAGGTGATGGGCATCGTCAACGCGACGCCTGACAGTTTCTCCGACGGCGGGCAGTTCGCCGACGCCGCGGGCGCAGCCGAATCCGGCGCTCGAATGGCCGAAGCGGGCGCCGCGATGATCGACGTGGGGGGTGAATCCACCCGACCCGGAGCAAAGCCCGTGTGGGAAGGCGACGAGATCGAACGCGCAATCCCGGTGATCCGCCAGCTCGCTTCTGCCGGCGTCGCAGTCTCGATCGATACCCGTAAGGCTGACGTCATGACGGCGGCGCTGGAAACTGGTGCGCGCATGGTGAACGACGTCTCCGCGCTCACCTTTGACCTTCGATCGTCTGATGTCGTCGCCTCGGCCCGAGTGCCGGTCGTGCTCATGCACCATCAGGGCAAGCCGGAGGTCATGCAGCACGATCCCCGATACGAGGATGTGGTCGTCGAAGTTTATGCGTGGCTCGAGGAGCGGATCGCCGAGGCCGAGGAAGCCGGAATCGCCCGCGACAAGATCCTGATCGATATCGGCTTCGGGTTCGGAAAGTCGCTCGCGCACAATCTCGAGCTGATGAACAACCTGGCGCTCTTCCACTCCCTCGGCTGCGCCATGGCGCTTGGAGCCAGCCGGAAGCGTACGATCGGCGCGCTCTCGAACGAGGCGCCAGCCGACCGACGCCTCGGCGGCAGCCTCGCGTTCGCGCTCAAGGCAGTGGAGCAGGGGGTGCAGATCGTCCGTGTCCACGATGTTTCGGAAACGGTGCAGGCGTTGAAGATCTGGCGCGGCCTGCGCGATCAGGCTCTGACGGCCAGGTGATCCTCCCCGGAACGGGGAGGGGGACCAGCAAAGCTGGTGGAGGGGGCCCCATTCATTGGAGGCACCGTCACGCGAGTGAATCGCGTGACGTCGATCCTGTCAGTCGCTCCGCTCCTGCAGGTCGGCCGGCGCTAGTCAGCTCTTCGCGCTGCTCCGGCGACGCTTCGCGTCGGCGTCGCTGCGCTCGGTGACTACGCGGCGGTATCGATCCCCATTTCGCCGAGCTTGCGGTAAAGCGTCGAGCGGCCGATGCCGAGCCGCCGCGCAACCTCTGTCATCCGCCCGCGATAATGGCCGATGGCCAAGCGAATGATGTCCGCCTCGATATCTTCGAGCGGGCGCATATGGCCGTCGTCGCCGAATATTGTAACGCCCGGCCCGCCGGTGACGGCCGCTTCGCTCGATTGGCGGCTGATCTGGGGAGCGACATCCGCGGACCGGCCCGCGAAACGGGTTTGGGTGGCGATGTGCGGGAAATCGTCGGCGGTCAGCGCGCCCTTGCACTCAAGTGCTGCGCGCAGAAGCACGCTAGCGAGCTGGCGGACGTTGCCGGGCCAGCCGTAGCGCATCAGGACCGTCAGCGCGCCATTGTCGATGCTGACTGGCGGGATCAGCTGCTGTTGCGCGAAACGCGTGAGAAGATGGCGGGCGAGAGCGGGAATGTCGCCGCTTCGTTCCCTAAGGGGTGGCAGGTGCACCGTCGTGGTGCCCACGCGGTCGCGCAGCAGCGAATGAAAAGCCTCTGGCAATTCTTGGGAACTAGTTGCGATCAGGCGCACATCGATCGAATTGCTGCCGTTGCAGCCGACGGGGCGGACTTCGCCGGTGGCAAGCGTCCGGTCCAGCTTCTCCTGCGTTTCGGCGGGAAGAGCGGCGATTTCATCGAGGAACAACGTGCCGTTGTTCGCTTCCAGCATCTTGCCGGCCCTGGCCTCGAACGCTCCGGCGAACGCGCCGGCTTCGTAGCCGAACAGCGTGCTGTCGGCGGCATTCGGCGCCATCGCCCGGCAATCGACCGAAATCAGCGGCGCATGCGAGCGGAGGCTTGCCGAATGTATGGCGCGGGCCAGCGTCTCCTTGCCGGTGCCAGGTTCCCCCACGATCAGGATCGGCAGCCGATTACGCGCGGCCTTCGCCGCGACAGCCAACGCGCTTCGAAAGCCCGGTGCTGCTCCGACCAGCTGGTCGAGCGACAGGGGAGCCGATAATTTCTCGATAACGGGGGTCAACTCACCGGGAGGGCGCCGTCGGTCGGCGATGGCTGCCAGTGCCTCAAGCAATCTTTCAGGCGCGACTGGCTTTTCCAGGAAATCGGTCGCGCCCGCGCGCACGACTTCCAGCGCGGCGGGAACGGCGTCGTTTTCCGTCAGGACGATGACCGGCAATCCGGTCCTGCAAGAGCGAAGCGCGTCGGTGATCTGTGCCGCGCTGTCCCGGTCCCAATTGCCGAGCAATGCGACCTTGACCTCCGCCCCATACGGTCCGCGAAGGATAGCGACGGCGGTCTCGACTCCATCGGCCCCGACCACCGTCCATCCGGCACGGCTCGCAATCGCCGAGATTTGCCGGCGCTCGCCCGCATCGGCATCGACCAGCAGCAGCGAACGAATGACCTCTTCCCGCATAATCAAACCATAGTTGAGAAACGTTAACCTGCGGTTTCGCTCTTGGGGCGCGGCCATTCGCTTGATATGGACTTCACAAATGGAAGCCGCAGGGGTTCAGCATGGCCGAAGAAGATCCGATTTTGACCAACCCGCCGAGTCAGGAAATGGCGCGGCACGTCCACGATTATGAGAAATTCACACGCCTCTTCAAATGGGGCGCGATCGCAGCGGTGATATCGGCGTTCGTCGTCCTCTGGATCATTCATTGACCCGGCACCGGGGATGAAAATCGCGGTCCTGAAGGAAATGGCGGCGGGCGAAACCCGCTGCGCGGCGATTCCTGAAACGGTGAAGAAATTCATCGGGCTCGGGGCCCAAGTCGCAGTCGAGGCTGGCGCTGGTGCATCTGCCGGGGTTTCGGACGCTGAATTCGAAGCTGCAGGAGCGAAGATCGGCGATCGCAAAGCCACTCTTTCGGGCGCCGGCATCATCCTGTGCGTCAACGGGCCCGACGCAGGGCCCCTGAAAGGCGCGGCAGCTGGCGCGATCGTCGTTGGTGCGCTCGATCCGCTCCGCCGCAAGGACGCAATCGAAGGTTATGCGAGTGCTGGCCTCCAGGCGCTGGCGATGGAGTGGATGCCGCGAATTACCCGCGCGCAGTCCATGGACATCCTTTCCTCGCAATCCAATCTCGCCGGCTACAAGGCCGTGGTCGATGCCGCTGCAGCGTTCGGGCGCGCCTTCCCGATGATGATGACCGCCGCCGGTACCGTTAGCCCGGCCAAGGTGTTCGTGATGGGCGTTGGTGTCGCGGGGCTTCAGGCCATCGCGACCGCCAAGCGGCTCGGCGCTCAGGTCAGCGCCACCGACGTCCGTTCTGCTACGAAAGAACAGATCCAGTCGCTCGGGGCGAAGCCGATCTTCGTCGAGAACGTCGCCGGGATCGAAGGCGAGGGGCAGGGCGGCTATGCGACCGAGATGTCGCCGGAGTACAGACAAGCGCAGGCGGAACTCGTCTCGGGGCACATTGCCAAGCAGGACATTGTCATCACCACCGCGCTGATTCCTGGCCGTCCAGCGCCGCGATTGATCAGCGACGCGCAGTTGGCGACGATGCGGCCGGGCGGCGTGATCGTCGATCTGGCGGCGGAGGCGGGCGGTAATGTCGAAGGCTGCGTAGCTGGGGAGTCGATCGCGCAAAACGGCGTTACCATTATCGGCGCGTCCAATCTCGCGCGCACACTACCGGCGGATGCGTCAGCATTATTCTCTCGAAATTTATATAATTTCCTCAGTGCGTTCTGGGACAAAGAAAAGAGTGCGCCTGAACTTCCAGACGACGACGAAATCGTCAAAGGAATCCGCCTGACGAAGGGCGGTTCGGTGGTGAACGAGCGACTGTTGGGAGCCTGAGACGGCCAAGACTTCCGATATCCTTGTCATTGGCGGCGGCGTGGCGGGGCTGTCGGCCGCCGCAGCACTGAGCGAACAGGCCCGGGTGACGGTGCTCGAAGCCGAGGAGCAGATCGGCTACCATTCCTCCGGCCGAAGCGCGACCATGCTCCATTATGCGCTCGGCAATCCGCTGGTGCGGGCACTGACCCTCGCCAGCCGGCCCTTTTTCGATCAGCCGCCGGAGAGCTTTGCCGGGATATCGCTGGGGCGGCGGATGCCGGTGCTGATTCATGCGCGGGAGAGCGAGCTTGCCGCGCTCGATGAGTTGAACGCCGCGATCGCGCCGTTCGCGACGCTAGAGCGCGTCGGCGAGCGCGAGATGCTGGAGCTGTGCCCGGTGCTGAAGGTCGGCGACGGCGGGTCAGTCGCCGGTCTTGTCGACAGTAATGGGCTTCGCCTCGATCCACACGCACTACTGCAAGGTTACGCGCGTACCCTGCGCGATCGTGGAGGCGAGATCGTCACGGGGGCGAGAATCGCCTCGCTTCGACGTATCGGCGAAACCTGGCAGCTCAAAACTGAGCGCGGCGACCGGTTCGACGCGCCCGTCGTCGTGAATGCCGTCGGCGCCTGGGCGGACAGGATTGCGGAGCTTGCGGGTGTGCGACCGATCAGCCTCCAGCCCAAGCGCCGCACCATCATCACCTTCGACGGTCCCGAGGGCGCGGACCTCTCCAACTGGCCATTCACGAAGACGGTGAGCGACGAGCTCTATTTTGCGCCGGAATCGGGACGCCTGTTCGCTTCGCCGATGGACGAGGTGCCGAGCGAGCCCACCGATGCGCAACCCGATGATTATGAGGTCGCGCTAGCCGCGCACCGGATGGAGGAGCGGACGACGATAAAGGTTGAGCGCGTCCACAGCCGCTGGGCCGGTCTGCGCTCCTTCGCTCCCGATCGGCACCCGACCGCCGGGTTCGGTCCGGACGCGGAGGGCTTCTTCTGGCTGGCGGGGCAGGGCGGGTTCGGCCTTCAGACCTCCCCGATGATGGCCGAAATCGCCAAGTCGCTGATCCTCGGGACGCCGTGGCCGATCGCTACAGTGAGTCCGGAAGAGCTAGGCCCGGCCCGCTTCAGCTAGGCCGGTTCGCCGATCAGCTGCAGCGCAATGCAGCGCGGTGATGGCTCGCGGCGATGCTCGAACAGGAAGATGCCCTGCCATGTGCCGAGCATCATTCGGCCATTCTGCACCGGGATCGACAGCTGAGTCTGCGTCAGCGCGCTCTTGATATGCGCGGGCATGTCGTCGGAGCCCTCGTCGTTATGCGTGTAGAGTGATCGGTCTTCCGGCGCGATCCGGGCGAAGAAGGTTTCCAGGTCGTGACGGGCTGCTCGCGCCGCATTCTCCTGGATCAGCAGAGACGCCGATGTGTGCGCGCAAAAGAGGGTCAGTAGCCCGTCGCCGATGCCCTGCGATTGCAGCCAGCGCCCAACGTCACCGGTGATTTCGTGAAGGCCGGGCCTTGGCGCCCGCACCTGAATCGTGCCGATCTTCTGCTGAAGCATTTGTTAATTCAACGGCACATTTTGACACGTATTGCGCAGACACGCGAAAGCGCCCGCTCAAAGAGCAGGCGCTCCGTAACTTGGAAATTGACTACGGCTTAGCTGCTTGCGCCGCCGTTGCCGCCGCCACCGCCGAGCAGCCAAGTGAATACGTTCCAGCGGGTTGGCTTGTTCTTCATGGGTTCGCCCCTTTATTGAATTCTTCGATTCGACGGGAGCGATATTAACCTTAACAATCTTGGTTAGCAACTCGTTAACCAAAGTTGGTAGGTGCGCGCGCGAAAGCCCGCTCAGCGAGCGGGGACATTTCGATTGATTCTGGAGAAGTTACGCCGCTCGGCGACCGGTCGCGGAAAGCCGGCGCTTCAGGCTTTCGAGGCTCATCGGCCGGCCGATGACGAATCCCTGGCCGACATCGCAGCCCATTTCGGTAAGCAATTCGAGTAGCTCGCGAGTCTCGACGCCCTCGGCCACGACTCGGCGGCCGAGAGAGTGGGCAAGCGCGATCGTCGATTGAACCATCAAGCGATCACTGCGGTTGTCGACCATGCCTTTGACGAAGCTTTGGTCGATCTTGATCTCCGCGGCCGGGATCGTGCGAAGATATTCGAGGGTTGAGAAACCGGTGCCGTAATCGTCGATGGAGATCGTCACGCCCATGTCCCGGAGCTGAGTCAGCGAATCGAGCGCCTGACCTTCTTCGGTCAGAGCAGCGCTCTCCGTCAGTTCCAAGGTCAAATGCTTAGGCTGAAGGCCGTGGCGTTGCAGCAGAATGGAGACTTTCTTGACCAGCGCCTTGTCCGAGAGAAGCTTGCCGGAAAGATTGACTGCGACATCGAAGTGGGTGCCGCGCTTGTTGATCGCAGCAGCTGTCGAAATGGCATGTTCGAGCACGAAAGCCGTCAGCTTGCCAATCCGATCGCTCTGCTCGGCAGCGGCGACGAATTCGCTGGCGGCGATCGGTCCCTTTTCGGGATGGGTCCAACGAGCCAGTGCCTCCGCACCGGTAATGCGGTTGGTCTCGAGATCCAGCTGGGGTTGGAAGGCGATCCAGACCTCACCGCGATCAATCGCCTCGTCGAGCTGACCGAGCATCGAGAGTTTCCAGGATGCATTCTCAAGGCTCTCCGGATCATGGTACTTCCATTTGAGGCCTTGGTGCGCTGCCTCATCCGCAGCTACCAGAGCACTGGCGAGTCGGTTCGCGAGGGATCGGTTGCTCCCAATCTCGACACCGAAGGCAACCGAAACGTCGATACTCGATCTGTCCACCTTCACGGGGTTTCTGAACAGGGCCGACAACGCTTCGAGATGATGACCGAAAGGACTCGTCGGGTCGTCGAACCACGCGAAAATCCCGCCGTCGCCGTGGAACAGGACTCGGTTCGGTGCTCCGACCGTTAGACGTCCGACGATCTGCTCTACCAGCTGCCGCTCCTTGTCGGCGGGAAGCGCTGATGCGATTTCGGTGAAGTTCAGGACTCGCGCCGCAACCAAAGCTTCTTCACGGCCCTTCGGGTGAGAGCGGAGTGCAACCAAGTTGGGTAAGCCAGAGATTTCATTCACGAAACCACGCCGCCTGAAGTACCGGGAGGTAATTGAGGCTCCCACGCAACACACCACCAGAAGGCCCGGAGTGATGTCCAGGAAGATCAGGTGAGCCTCCAGGAATGCGGTACCGATCAACAGGAATGCCGCGGTAACAGCGAGTAGTGCGCTTTGTTCGATGATTCGCCTTCGCAGCAGGGCTAAAGTTGCGATGAGAAGGCTCAGAATGAAGTCGGGAATCCAACCCAGATCGATCGGCAAGCCACTTTTCAGCGTCTCCGCCCCCAGAATGTGGATGTAAACACCACCTGCCTGTCCGTAGCCAGGGACGAAATAAATGTCTCCCAGCAAGTTGCTCGTCCCACCTATTACGACCTCTTTCCCTCGAAAACTGCGAGGATCAAATTGCCCACGCAATATTGCGGCGGCGGAAACCGTCGGTACTGACTGTGGCATGATGGAATAATCCACCACGTAGGAGCTGTTGGGACTTCCCGATCGCCCGGCTAGCATTGCGCCAAAGCCGGGCACAATTCGGTTCCCGGCCGAGAGAGCGTAGGGCAGCGTCCAGACGGAATTCCAGTAGTTGTATTGGAATCCTGTCGCGCCGACTTGGGCATTTTGCGCAAGTTGAGGAAGAGGAGGTTGGTCCGCAACCTGACCCGCCGCGACAAGCGATCCACCTATCGGCAGAACGACCCGTCCGGATTTTCTGATTGATTGCGCAAAGCGCTGATCATCTTCTGGAGTTGAAGCTGAATAGAATTGCACGTCGAAAAATATTCGCTTCGCTCCAGCGCTGGTCAGCCGGTCCACGAGTTGAGCGAATTCGCGGCGGGGCCATGGTAGGCGCCCCACCTGCTGCACAGACTCATTGTCTATTTTGACCAGCACAATGTCTCCGCTGGCCCGGTGGTAATGCAAATGGTTTCTGGCCGTGCGGAGCCCATCTTCCAGCGGATTCGGAACAGCGAAAAGGCCAAAGACCAGCCCCGCGAGCGCTGCCCACAGCAGCAGCCGCCACGGCTTGCGTTCCTGCCTTTTGTCTTCGCGCGTGTGCACGGGGCGGCGCCTGCTCCGTTATCGTTGGATATCCCTTGCCCCCGGAAAGGTTAGCAAATCGGAAACTTTAACGCCGTTTACGAAGGGAATCCGCGCGCCGGTTTAACAACTTGCCTCTGTCCTGCGGCTCAGATTTGTGCATGACTGTGCACGATGCATTTGCCGCAGTGCTTTCCAGTACAGCTGTTGAGCATGTCTCTCGCGAGGGGGCTCGCGGGCGCGTTGGCAAGCGAACTTAGCAAACTTTCAGGGGTGACGAGGCGCTGATGGACTTCATTTCGATCCTCTCGATTTTCGTTCTGGCCTGCTTTGTCGGCTATTACGTCGTGTGGTCGGTGACTCCGGCGCTTCACACGCCGCTGATGAGCGTCACCAACGCCATTTCCTCGGTGATCGTGGTTGGGGCACTGATCGCCTCGGCAGCCGCCGGCAGCGTGACGTCAAAGTGGCTTGGCCTCGTTGCGGTCGCCCTTGCCAGCGTCAACATCTTCGGCGGCTTCGCGGTCACGCAAAGAATGCTGGCGATGTACAAGAAGAAGGAGCGGTCAGTCCCGCAGGGAGACAAGACCCATGCATGAGGCGGTGGTCCAGCAGCCCGCCTGGGTGCTTCTCGCTTATCTGATCGCCGGGGTCTGCTTCATCCTGGCGCTGCGGGGCCTATCCGGCCCGGAGAGCAGCCGTCGCGGCAATCGCCTCGGCATGATCGGCATGGTCATCGCCGTCGGAACGACACTGGTTACGCACGTGCCCCTTATAGCTGTGCATCTTCAAGCATGCATCACTGAAATGCCCGGATCCACACTGCCAAGTGGGCCCGTTTGCGGACCAATCGATCGGACGACCGAGATCGCTTGGACTACGATACTCGAAATCGTCGCAGCAATCATCATTGGCGGCGGGATCGGCCTCGTCACCGCTCGCAAGATCCAGATGACGGCGATGCCGCAGTTGGTCGCAGCCTTCCACAGCCTTGTCGGTATGGCGGCCGTGCTGGTCGGTGCGGCGGCCTATCTCAATCCCGAAGCGTTCGGCATCGGCATTCGAATCACGCCGATCGCCACCCCGTCCTTCGTCAGCATCTTCCCGCAGAGCCGGATCGAGATGGGGCTCGGCGTCGCCATCGGCGCGATCACTTTCTCAGGCTCGGTGATCGCCTTCCTCAAGCTCAACGGCAACATGTCGGGCAAGCCGATCCTGCTGCCGCTGCGGCATGTGATCAACCTCGGCACGCTTGCCGCAATCCTGATCCTGGTCGCCTATTTCACGCGGGATCAGGCGCCGGCGATCTTCTTCACGATTATGGGCCTTTCGTTCGCGATCGGCTTCCTCCTGATCATCCCGATCGGCGGGGCGGACATGCCCGTCGTGATCTCGATGCTGAACAGCTATTCGGGCTGGGCCGCGGCGGCGATGGGCTTCACTCTGCACAACAGCGCGATGATCATCACCGGTGCGCTGGTCGGAAGCTCTGGCGCGATCCTCAGCTACATCATGTGCCGGGCGATGAACCGAAGCTTCATCTCGGTGATCGCCGGCGGCTTCGGCGCGGTGGCGAGCGGAGGCGACGCCGCCGCCATCGACCGGCCGTGGAAGCGCGGCTCGGCCGAAGACGCGGCCTTCCTGATGGCGCAGGCAGACCAGGTGATCATCGTCCCCGGCTACGGAATGGCGGTCAGCCAGGCGCAGCACGCTCTTCGCGAAATGGCCGACCAGCTCAAGTCGAAGGGAGTCCGGGTCAAATATGCGATCCACCCGGTCGCGGGCCGGATGCCCGGCCACATGAACGTGCTTCTGGCCGAGGCGAACGTCCCCTATGACGAAGTGTTCGAGCTCGAGGACATCAATTCCGAGTTCGCTCAGACCGACGTCGCCTTCGTGATCGGCGCCAATGACGTCACCAACCCCGCCGCCAAGACCGACAAGAGTTCGCCAATTTACGGAATGCCGGTACTCGACGTTGAAAAGGCGCGCACCGTCCTGTTCGTGAAGCGGTCGATGGGCGGAGTCGGCTATGCAGGTGTGGATAATGAGCTTTTTTATCGCGATAACACGATGATGCTCCTTTCCGACGCCAAGAAAATGGTGGAAGAAATCGTCAAGAACCTCGGCTGATTCGGGCAGGGTTAAGCCGGCGTTCGTCACAACAGCATCTGGGTTAAAGCCCCCAGCCGGTCGCCGGTGGGGCGTGCCGGGGGAAGACATCATGCGGAAGCTCGGAATCGTCGGCGGGACAAGCTGGTCCTCGACGGCTCTCTATTACGATCACAT